>Ga0181567_10003259_pt1 | contig 12009 bp, 10 predicted proteins | sample 101ome_14_FD_133761 | JGI IMG/M metagenome (GOLD analysis project Ga0181567, IMG submission 133761) | Coastal salt marsh microbial communities from the Groves Creek Marsh, Skidaway Island, Georgia - 101403AT metaG (megahit assembly) | ecosystem: Environmental > Aquatic > Marine > Intertidal...
CACAGTCATCAATGGTGACGGCGCGTAGAGGTTTGGTTGTTTCGTTTATGTCGTCGCGCGTAATGGCTCCTATTTTTCCGTACTCTCAGTTACATGGCCCGAGTTTGATGCCATTTTCTGTGAAGACTCAAGAGCGGTTGAACGAAATGGTTTCTTTGAGAAAGTCCAACGCTGTCCCTAAAACAATATTCACGGGTTCACTATATGAACCACGGACATCAATACTTAATTCAATGCAATCTGCGGTTGAAGCCAAAGGAGATTGTTTCGAAATACTTGGTAGACCCATGGGTTCTGCGAGGATTGGTGATGATGAATATTGGGCAAGATTGGTTGATGCTGATATCGTATATACAACTGCCGTACAGGCTAAGCAACTTGGTACAGATTGGACTGGTATGCCCCATTTCATTTATAGGTATTTAGAGGTTCTTGCGTCAGGTTCCTTTCTAATTGCGGAAGATGTACCAGGTGTGCGGCGTTTTTTTACCCCGGGAATTCATTTTGTAATTTACGAGAATGCGGACGATGCGGTGGATAAGATTCATTATTATTTAAATAATGAGTCCGAAAGAGAGAAGATCGCTATAAATGGTCAAAGCAGGGCTGAATCACTTATTCAAGCCCGCGCATTTTGGATGACTATTGATTCTATTCTTATGGCTGAATCAATAAGGTAGCTGAACCAATCGTTTCAGGATAAGAATATCGATGAAATCTATGAAATCTAGTTATGCGTCCACCCTGCGGCTAATCAAAAAACTTGTATTGAAATTAAAAAATGCAGTTATTTATGCGTACGTCAAGCATTTCTCATTACTCTTTTTAAACAATAAAATCAAAAACAGAGAGAAAGTGGTTTTTTGGATGGCTGGTGGTATGCCGGGGCTCTATGATATTGAAGCTCCAATTCTTCTAGCATTAAGAGCAAGGGGTTATGAAGTACACTCAGTCATATGCGATGGTGTGTACACTGCTTGTATGCTTCGGGAAGAAAAAGATAATGTGCCAGTTTCAGTATGGAAAGATCGATGCCACGCCTGCCAAGAAGCTTGCAGAAAAAAGTTAGATCGCTTGTCTATTCAACACACTTCTATCGGAGACTATCTAGTCAAAACAGATTTAGATGAGTTACGGGTAGAAAGTAATAGAATAACTTGGAGTGATCTCGATGTGTTGGAGATTGATGGCGTTAACTTGGGTAAAGTAATCAAGGAAAGTATTTCGCGTTATTATCAGGGAGATTTGAGTAAGATTGAAAATAGCGTAGTCAGCGAGTATGTTTTTTCAGGGTTAGTTGGTCATGCCTCAGCAAAAAATGCTATAAAAAAACTCAGTGCTACACACTGGTTCACATCCCATGGCGTATATGTTGATTGGGGTGGACCACTTTTGGCTGCGCTAAGGTTAAATCTAATATCTGCTTCATGGTATTCGTCTTATAGACTAGGGCAGCATTATTACTACCACGCCTCATTGAAGGGTGGTGATATAATGTTTGACTATAATTCAAAAAAAGATCCGAATTATCCGAACACGCCAGTATCCCATCAAGAAAAGTCCAATCGAGTTCTGCATTATTTTGAGGAGAGATATAGCAGCCCGTCTGCATTTCAAGATATCAATCTAATTAATGAACCCACGACTGAAGATGGCTTATCGAACTATAAGAATTTTGGTAAGAAAACATGGTGTATTTTTACTCACGTAAATTGGGATGCTGGCGCATCATTCAATCATATGATCTTCAATGATTTCGATGAATGGCTTTTAGAAACAATTCGTGTGGCCATTCGCAATAACTCTGTAAACTGGATTATTAAAATACATCCTCATGAAGAAAACTATAATCCAAATTACACGCTAAATTTAATAAAAGAAAGTTTCCCTATACTACCCTCTCATATAAGTATTATCAATCACGGATCAAAAGTATCTACTCGCCATGTTTTAGAAGTGATTGATGGTTGCTTGACAGTTTTAGGAACGTCTGGGTTAGAAGCACTCATCCTTGGAAAGCCAGTAATCCTAGCTGGAGAGGTTCATTACTCCAATTCCGATTATACTTATAATCCACCTAGCCGCGAGGAATATATTGCCCTTCTCGAGAAAATTAATGAAATACATCCGTTAACAGATAATCAAGTCAGAAAAGTGCATGACTACGCATATAGTTTCTTATTCGAAAAAAGTATCGAGCATCAGTTGATTACAGCTTATAGGACTGCAGATGGTGGTGTTAGTTGGCATTTAAACTTTAATCGCCTCCACTGGCTTCGGCCGAATTTTCCTTCAAATATTAAGATTATATGCGAAAGCTTTATTTATAATAAGCCCTTTATAGTTTAGTGTTAATTACTAGTAAGGACAAAGCGTGAGTTATTTGTTAAGCGTAAAAGTTGCTTATCATGGATTACGTATTTTTTTAAAAAAAATCTATATTTCTTCGCAACTGGTTGTGTTTGGAAGTGATATAGGGTACTGTAAAGCTGTATTCTACAAAATTCATGCTTCTATATGTCGTTTCTTTTTTTATAAAGAATCTTCTTATTCCCGCTTCAAAAGTGTTGGCTTACAAGCTCTGCCATTGTGGGGCGATTTTGAGGCGATACAGAAGGTAAATAATTGGCTTGATTCACGTCTTAAAAAATCAAGTGAAGGTTATTTTTTCTTACCTGTAAATCAGAATGACCTTGTTGTTCCGCAATATCTCATGTCTTATTTTTTAAGTCATTACAATGAGATTTCGAAAATATTAGGTTCGCATTTTCAAATTCATCGAGTAAATATTTACAGAACATATCCTAAGCCGAAAGATAAAGGTGATGATGACTCGTCCTTTGCCTGGCATTATGATTCGGCTCCATTTTCTATGAATAAAATATTTATATACTTGGATGATACAAGGCGCGCGAATGGTGCGTTTGGCTGGTTGAATTGGCAAGTATCTCAGAGGCTTTATAAGTCTGGTTTTATTTCGAGTCATGGTATGCGTCCAAAATCTCAACAATTAGTAACTTCTGAAATAGTCGAGCAAGAAAATTATTTCGAGGGTGAAGCGGGTAGTTCCTTTATTTTTAATCCTAGCATCGTCCATAAGGGTACTTATCCATATGAAGGGAGGCGGACGGTGATTGTAGTTGAGGTTTATCCAGCGCTTCGCTCACTTTCGCTAGAGAACTTGATTAAGCCCTTTCAAAAAAATGAAGATAGTAATTTCCCTGCATATCCGAAGTGGCCATGGCTCAATCCTTATGCTTAGGAATCAAAAATGCCGTATCCTGCAGTGAATCCGAGTTCGGCTGGTCGATGTATGTGCGCTCCACAGCCCCTTTGCAGGCGAGATTAAAGCGAACGATAACTATGTCGGTCTTCGGAGAGTTCGGGGTAAGTGAGGTTGCGGCGCTTGGCCAGGCTCAAAGGCATCCAAGCAAAGACTTTTTCGCTGCACTTCAAGGAAACTTGAATTCTGTTTTAACCATCGCTAAGATAATCTCTACAAAACCCTACTCAGGATGTTCCGAACAAATCCTCTGTAGGTCCGTTTGCTTCCTACAACCCTAAAAATATTTTTGATTTTTTTTCTGGAGAAATTATGAAAGTTTATATTGGCATGAGTGCTGATTTAGTCCATCCTGGGCATCTCAATATAATTCGTAAAGCAGCTGAGCTTGGTGAGTTGACCGTTGGTCTATTAACGGATCAAGCAATTGCGAGTTATAAACGCTTACCCTATATGGATTTTGATCAGCGCAAAGAAGTCGTTGAGAACTTGAAAGGCGTTCATCGCGTGGTGCCTCAGGAAACACTCGACTACATCCCTAATCTTAGAAAGTATCGCCCTGACTTTGTCGTGCACGGTGATGATTGGCGTGAAGGAGTGCAACGTAAGGTACGCGACGATGTCATCAAAACGCTGGCTGAGTGGGGCGGCGAACTGATTGAAATCCCATACACACAGGGCATCTCGTCCACGCAACTTAATAACGCTTTAAAAGAAATTGGAACTACGCCTGATTTACGTCGTAATAAATTACGTCGACTTCTTCTTGCAAAGCCTATCGTGCGCTTCATTGAAGCCCACAATGGTTTAACAGGCCTGATTGCTGAAAATATTGGAATTGATACGGACTCTGGCTGTAAAGAATTTGATGGCATGTGGGGCAGTAGTCTTACAGAGTCAACAAGTAAAGGTAAGCCGGATATTGAAGCGGTCGATGTGTCTGCGCGAATGAATACGCTGAATGACATCATGGAAGTGACAACGAAGCCGATTATCTATGATGCCGACACTGGTGGGAAAATCGAGCATTTCGAATTTACCGTGCGCACCTTGGAGCGTTTGGGAGTATCGGCGGCAGTAATCGAAGATAAGGTTGGATTAAAGAAAAACTCATTATTCGGGAATGATGTTGCGCAGAGTCAAGACACGATTGAAGGCTTCTGTGCAAAGCTGAGAGCGGGCAAGGCAGCGCAGGTTACGGATGATTTCATGATCGTAGCCCGAATTGAGAGTCTTATTCTTGATGCTGGTATGGACGACGCTGTAGCTCGCGCCAGTGCTTATATTGATGCAGGTGCTGACGCGATTATGATTCACAGCCGACATAAAGACCCGGCTGAGATATTTCAATTTTGTGAGATCTATAAAAGCTTCAACAATCGTGTTCCGTTGATTGCGGTTCCGTCGAGCTATAACGCCGTCACTGAAGACGAGCTGGCGAATCGTGGCGTTAATGTGGTCATCTATGCCAATCAGTTACTCCGTGCTGCTTATCCAGCGATGGTGAAAACCGCGGAGTCAATTCTTGCGCATGGTCGGAGTGCGGAAGCTGATTCAGGGCTTTTGTCCATTAAAGAAATTCTTGAATTGATCCCCGGAACCAAATAATGATTCAGTCCGATCATCTTTTTAAGATTTTGGCCGAGCGGGGCATCACCTTTTTTGCTGGGGTTCCAGATTCTCTACTCAAAGATTTTTGTGCCTATGTCACGGATCATGTGGATGAATCCAGTCATGTGATCACGGCGAACGAAGGCAATGCAGTAGCCCTATCTGCAGGACATTATCTGGGTACCAGGCGTCCGGGTTTGGTGTATCTGCAGAATTCGGGGCTGGGTAATACGGTGAACCCTTTGCTGTCTCTCAATGATCCCGAAGTCTATGGGCTTCCAGTCTTATTGATGATTGGCTGGCGCGGCGAGCCCAATGTGAAGGACGAACCCCAACACATCAAGCAAGGGCGGATTACCCCTGCACTACTAGATGCGATGGAGATTCCTTGGCAGATCATTGACTCAAGCACCGCGGATATAGAAGCCGCAGTAGATACTGCTATGAAGCAGATGCAGGATCGGCCGGGGCCTGCAGCACTGTTGGTACGCAAGGGTGCATTCAAATCCTATGTCTTGCAGAAAAATACACAAAGTCATTACCCATTGGTTCGTGAGCAGGCGATTCAACGTCTCATCGAACAACTTGATGCTGCGGACAGGGTAGTGGCAACTACGGGCATGCCTGCACGCGAGTTATACGAATTGCGTATGGCTCGCGGTGATGGAATGGGGAACGACTTTTTGACGGTGGGTTCCATGGGGCATGCTTCATCCATTGCGCTCGGTTTGGCGCGAAGTCAGCCCGAGCGCCGGGTGATTTGTCTGGACGGTGATGGTTCAGTTCTTATGCATATGGGCTCCTTGGCAATTGTGGGTCAGTCACGGCAAGAGAATCTCATCCATGTTGTATTGAATAATGGCGCACATGACTCCGTCGGTGGGCAACCCACCTGTGCGTTTTCGGTTGATCTGGCGGGCGTTGCGCGGGCTTGTGGGTATCGGGAGGTGCTTGTCGCTGCGGATGCGCAAGAGATCGATCAGGGGTTTGCGACATTATTGGAAAACAAGGGTCCTTCATGGTTGGAGATTCGCATCAACAAGGGAGCACGAGTTGATTTAGGAAGACCTAAATCATCGCCAGTAGAGAATCGCGATGCTTTGATGATGCGGCTGGGGGTCAAGCATAGTGTCTGACATGGGATGGCTCCACTATAACCCTGTAAATGTTCGCTTTGGCCGTGGCTGTCGTGCGGATTTATTGCCGATATTGAGTTCTAGAAAGTGTCTAATCGTCACCAGTGAGAATGGTCGCAAGAGACTAACTAGTGATCCTCTCCTCGGTCGAGCTTTCGAGAACTCAAGCGGCTATTGGGTTGATAATATTGAAAGCAACCCGGATTTGCATGCCCTTCAAAAGTTGATTGATTCCCTTTTGGAAAAAGATGTCGATGCTGTCGTCGCAATCGGCGGTGGAAGCGTCATTGATAGCGGGAAGGTTTTGGCACTAGCTCTGGCATCTGAAGTTGCCGATTTGGCTTTGGAAGAGCTGATTGATATCGGCTCTCAGTATCCAATTGACACATCACTTCCTTTATATGCTGTTCCAACTACTGCTGGAACTGGAAGTGAGGTTACACCTTTCGCAACAGTTTGGGATCAAAGAAAAAAGATTAAGATGTCCCTGTCTGGTCCAGGAATATTTCCTGCTTATGCGCTAGTTGATCCAGAATTAACGGATAGCCTTCCATATGATGTCACACTGTCCTCTGGACTTGATGCGATTAACCAAGCAGCTGAGTCTATTTGGAATAAGAACCTGACGCCTGTATCTGAGGCATACGGCCAAGCTGCGCTACGAGAAGGTTTTGATGCATTACCCAAATTACTCGCTGACTTAGGTAACACAGTCGCCAGAGAGGCAATGGCGCAAGCAAGTGTTTTAGCTGGGTTGGCAATCAGCCAAACCCGTACTGCTCTATGCCACGCAATATCCTATCCACTAACGTCATACTTTGATGTTCCGCATGGGCTAGCTTGTGCTTTTACTATGTCCGCAGTTCTTCAACACAATCTTCGGTCAAATGACATTCGTTTTAGGAGACTTGCTAATAGTCTCGGTTGTACAGATTTGGGATACAAAAAATTTCTAATAAAAAAATTTCAAAAGCTCAATAACGATCTAAATGTTGCTGCTGAGGTGAGGGCAATCATCAGATCTAAAACAGATCTTCTTAACCTAGCTGAGAAAATGGTTTTCCCAGGAAGAAGCGATAATATGCTGGTGCCAGCGAGCTTGCATGATATCGCCTCAATTTTGGAAATATCATGGGATAACTAGATAAATAAACATGCGGCTAAGTAAGGCTATATTTTTTCTTCTGAGGAAAACAAGAAAAATAAAACTTGTTTTTCTGTCTTCTTATTGGTCTTTTACTTTCCTTGCTAAAAAATTCATTAAATCAAATGACATAGTAATATTTGATTGTTTTGATGTTGGGCTTTATGAACACATCTTTCATTATATAAAAATTATCGAAGAAATTGGCGATTGCCAGATTCTTATATTGACTGAAAAAACAAATATTGAAAAAGTAAAATCATTATATTCAAACGTTCCGGTCATTGATATTGCCATTAGCCCTTATCTTCTCTTTGTCGATCTTTATGTTACACCTCATGTGCACATTTCACCTCCTGGTTTTTCTTATGTGATACACGTTGGACATAACCAGCCGATAAAGTATCCATCATATCCCCTTGAAGCGATGCGCAAAATTGATGAACATTTTGTGTGGGGACCGTTGATGATGGAGTATTGCAAACGCATGCAGGAGCAAGCTAATTCCTCATATAGACCTAGATATACTAAGATGGGAAATCCTAGAATTGATTACGAGATGAGAAAAGATAGCAACTTACTGCCCCGCACATGTACTGTTGTTGGTTATGCGCCGTCATGGGATCCTGGCCTCACTTTGCGTGAAAATGGTGTTCAAATAGCCGACATGCTTTCTAAAATGAATTCTGTGAAAGTTATTGTTAAGCTGCACCCTGTGTCCCTAACCAATCCTGACCATCCCGATTATAAGTTTTACACTGGGGGTGTGAACTGGAGACAAAAATTCGAATCGTTGCCGAATGTTACATTGTTCAATGGGTTGAGTGGATATGATTACCTAAGGAACATTGACATATTTGTCACGGATCTTAGTAGCTTTTCTTTCGATGCCTTTCTGCTTGATAAGAAAGTAATCTTTTTTCACACAGAGCAGTTTTGGATTCAGACAAAGAATTTGCTCTATAAAAACTTCGGCTATGACAAATATGCGGGAGAACCGCAAGATGATTTATTAATCAATGGTGGTCGAGTAGCTGGAATTACGGTAAATAATTTATCTGATCTAAAAGACGCGATTTTTGAATACTCTAGAAACCCTAGATTAAGGTCGTTGGAGCGCGATAAACTGACAAAGGAACTTTTGTACAACCAGGGAAAATCAATGATGGTAGCAAGAGATAGATTTATGAAATTGTTGAAGCGCCATGCGTAAGTCAATTTTTTACAGTAACCGTCCCGGACCCCAAACAACGCCAGCCGAACATTCGCCTTGCCAGAGAGGCTATAGGGTGGAAGCCGAGCATTTTGCTAGAATAAGACCTAAGGTCGACAATTGCGTATTTTTCAAAGTTTTAGAAATATGAAAGTCTCTATAATCATCCCTACTTATAATCGCTCGACTATGATTGAGAAAACTTTACATAGCTTTCTCAATCAAACCTTAGATGAGAGACAGTATGAGATTATTGTTTGTGATAACAACTCCTCTGATGACACTAAGAAAGTAGTCAGCAATATTATTGAAATTTATCCGAAAAGGGTCCGTTATTTATTTGAGCCACGACAAGGTGTTCATTTTGCAAGAAATACTTCTGCTAAGCATGCTTCAGGGGATATTCTTTATTTTACTGATGATGATATGGTGGCCGAAAAAAATCTACTTGAGGAGCTATTAAAATTATTTGATTTAGATGAAGCAATTGGTACGGTTACTGGCCTAGTCTTGCCACTTTTTGATGAGCCACCGCCGAAGTGGGTCAAGAAGTATTTGCACAACTATTTGTTAAGTCTAACTGATAGCCACAGACAGGAAAAAATTATTGTTTCTAAGTCTGATTGTGGGGTTTATAGTTGTCACCAGGCAATAAAGAAAGAGGTTTTTTTCAAAGCTGGTGGATTTAATCCCGAAAACACTCAAGGAGTTTGGGTTGGTGATGGTGAGACGGGGTTGAATATAAAGATAAAAGAATTGGGTTATCTTTTTGGATATTCCTCGTCGTCAATAATACATCATATGATTCCAGCGACAAGAACTAACCTGACTTATTTGATTAAACGGGTAGCAAATCAAGGTTTTTGTGACTCTTATACTGAATACAGAAATCATAAAAGCCTGAATGGCTTGGTTTTGAGAATGCTCAAGCGCAATACGTATGGATTTTTTGTCTTCTATGCTTTTATGTTGTTGCAAATTCTTCGTGGCAAAAAATCAATTCGATTTCTTCCAGCCTACTTATTTTATTATAAAAATCGACTAATTTATGACTTTAGATTGCTGATGGATGCAGATTTTCGAAAAATTGTTGAAATTGATGATTGGCTTCTTGTTGATGAGGAATTAGAAATCAAAATTTAGTATTTAATTCTATGTGCATGCGCAAAGCTTCACTTTGATTAGTCATGATTCCTTATCGTGGTGTTGTGGATGCACGTGGTGATTTGCAAAGGTTTAAACTTGAAAATTATCATGGTATCATTTCCCTCAAAAAATATATTCCGCCACTATAACTGTGTTTGAAAACATTCTATATGAGGACAGAACCCTCGCCGTTGTGTTACGCACAAATCACCATATTAATGGTATCGAATTCTTCACCCCAAACGACTTCTCTCAACAGCTCGGCTACATGAATCGCCCGCAAGGCTATGTGATTCCCCCGCATGTGCACAACCCTGTGCCGCGCGAGGTGCAGTTCACGAAAGAGGTGTTGTTCATTAAGTCGGGCAGGGTGCGAGTCGATTTCTACGATGACGATCAGAACTACCTTGAAAGCCGAATCCTTGAACAGGGCGATGTAATCTTGCTTGCCTTTGGCGGCCATGGCTTTGAGATGCTCGAGCCGACGGAGATGATTGAGGTCAAGCAGGGCCCCTACGCTGGTGAGGCAGATAAGACCCGTTTCGAGCCGATTGCTGCTGATCAGATTCGACTGAAGGATTAAGGCATGTCAGATTCTGTGTTTAACGCCTATAGCCGCTATTACGACTTGCTCTATCGCGTCAAGGATTATCTCGCAGAAGCGGAGTACATCGCGGGTCTTCTTGAGCGCTTTGGCGTTTCGGGCATATGAGGGCAGCGAAGATGGATCTAAAAAAATCTAAAGTATTTATATACGAAATATCAATTTGCTTATGATTAAAAAAGATTCAAATAACCATGATAATGGTACTATCATTTTTATCCATCGAGGAAATCAGTTTTATCTTAAGCCAGCATTGGCTCAAGCGAGAGTTAGTAATCCCTTGGTAAGAATAGTTCTTTTGGGTGATAATTCTAATTCTGATTTAGGAGCTAGTTTTTGTAAAAAATACAAAATAGATCATTTTCTTATTGATAACTACTTTCAATCTGCCAAAAAATTTGGGCAGATATATCAACATCAGGGAAAAAATCCCTATCAATATGAATTATTCTGCTTTCAGAGATGGTTTGTAATGCTTGACTTTGTCAAAGAGCATTGCCCTAAAGGAAATTTTGTTTATCTAGATACAGACGTAATCATATATATAAATATTTGTGATGTGTTTAAAGTAATTAAATCAGAAATGACTGTTTGTAGTCGTACTGGCCCACAATATACTTTTTTTAAATCAGTCAATGCTCTCGAATCGTATTGTGAATTTATAAACTATTCATACAAAAGCCCTATCGGTTTCGATAAGCTGAAGAGATTTGTTTCCGATTACAATAATAGTGGCATGCCGCATATCAGTGATATGACAACAATCGGTGTGTATGCCTCTGAAAATGATTTAGATGATTTAGGGGATTGTAATCGAACAGATTTTTTCTGTGATGAAATTGTAAGTTATCCTCAATGCATGAAAAAAGGGGTATTTGGGAAAAAAATAATCAAAAAACATGGAGTAAATTATTTTCAGAAATCTAATAGGCAACTGATTAAAGCGGCTGGTTGTCATTTACAAGGCGGTTCTAAGGCACTGTGGCCTTTATATTGTGACAGGAGCTTGTTATTAAGTTTGTTAAATATCGAATCTATATATATGTTTCTCAGATACTCATTAAGAACCACTTTTAATTATATTAGAAGACTAAAAAAATGAAAAATTTTATTCCTGTCAACGAGCCTTTTTTGGACGGCAACGAGAAGAAATATCTTGCTGAGTGCATCGACACTGGTTGGATTTCATCCGAAGGGCCGTTTGTTAAGCGTTTTGAGGAAGATTTCGCGGCTCGCGCTGGGCGAAAGCACGGGACTGCGGTTACCAACGGCACAGCGGCGATTGATGTGGCGATTGATGCATTGGGTATCGGGCTGGGTGATGAGGTCATTCTGCCGACCTTCACCATTATCTCTTGCGTGATGCAGATCGTGCGTTCAGGCGCGACGCCGGTGTTGGTGGATAGCGATCCGCTGACCTGGAACATGGATGTTACCCAGGTCGAGGCTAAGATCACGCCGCGCACAAAGGCAATCATGGTGGTGCATATCTATGGCTTGCCGGTAGATATGGATCCGGTACTTGAGTTGTGTCAGCGCTATGGATTGAAGCTGATCGAAGATGCCGCCGAGATGATCGGCCAGACCTATCGCGGCAAGCCCTGCGGATCTTTTGGCGATATCAGCACGGTGAGCTTTTACCCAAACAAGCACATCACTACTGGTGAGGGTGGCATGATCCTCACCGATGATGATGACCTAGCCGAACAATGCCGCGAGTTACGCAATCTTTGCTTTAAGCCTGGCAAACGGTTTGTGCATGAGCGGCTGGGATGGAACTTGCGCATGACCAACCTGCAGGCAGCGTTAGGTGTTGCTCAGCTTGAGCGGCTGGATAAATTTCTGGAAAAGAAACGCTGGATCGGGCACCGG
>Ga0181567_10003264_pt1 | contig 11992 bp, 10 predicted proteins | sample 101ome_14_FD_133761 | JGI IMG/M metagenome (GOLD analysis project Ga0181567, IMG submission 133761) | Coastal salt marsh microbial communities from the Groves Creek Marsh, Skidaway Island, Georgia - 101403AT metaG (megahit assembly) | ecosystem: Environmental > Aquatic > Marine > Intertidal...
AACGACGATCTCACCGGCCAAGAGCGGCGCAGCGGCTTGCTCAGCAGTCAGATGGAGTGGGGTCCTGTTTCGCAAAAGATGTCCGTTGAATCGACGCGCCTGAGCGGGGCTAGCGCGCCGTCTACGAGCAGCACGACGCTCAACGGCGGACTGGAGTGGACGGCCAGTGAGCGTCTGCGTCTGGGCATTGAGCGCGATCAGACGCTGGGCGACGAAGAGCTCAACTATCGCCCAACGCTCAACAGGGTCAACGGGCGTTGGATGCTGCGCGACGGGGTAGAATTTGTGATGGAGCACGCGTTTCGCGACGAGAGCCTGTGGAAGTCGAGCTACACCAATTGGGGTATCGAATCGACGCTCGTCGAAGATCTGAATATGTATGCGCGCTATCAGCTCGATTCGGGCCTGCGCCGCGAGCAGAACCAAGCCATTGTCGGACTGCGCCATCGCTACAGCGTTACCGATGCGTGGACGTTTGATACGACGTTTGAACGCATGCGCACGCTGCGCGGCACGGGAGACAACGATTTTACGGCCTACAGCATCGCCACGCAGTACTTGCCGGCGGATCCGCTCAAGGCCAGCGCGCGCTTTGAGCGGCGCGACGGGCGCAGCACGGACAAAATGGTCGTCACAAGCGCCGGCGATTGGTCCGTGGCGCGCACCTGGTCTGTCTTGGCAAAGCACACCTTCTTAGATGAGTCGCACCTCAACCGCACTACGTCGCGCATGGAGCCTCTGCGCCGCCATCAGCTATCTCTGGGCTTGGCGCACCGCCCGTATCACGACGACGTGATCAACGCGATACTCAAGTACGAGCTGAAGTCGGAGAGTGACAATCGGCAGCAGCGAGATGCGCAGAAGACGTCGCATATTGGATCGATAGAGACTCTGGTGCAACCAGCGGCCCGCTTAGAGTGGTACGCGCGCTACACCTTTAAGCTGAACCGGGTGCGCACGGGACAGGTCAAGGCGCACGCATTGACCGATCTCTGGTCTACGCACCTGCGCTATGAGTGGACGCAGCGCTGGGACACGCTGGCCGAACTGCGCGTGCTCAACCAGTACCAGCAGGATGACCTGAACTACGGTTCGGCGTTGGAACTGGGTTATATCGCGCTGAGGAATACGCGGTTGGCGCTGGGATACAACGTTGCGGGTAACGAGGACCGCGACCTGTCCAATGCGTCCTATTGGGCGCGCGGGCCGTATCTAAAAGTGCAAATCAAGTTTTCCGAACGGGACATCGCGTCGCCGCTGCGCGGCTTAAACAGCGGAGTTCAGTAGACGCGCTGGGCGTGTGCCCTTTGCAGATACTTAACTACGCTGTCTTCTGCCGCGTGACCTATGTGCTCGGTCGCTAGTTGGACAACGGCTGGGACAGCGTCTCCTACGGCGACGGCGTGCGGCGCCATTTCAAACATCTCAACGTCGTTGTGTCCATCCCCGAACACGGTGAGCTCGTCCAGCGAGAATCCTCCGTATTCAGCCAAGAGCTGAATGCCGCGGTCTTTGGTAGCCCGGGCGTCGTAGACCGTTAGCCAAACGTCGCCTAGCGTTGAGTAGCCGTTGGGAAAGACGTGCACCTGCACCGAGTCTCCGCACTCGGCTAGTATAGCCGCGCGCAGCGCGTCGATTTCTTCTCTTTTCATGGCAATTACCGTCAGCGCCAGCACGTGGAAATCGAGCGCGCGCTGCACGTCATTGGTTTGCCGCAGGCGCTGATCACCGCTGCGCTTTCGATCTTCGACAAACCACTGCATGCCCTCATTGTAGATGTCTCGATAATACAGGTGATCGCGCTGGCCGTCTGTCACCGATATGAAGGGGTGGTGGCCCAATGTCTCCATGCATTGGCACAGGCGCTGCGCCTCTTCGGGTGCCAGGGCGTGCATGGCGTGATGGTGCCCGCTGTGCAGGTCGGACAGCAGCGCGCCGTTGAGGTTGACTACGGGTAGAGATACATGCACGTCGCGCAAAATATGCCGCATGGACACGGTGCTGCGCGCAGTGGCAACGCTAAACAGCAGTCCGTCTTCAATGAGCCGGTTGAGGTGGGTTCGGCTGTAGGCCGATAGCGTCCCATCGGGGCGCAGTAGCGTGCCGTCTAGGTCGGATACGTAAAGTGGAGCACTCGGTGTATTCATGGATACGTGTTTTGCTTGTCGCCGTTGGTTAGATACGTTTTATTTGCGCAGAGAAATGTGTCGGAGCGGCGCGCGCAGCGCGCTAAATAAGCCCATTCATTGGCCCAACAGGAGCGTATTAGCTTTGGTCGATCCAACGTATCTGCTCAGCGATGAGCAAATGAAAGAATTCATCGTAAACGGCTTTGTCAAACTCAATACGGAGCTGTCGCCCCAGGTGCATCAGCGCATCTACGAGCGCACGGAAGAAGTTTTTGAAAAGGAGGGCAATCCGGGCAACAACGTGCTGCCGCGCGTGCCCGAGCTGGGCGCGGTTTTTGAAGATCCAGCGGTCGTAGGCGCGCTCAGCAGCGTGCTGGGTCCCGACTACGTCATGCACGCGCACCGGCATCCCCATATCAACCGCGGACCCAACGAAGGCGGCGGATGGCACAAGGACAGCTACTGGGGCTTTAACAAGGTGCGCCGTCACCGCACGCGCTGGGCCATGATTTTTTACTATCCGCAGGACACGCCGTTGGAAAATGGTCCGACCGGCGTCATGCCCGGCACGCACTGCTTTGAACGGCGGGCTGAAAACGAGTCGGAGGAAATCCATCTCCCCGTCACGGGGGAAGCCGGAACCTGTGCACTGGTCCACTTTGACTTGTGGCATCGCGCGATGCCCAACCAGCTTCCGCGCATGCGCTATATGATGAAGTTCCAGTTTACGCGCATGAGCGAGCCGACGGTGCCGACGTGGAACTGTAAAGATCCGGTGTGGCGGGACAAAGACGAGAATTTTATGTGGGCCAAGCTGTGGGATTGGCACTGCGGTGGCGGTGCGCTACCGGCTGGTAACGGACGCCCAGTCGCGACGCTGCGCGCCGAACTCAAAGACGCCGACCCAGCGGTGCGTTTGCGCGCCGTAAGCGAATTGGGCTTCAAGGGCGAGGGGGCAGCCGACGCGATAGGTGATCTGGCCGCTGCGCTGCGCGACGAGCGCGAACCCGTTCGCACGAGTGCGGCCTACGCTATGAGCGCCGCGGGGTCTGCCGCGATTGAACCGCTGTCCGAGGCGCTTTCCGACGAGCGCGAAGACGTGCGTTTGGTCGCGGCGCATGGACTGACACAGATGGGTGGGGTAGCCGCATCGACTCTGGTAGGTGCTCTGGACTCGAGCGAAGAGCCGGCCCGCGGTCTGGCCGCCTTTGCCCTAGGTGATATGGGACGCGTTTCCGGTGAAGCGGCCACGCGCGGCGTATCCGCGCTGGCGGGGGACGATTCCGACTGGGTGCGTCGCAATGCCGCTGAGGCGCTAGGCACGATGGTTGGCGCCTCTGATGCCGCCGTTCCTGCTCTGTGCTCCATGCTCAAAGATCCGGACGGCCAGACGCGCTACGAAGCCGCCTATAGCCTAGCGCGGATGGGTGAAGGCGCGGCGGCGGCCGTTCCTGCGCTGGCTGACGCGCTGCGCGATACGGACAATCGCTACGTTAGCGGTCACAGCGTCACCGCACTGCAGCGCATCGGTACGGCGGAAGCCCAGACGGCGCTAATCGACTATTTAAGCGCGTCGCGTTGGTGCTCAATGACGACCAAAGAGAGCACGTTTTAGCGGGCTGTATATTGTATAAAAACGGGCTGTCCCCCGGTATATTAAACCGGGGGGACGGCCCGTTTTTTTATGAACGACTGAGCTTCCACACGTCGCTTTGCATATTGTTGCCGGCCACCACCCAAAGCGCGCTGTCGTGGACAAATACGCTGGCGGCGTGTCGGGGTGCCCACGGCGTCTCTAGCGCGTGCCACTGGCTGCCGTCTTCCGAATACCACACGTCGTTTCGGTTGGATCCGTTCCATCCTTCTAACACCCACAGCCTGTCGTCAAAAACGGCGACTTCGTGATACTGCCGCGATGCCCACGGCGCCGCAGGTGTATGCAAGGTCCAGTCTACTCCGTCGCCGCTGCTCCACACGTCGCTGTAAAAGACGCGGCCCGGATGCGCCGGCGTATCGTAGAGACCGCCGCCCAGAATCCAGATGCGATCTTTGAAGACTGCGCTGCCGCCGATCATGCCGCGCGGGGCCCAGGCCGGTTCGCGTCGTTCGATGCGATTCCATCGCAGGCCGTCCTCACTGTTCCATATATCGCCGTAGCGCTCTTCCTCTTCGGCGGCCAGCTGCGGCACGGTCTGTCCGCCCATGATCCAGATCCTGTCGTGCATTGCAACCGTGTAGTGCAGGGCACGCGGAGCCCAGGGAACCGGTGCGCTCGGATTGGCCTGCGTCCAGCGGGCGCCGTCCGTTGAATACCAGACGTCGGCGTGGTAGTGACCTTGGTTTACATCGCCGCCGACGATCCACATACGACCGTCGTGCACCGCGTAGCCGGCCGTGTGCCTGCCCTCCCAGTCGGCGCGTGGATCAAAGTGCGCGTCGAGAAACGTGTTGGGCTTGACGAGCGTCCAGTCTAGCCCGTCCCGGGACGACCACACTTCGTTGTTGCAGATGCGCGGAAAGTGCGTCTTATCACCGGGATTCCAACCGCCCAATAGCCACATGCGCCCATCGTAGACCAGGGCACCGGCTCCGTCGCGCGGGGCAAAGGGTGCGCACTCGGTTACGCAGTGCCACCTGTAGTCGACCTCGTCTGTCATGGGTTATTCCTCTGTTGGATGAGCACCGGCCTCTTTTAGCATAGCTGCAATCTGTTCGTGGCCCTGTTCCAAAGCGTGTGCATAAGGCGTTTTCCTCGGCTTGTAGAAGCCGACAAAGTTGGGATCTGCGCCGTTTTCTAACAGGAGTGCAACGCGATCGGCAAAGCCCTGTTTGGCAGCGTATTCTAGCAGAAAATCGAGCATACCGACATCGCTCTCGCCGTCTGGAGACCAGTTGACCCTGTCGCTTGACCGGAGTCCGTACGAGAGCAGAAGCTCAATGCAGCGGTTGCCCGGCTCGTGGCGAAACATGCGGTTGTAGAGCGCTTGCCCGTCGTTGGGGTTAGCCCCTTCGTCCAACAGCAGTCGCGCAAGCTCTTCGCTCTGCCGGTGCGGTGGCTGGTTGTCCGGGCCGCGTTCTCCCTCGCCCAGTGCGCCGGTCAGCGCGGTGAAAATGGAGCCGTAGGGATGGGAAAAGTAGGCGTTTGGATCGGCGCCGCTAGCCAATAGGAGCTTGGCTACTTCTAGCGGATTGTGCGCCGGATCTGGGCTGTGCAGACGTGCGTAGCACAGGTAGAGCAGCGGCTCCATAGCGTGCGGGCCACCGCGGGTCGATACCAGGGTGGGATCTTCGCGCAGCAGGGTCTCAGCGGCCTGCGCATCGCCGACGGCCGCCGCGGTAAAGATGCTAGCGCTGGACTGGCTCGGGTCCTGTTCGAGGCGGCGCTGTGCTCGCTGGTATCGCTCCGCCACGTCGCGTTCGCTATAAGTCAAGCAGGCTAAATCGAGTAACTCGTCGCCGATCAAGATGGGCTCCTTTAAATAATTTCTAGATAATCGCGTTCAGGCAGCTGTGGAAACGGCGCAGTGGGTAGCGTCTGGTACCAGTAGGCCACCGAGGCTATATCGTCTTGCAGAGGCAGGTAGCGTCTGTCGCTGCGCCATCCCAGCGCTTGCATGGTCACGCGCAGGTCTTGGCTAAAGCGCACGGGATCGGTGATGTGCCAGCGGTAGAGGCCAAAGCGCGTCTGCGAGCGGTATACTCCGTCGGGGCGCAGCACCTGCGGCAGGCCGGCGTAGGGCGTGTTGTATTCCTGGTACTGGCCCGTCGCCTTGTTCTCAAAGTTATAGGAACCGCAGAAGTAGTCCTCGGTTCCCGTGCCGCAGATAGTTGGAAACTCTTTGTCGCCGTCCATGAAGAATTTGATTTCTCCTTCGCCCCACCATCCCGAGTTATTGACGCCCCACGCCATATAGGTGCCGGCATAGTGGCCGTGCCCCTCAATGCCGTCAACGATGGTATAGACTTCTTTGTAGGGCAGTGGGTTGGTGCGGCGAAACTGCGCGTGAAAGTAGGCCACATTTTCTGCTACCGGCGCTTCGGAATAGTTGATCTGATAGTAAAGATACATGTTTTCGTCGGCGATGTTTTCCAGCGTGATGCGGCAGCGCTTGGCAAAGGGCATGGCCCAGTAGCAGTTAAAGGCGCTGCCGGGATTGACGCAGACGGCCAGCGAAGAAACCTGGGCATACTGTCCCCAGCCACAGGCGAAAAAGTCGCCGATCGGGCACTCGACCGAGGGGTGCTCTTGATCGTCCCAGTAGATGCGCAGAATGCTCATGCGCCAGTTGCCCGTCGGCGTCAGCCAGATCTGTTCAATGGTGCCCGGACCCTGTATATCCGCCATGGTGAAGGTGCTGCCGGCTTCGACGATTACGGAGGGCGATACCTTCCAGCCCTGACCCAAATCGCGTGCGGCAGCAGCACCCGTTCCCTCGGTGGCCATGCCACCCTTACCCTTCTCACCGGTGAAGTTTTCCGGGCTGATAGAGCGCGACTGCGCGTTGGTTAAGGTGGCTAGTTGCTGCATCATCGCGGTGTTTCCTTTCCTTAGAGGTCGGGCTTCAGCGCCCAGTTTTTTTCGTACTAAAAGCCGTCCAGCCGGGGTGTGGGCATCGACCCAGGCCATAAAATAATGGTCTTATGCATGAACGATCATTGTCGGTAAAAGAAATCAGTACGGGCAATCTACGACACAGACGATGGGGGGTAAAGCGTGGCCAAGCCACCTATTTCGATCGTCTGCCCAGCGAGGTGGCGGTGGATCCGGCGACGACCAGCAGCGCGCCTAGGAGGGCGAGCGCATTGAGCGGTTCGGTTTCTACCCGGTCGGTGAATAGAGCGGCTACGGCGGCCATCGCCACGGTTAGCAGTGGAGTCAGTGCGACTACGACACCGGTGCGCGAGGCCTCCAGGTGACGCAGGGCCTCTGCAAAAGTCAGATAGGAGCAGAGCGTGAGGGCAACCGAAGCGACAAAGAGCACGTAGTGCGACAGAGGAAAATGGGTCAGCCCGTTCAAATCTATAAACGGTAGCAGCACCGCGATTCCGGTGCCGTAGCAGACCGTCAGCAGCGCGCGGCCCGAAGCATAGCTGAGCAGTTGCTTTTGCGTTAGGCTAAAGGTCGACCAGAGAAACGAGGAGAAAGCAATGGTTAACAGCCCCTGTGCGTAGCGGCTGTCCATGCCGCTGAACAGTTCCTCGTAGCGTTGGTTAAAAAAAAGGGCCATGCCGGCAAAGAGGCCGACAAAGCCGAGAGACTGCACGCGCGCGAAGGGTTCGCGAAAGATCACCAGGCCACCTAAGAGTACGAACACGGGCGAAAGCTGCATGACGATTTGCGCCGCGCTAGGTGGCACGGTGCGCAGGCCAGCTAAGTAGAGGGCAAAGTTACCCGTCATACAGAGCGTGCACACGACTAGTAGAATGCGCGGGACTGCACGTAGGTTGAGCAGGGGACGCAGCTCCCCGCGCCGCGCGGCTAGTGGGCCGATAATGCATAGAGCCGCTACAAAGCGGCACCAAGTCAACGTGTAGGGGTCAATATCACTCAGCAGGACCTTGAGGATAACGGGCAGAGCGCCCCACATCAGGGCCGTTAGCAGTGCCATCCCAAGCCCCAGGAGATGGCGTCCGCTTGCTACGTGTCGCTGCACTAAATACGCATTTCGAGTGCGATTCGTACGGTCTGCATCTGAGCCGCGCTTGCGGCTCGATTTGTACTATTGCAGTCGCTGGCAACGTGCTCTGGCGCGTTACTCACGGGGCTATACCTCAGCGAGACTTTAGGTACTGGCCGATGCGGTCGAGCCCAATTTCGATTTTTTCCACGTCCAGTGCGTAGGACAGCCGCACGCGATCGGGGGCGCCAAACCATTCGCCCAAGTAGGTGATCACGTTGTAGCGTTTGTAGAGATCCCAGACAAAGTCCGTTGGATTTTCCACCTTGGGCATGACGTAGAACGCCCCCTCGGGTTTCCACAGGTCGAGTCCCAAGTCGAGCAGACCCTGATAGATCAGATCGCGCCGCGCCTGCCAAACTTCCAGCTGCTCTTCTACAAAAGAGGCGGGGACGCCGGTAGCTGCCAGCGCCATCTCTTGGCCGAGGATATTGGTATTCATTGACGTGTGCGTCTTGATATCAATGGCCTCACGCACTAGGTCCTGGTCGAGCGACCACAGGTAGCCAACGCGGAAGCCGCACATGGCAAACGTCTTGGAAAATGAGTTGATGGTGACGACGTGCGGTCCTTGGATCAGGTAGTTTTCGCGCACGTACATGAGGTCTTTGTAGACCTCATCAGACAGCACGTAGACGCCGAGCTCGCTGGTAATCGCCTCGATCTTCTTTAAGGTCTCAATCGACTCGACGCGGCCGGTGGGGTTAGAGGGCGAGTTGATTATGACCGCCTTGCAGTCCTGCACTTTCTCCGTGAAGTCCTCTATGTCGATGCGCCCGTCAATGGAATCGGTGAAGACGGGTTCCATGCCGGCGAAACGCACCATATGCGGGTAGGAGTAGTAGTAAGGCCGCGCCACGAGTACCCGGTTTTTCTTGCCGTTATCTCGCTGGGATATGACGCGTAGCACGAGGTCGATGGCCTCGGAGGCGCCGTTGGTAATTACAAAGCTATCGGCCGTAGAGCTGGGGTACTGTCGCGCTAGCGCTTGGCGAAGCTCGGTCATTCCCTGAATAAGGCCGTATTTAAAATCTCGATAGTGCGGCAGGATCTTGTATACGGCTTCTGGCGGCGGAAGATCGGGTTGGCCCGATCCAAAGGAGATGATGTCTTCGCCCTGAACGCCAATAAAAAGTGCTGGAGACAGCTGTTCTTTGCCCATGGTATCCTTCAGTGGGTTATGTAGTAAGCATACCAAAAGTACGAGCGATGCCGCGTGTGCACCAGTGGCAAGGCGAAGGGTGTCAGATAGACGGTTTGGCTAGTTAATCGGTGAAAATAGGCGTTAGAACGGCTTTACCACGACGAGCAGAACGATAACGACTAGAAAGACGACGGGTGCTACGGCCAGACGCTGAAAAAAATCTTCGCTCTTCTGATTTTCGCCTCGCTCCAATCGTTTGCGGCTGGCCGACATGATGCCGTGCATACCCGCCAGCAGGAGCAAGAGCAGCAGCTTGACGTGCATCCAATAGCCCGTTCCCGGTCCGCCGGCTCCCGTGCCGATGATGAGCGCGATACCCGTGATAAACGCCAGTGCCATGGCGGGGTTCATAAGGGCGCGGAGCAGGCGTCGCTCGATATCGGCAAAGGACTGAGCGGCCTCAGAATCTGTCGCTACGCGGCTGTGGTGGGCCAGGATTGACGGGAGGTAAATCAGGCCTGCCATCCAGAGTACGACCGATATGATGTGCAGTGATTTCAGCGGTAGATAGAATTCCATCAGCGTTGCGCTCATAGGGGCTACACTCCTTTGGCGTGTACGGGGTCATAGGTCAATACAGCACAGAACATATAATTTCCCTCCGGTCGATCAAGGCGCGAGTTCCTATGTGGTGGTGCGTCGCAGCGAAGTTGAGCCGGTCGGGCCAAAGTGCTGCACGTAGAAGTCGCGGCGAGACAAACCGGAGGAGTCGCGCATCGCGTAGATGGCCTCAGTAGATAGGTCCGAGGTAAAGGGCCACGTGCTGTCCAGAATGGCGGTCGTGCCGCGCACGCCGGCCAGCGCGTCGCGCACGATCAACTCATGGCCGGCGAATACGTCGTCGGGTAGCCTGTCAGGGTCAAAAAAGCGCAGGTCGACCACTTCTTCGGGCTGTCCGCACAACTGGCCGCCGATCGCTCGGCCGGCAAAGCAGGCCGAGTGTATGCCGGTGCGCCACGTGGGGCGCGAGTAGACGCCCACGAGGTGGGTGATCTCAACGCGCAGACCGGTCTCCTCGCGAACTTCGCGCTCGGCGGCCGTCGCTAACGCTTCGCCGTCTTCGACGTGTCCACCGGGCAGACACCACACCTCGTAATCCTCGCGCTGCGTCATAAGAACGCGTCCATCGTCGTCCCGTATAACGGCACAGGCCGTCTGCGTGGGCATAGCTAAAATGCACCCTTTCTGAACGCGCTAACGGCCTGCTGTGCACACGCCTGTAGTGCGAGTTGTTCCGCTTCGGGCACGGCGATATCCAGCGTGGGTATTTTCTTTGCGCGACCGGCAAAGAGCACCTTGTAGAATGCGCAGGCCGCCAGATAGCTGCCGGCTAGCGTGGGATGGCTTCCGTCTCTGTCGTGCAAGACAATCTGCGGTTCCTGCGCTAGGCAGAGCTGCCAGGCCAGTCCCGCCGGCACGACCGTGGCGCCCACCTGCTGTCCACTCTCGGCATAGGCGGCGCTGATAGCCGTTTGCGTCTCGGGCGCATCGGCGCGCGCCCAAGTCATGTATAAGACCGTGCGGGCACCGGCCTGTCCGATGAGCGCGTCCAAGTCGCGCACGTTATCGCCCATGCGGGCGGCGTTCTTGGCCGGCAGCGTGCTCTGTTCTTGCAGCACCGCGGCATCCCAAGACGCATCGCGCAGCAGCGCAGCCACGTCGCCTTTGTTGAAATGCTGCCGGAGCGAGGCCCCTCCAGCGCTGACTAATTCCCACTCCAGGGCGCCCTTGCCTCCGGCCTCTACTAGCTGCGCTAGCAGGTCGGGCAGGCTGTTGCGTGCCGTAAAGCTATTTCCGACAAAGAGTATGCGAGTGGTCATCTGTTTTAGGCCTCCAATCAGCGGTGCAGGTCGACTTCGCCCTTGAGCTGTAGGGCAATCACGGTCATAGTTTTGTCGGCCTCGCCGGGCGGCACGTTGATATAGAGAATGCCCGGCACCGAGCTCCAGTACTGCTTGCCGAGAATCTGGCCCTTGATCTTAGTGCCGTTGCCGACGATGCGTATGCGGTTGACGTGATTTTTCAGACCGCGCACAACGATGGGTTTGTCCGACGTATGCGGCACGAAGAGATAGAGCGTCTGGCGGTCGGCCGACAGCGTGGTCGGTCCATAGAAATGACCCGATGGAAGGCCGGCCCCCGTGCCGTAAATGGCCTCGCTGTGCTTGTGCGTCCACCGCCCCATCTCTTCTAGGATAGCCACCTGCTCAGACGGTATGGTGCCGTCGGCGCGCGGGCCGATATCGAGCAGCAGGTTGCCGCCGCCGCCAATGACGTCGGCGAAGATGCGAATGAGTTGGTAGGGCGTCTTATAGTTGTGATCGTTGTCCTGATAGCCCCACGAGTCGTTCATAGTCATGCACAATTCCCAGGCGCCCTCCGGTGGAACGATGGGTGCGTTGTGCTCGGGTGTGGCGTAGTCGCCGTAGCCGTTGATACGGGAGTTGAGCAGCACGGGGGGATGCCAGGCGCGCAGCGTGTCGCTCAGGCTGGCTGCGCCCCACTCTTCGGCACTGTGTTCCCAGTCGCCGTCAAACCACAGCAGGTCGGGTTTAAACTGCGAGACGAGCTCTTCGAGCTGACCGCGATGAAAGCGCAAAAAGCGCTCCCAGCGCACCGGATCGTCGCGGTATCGATATTGGCCGCGAATAAAGACGTCGTAGTCGGGGTGGGACCAGTCTAAGTGTGAGTAGTAGAGCCCAACTTTGAGCTTCTCTTTGCGCAGTGCCTTCACAAAGGGCGTTACCAGATCGCGTCCCGCGGGGGTTTTTTCCACGACGTTGAGATCGCTCAGCTTCGTATGCCACAGGGCTACGCCGTCGTGGTGCTTGGTCGTCAGCACCGCGTAGCGCGCACCGCTCTTGGCTATGAGCCGGGCCCACGCTGTTGGATCGTACCGCTCAGCGGTAAAGCCGTCTAGCTGACGCATATAGTCTTCGTAGGATATGTACTTGTTGAAGAACGCCCACGATTCGTCGATG
>Ga0181567_10003288_pt1 | contig 11960 bp, 9 predicted proteins | sample 101ome_14_FD_133761 | JGI IMG/M metagenome (GOLD analysis project Ga0181567, IMG submission 133761) | Coastal salt marsh microbial communities from the Groves Creek Marsh, Skidaway Island, Georgia - 101403AT metaG (megahit assembly) | ecosystem: Environmental > Aquatic > Marine > Intertidal zone...
GAGCGCACCGCGCATGCGCTCTATCAGTTCCTCGACGCAGGGCGCGTCCGATACGTTCACCTACGACAGCACGTCGGGCGTCGGTATCGACAAGTTGTTTAGCCATCAGTTCGTCATCGTCCCTGCGCATGCCCACAGAGCGCAAACAGCACGTGCAAAAATCGACGCGTTCCGCACGCGCAATCCGCACTACAAAAGGAGATTCTAACATCGCAGCACCATGCTCTCAGGGTTGCTCTCGGCGAAAAGGACGGGTTAGCTTAAGCGTGCGCTCGGCGCGGTCATACCAGCCCTGCGGAAGAAATTCATCGCTGTGCATATAGCACTGCACGCGCACGGTATCGCTGCCCTCCACAAAGGTGAGGAGACGGCTCTTGGGCACGTTCTCCGGCCCGTGGTAGCGACTCAGACAGGCCGCGTTGATAAAGTGCGTTCCGCCCCATTTTGTTTCGACGTGCGACTTGCCACCGTGCGTATCATCTGGGTGAGTGTGGGTATGACCACCCAACCATAGATCTATCGAACCGGGATGCGATTCCAAATACTGTTCGAACGCGCCCGAATCGGGTTGGCTGTCTACAAAATACAGGTACGACGCGCCGATCGGCGCACCCTGCGGCTTATAGCCGTGGTAGTGACTCTGCCAATGACCGTCGGCGGCCCGCTTTACCCCCTCCCAATCTCCGGAAGCCACGGTCGTATTCTTAAGCATGTAGTGATGGGCTGAAACGATGATGTGATCGGGGTGAGTCTCAACCTGCTCCCTCCACCAGGCAAAGGTCTCGCCCGTTACTACGCCGGCCGGATTGCCGCCCAGCGTGCCGCGTCCAACCGTCTGTGACGGCTCGTTGATATCGCTCATGAGTAAAAAGAGCACGTTGCCTACGGTAAAGCTGTAGCGCTCCCACGTCCCGGTCGTCGGATAGGGACGGCGGGTGGCGTCGACGCCGGAGTACGCCGTGTGGGCCCCCATCGGATCAATCCATTTCTGCCACCACCAGGCCGGCGGCTCAGACAGACCGCTGCGATCGTGATTGCCGCAGATACTGTAAACATCTTCGCGCCGATGTCTTTCCAGAGCGGAAAATTGCCGCACGACTTCACGCCCCTCTTCGTCGTCGGGTAGATCCTGTCCGCCCGACATATCGCCGATGTCGATGGCAATATCCCAATGGAACGGCGGTCCTCCACCGTCACCGCCCTGTTCCGACGTACGTAAGGCATCAGCCAAGCTGCGTCGGTCAGCGCGGGCTAGGTCCGTTCCGACGTGCGCATCGCCAAAAACCCACAAAGAAAATGAATCACCGGTCATACTCTCTCCACCGATACGAAACGTGTGCTCGGCCAACCGCCTGCGCAATCAGCAGCGGCGCAACCGCGCGGATGCACAATAGATGCAGAGACAATATAGAATTGACCGGATGCCAAGACCAACCGTGGTCACCCACGCATTGATAGCGCAGGTCCCGTGCGTTATGCTTGCTGTCACGAGCGCCCTCTAACGCACGAGAGATACCAACCTCAGGAGATCGATATGGAAGCCTGGATTTTTGTGCACGACCCCCTTGAACGCTACCTAGACGACTACAAGCGGACCTTTGACGCTTGGGAGGCAGGCGGCGTGCGCGGTATCGTTGTCGGCTATCTGCGTTTTATAGACGAAAACGGCCATAGCCTGCCGACCTTCCACTCCGACCCAGCGGTATACAAATCCTTCGGCATCGCGCCGCCAGCAGAGGGTCCGCGCGATCCGGAAAAGGAAAAAAAGTTTCAGGCCATGCTCGACGATGCCGCTTCGCGCGGTTGGCATATTATGACCTTTTACGCCGGCGGCGGCGGCGGCAGCCTGCCCATCGAAGACGATCCGCACGGCGTCATATCCTACGCTGCGCGCATCCAAGACACCATGAACGCCCTGCCGCAAGCACACGGCATCGTCCAGGACGGCCCCGGCGAACAGCACTACGAGCTGGCCTTTCACCACGGCGGTGAGCTGCTGGAAATTCGACCCGGCAGCGAGGAGCGCTTTACCGCTCTGGGCTTTGACTTGAGACGATTACAGCGCGGTATCGATCACCTGCGAACCAGCCTGCAAGGCTTGACGCCAGCAGCCGTGCGCTACCAAGCCGCTGCCGGTACATTGGCCGGCATGCAGCTCTTTGATATCAACGAGGACGTGATCTACTGGCTGCGGGCGCGCCGGCAGCTGGCGCTCGGCTACATAGAAGGCCTGGCCGAACAGATGCCCGGGCTCAATCGCAAAGTGGAGCTGGGCGGCATCCCGCGCACGGCGGCCTTTTCTTCGTTGACCTGCCAGGACTACGTCGAGATGGGCCGGCTCTTTGACTACGTCTTTCCCAAACACTACTACTGGCACCGCGGCTTTGACGGCCTCTACGGCACGGTTGCACGCTGGGTGCAGCGGCTGCTCGACTGGAACCCCACGCTGAGCGAAGCCGACGGACTGGCCGTCGTGCGCGCGCTCTTTGGCATTGAGCTACCCGGTGTGCACAGCTTGCTCGATATGGAGATGGGCTTTCCCGACGAGTTCTTCTCACAGGTCGTCTACGGTGAAACGCAGCGCGCGCTAGACGCGATAGGACCCGACAAAACCATCTGCTGGGTGTCCACCGGACGCGCTCCACACGCCGGAGACGCCATGACGGCGCGCGACCTCTATAAGATACTGGACGCCTCGCGCCAGGCCGGTCTCAAGCGCTTTCTCTTTCATCCCGACCCCGAACCCGGCGCAGCCGAGTGGCATATTCTCACCAATATGTGCGGCACGCCGTGGAAAGAAGATATGGACGGATCCTATTGGCCGGCCGACACGCCGCGCTCGACCTTCAGCGGCCACCGCGAACCCGAGCGCTACCGATAGAACAGCAGCACTACTACAACCAGAAATTAGGGGAATATACACATGAGCGATCTTATCAGCGGCGACCGCCGCGTACTAGTTTTTAGCGCCCACGCCGCCGATTTTTGCTCGCGGGCCGGCGGCACCATCGCCCGTCTTACAGAGGCCGGTAGCAGCGTGCACATCGTCGACTTCAGCTACGGAGAACGCTGCGAATCACCGGCTCTCTGGGCACGCGACCCGCAGCCATCCATAGAAGAGATCAAAAGCCTGCGCGCCGAAGAGATGCAGCAAGCAGCCCAAGTGCTAGGGGCCACAATAGAATGTCTGGACTTTGGCGACAGCCCGCTGCTCATCGGACCCGAACGGCGACAGCAGCTGCTCGAACTCTTTCGCCATCGCCAGCCCAATCTAGTATTGACGCACTGGAAGGACGACATTCTCCATCCCGACCACTGCGCCGCCACCGAAGCCGTCATATGGGCCAGTCGCTACTGCTTCCGACCCGGCATTGAAGGCGGCTCCCCCCCCTGCCCCGCACCGCAGGTCCTCTTTTACGAGACCACGCTGGGGACGGCTCCCGTCGCCCACTACGTGCCTAACCTCTTTGTCGATATATCGCCCAGCTACGAGCGCAAGTGCCAGGCACTCGACTGCTTTCACGCCCAGCCGGGCCTAGCCGATCGCTACGGCATCCTCGCTCGCTACCGCGCCATAGAGGCCCAGTCAACGGCATGGATGAAAGGATGTGAGTACGCCGAGGGCTTTGTGCGTCTGAGCACAGAAGCCGCCGGATTCAACGGACCTATGGGATTTGGAGCTTAACCACTCACAGACCACGTACCTGGCATGCCGCTGTCGCCGCGCTCAACCGCATAGCGGGACAGCGCATCCCGGTCGAGCACTACGCCGAGCCCGGGGCCCTGCGGCACCAGCACGTGGCCGTTTTCGTACGTGAGTGGTTCGACGATCAGGTCGTCCTCGCGCATAAACTGGCCGATGATATCACTGCCCAGCGTGCAGGACGGAGTGGCGGCGCACACGTGCGCATAGGAGGCATCTAGAATGCCTAGGTCTAGGCCCGAACCGCGCCATATAGCCATATCTGCCACCTCGGCCATATAGCCGAGGCGATGCACCGTGCTCATAGTCCCGCGCAGATTAAATACATCGGCCGCCTCTAGGCGAATGGCCTCTAGCACATCGTCGGGGCGCTCCATGTGCAGCGCCAGTGGAATGGACAGATGTCGGCGCAGCTCGGCGTAGGCGCGTAGATCCTCTTTGGGCAGAGGATCTTCAAACACTTCAATTGGATAGTCGGCCAGGGCCTCGGCCAACGCCAGCGTATCTCCTATCGAGCGAAAGCGCTGGTTGGGATCGAGGCTAATGCGGAAGTCCGGACCGCAGGCCTCGTAAATGGCCTGAACGCGCTCGACGTTTGGGTCTTCTAAGACGCATTTAATCTTAATACCGCCAAAACCCAGCTGCTGTCCCTCGCGCGCCACGTGCGCCAGCGCTTCGGGCGGCAGGCGTCCCGACCAGTAGTGAACCAGCACGCGGTCGCGCACGGCACCGCCCAATAGCTGGTGGATCGGCACGCCGTGAGCTTGGCCTACCAGATCGGCAAGGGCCACTTCAAACGCGTGGATAGAGGGGTTGTGATCGACCGGTCGCACAGCGACCATCGCACCCAGGTCGCGAGCGTTGACGGCCGTTGAATCGTGCGGCAGTTTGAGATACTGCAGCGACAGACGCGTCGGATCTTTACCCAAGAGAAATTCGGCGGCCGCGCGAACCGCCCTGTCCGGCGTGCCTTTCCACGTCTCGCCAAGGCCGACAAAACCGTCATCGGTGTGCAGCTCTATAATGTGTTTGTGTAAACCTTCCGTCGGCACGTAACCATCTTTAACGGCCGCGGTAGGATCGACCGGTGCCGTGCTCATAGGCACGTGCACTTGATGTACATCAATGCGAATTATCTTCACTGCGTCCTCGTTGTCTCTTACTACGCGATTCTATATTTTGCCTGTACATGCAGCGCGGCATTTCAATTGACTCGCGCTCTGACCATGCAAAACGCACCCCTAAAAATACGCACGGTATGCCATCGCGAGACAGACCTAATATACTGTGGATTAGCAACCACGACTCCAGCGCTTGGAACTACGGCTGCTACGGGGATCAATACGGTCACACGCCCCGTATAGACCAACTCGCAGCCGAGGGAGTGCGATATAACCGAGCCTTCACAGCAGGCCCGATCTGCTCGCCGTCGCGCACGAGCATCTACACCGGCATGCACCCAACGACGCTGGGGACGCATCACCACCGCAGCGCGGTGATCAGGCCGCCCGGAGTCGAGCTCTTAAATAAAGTGCTGACAGACGCCGGCTACGCCTGCACGGCGCCGGATAACGACATCAATCTCTACGTTTCTAGGGACGAGCACGAGCAGTATTACGACCCCAGCGATTTTTGGACAAACCGCCCTAAAGACAAGCCGTTTTTCTCGTATCACAAGCTGGGCAGTTCTCACGCCAGCGTTTTCAAGCTAGCTCCAGAGGATGCACGCGAACAGCGATCGCTTCTCCTGACAGACGACGAGCTGCACGATCCAGAGCATGTGCCCGTACCGAGCTTTGTGCCCGATACGCCTCTATTCCGCGAGCGCATGGCGCTCTTTTACGACGCCCTGAGCAATGTCGACAAACAGGTAGGGCTGATCCTGGATCGACTGGAAAAGGAAGGCCTGGCCGAAGACACCATTGTAGTTTTTTGGGGCGATCACGGCACGGGATATCCCCGCGGTAAGATTCACGCCTATGACGACGGCCTGCACATACCGCTAATCATGCGGGTCCCAGAGAAGTTCCAGCACCTAGCCCCAGCCGGTCCAGGCACTGCAGTCAACGAGCTAGTCCTGCATATGGACCTCTACGCAACCACCCTGCACTGGGCGGGCCTCCCTATCCCCGATCACGTCCAAAGTCGCAACCTGTGCGAACCCCAGAGAGACAACGAGCGCACGTTTGTCTGCAGTGCAAGAGATCGGCTGGACAATAATCCGGAGATGATCCGCACGATCCGCACCAAAAAATACCGCTACATCCGCAACTTTTTGCCCCATCAACCCTATGCTTCTTTCTATCCGGACGGAGGGTTCTTTGCGCCGGTCCCCCAAGATAGTAGTCCAGAACGCGCCTTTTGGGAGACCTCCTGTTTGCCAAGCAAGGAGAAGGTTCACGATCCCGACGGTGTTTTCTTGATGCTCGGCCCACCGACCATAGTCAGAGAGAAGGGCCTACCCGAGGCCTATCGAAACTATTTAATCTGGCAGGACCACAAGCCGCTTGAAGAGCTGTACGACGTCGAGAACGACCCCGAACAAATCCATAATCTGGCGGACGATCCCACCTTCGGAGAGGTTAAAGAAGAATTGCGTGAGAAGCTGTATGGTTGGATGATCGAAACCGACGATCTAGGTCTCCTAGACGAAACCGAGATCGTCGCGCGCGCTGCAGACCATGGAGGAATCAATCGGAAAGTCGGTATTCACTACGACAACTTTGAGCGGCTCTTAGAGACGGCCGATCTGGCGAGACTGGGAACGAGGGGTAAGAACGAATTGCTGAACCGACTCAGCGATTCAGACAGTGGCGTGCGCTTCTGGGCCGTGGTCGGTCTCTCCTCTTTTGATTTTGATTCAGAACTAGTTGGAGTGCTTGAGCCTCGCCTAGACGATACATCCATCAGCGTCAGTCTCGCTGCGGCTGATTATTTGGTGCGCTTGGGTAAGGGCGCCCTGACCTTGAAGGCTTTTACCAGAGCGTTGGAAAGCGATATACTCTGGGCGCGCATTCGAGCGGGTGCCTATCTCTCCTACTGTGACAGAGAACAGCTCCGCCCCATGCAACCCCTCATCCCCATCCTACAGTCAGCAATACGCAACCAACGCTTTTTTGGCCCCGAGCACGACTATCATATCAGAACCCACTTAATGCCCATGCTCAACGCACAAAGAGACGTTATCGGCAGAGAATGGGTTCTCAACCGCGTGATAGAACGAATCTGCTGGGCAAGCGGTCAACGGGCGTAAGACGACTGCGGCACAGCGCTACAAAGGTCGGGCAGTGCAGTGGGCGTCCTGCGGTTTGGACGGGCGCTGTGAGTTGATGCTCGTTGCGTTAAAAACGTTCTGACTCTAGTTTTACCGGCTCCATTTTACACCTGAGAAAGGAACAGATTTGGCAGCGCACTACAGCACTTTACTGATCGGCGGCAGCGGCACTATTGGCTCGGGGCTGCGCACCTACCTACCGCGCCTCGACGCGCGTTATCACATCGTCTCACTCGACCTGCCCGGCGCGCGCGACAAGGCCAAAGAAGACGACGCGCAGCGCGCATTTGTTGAGCTTGACCTGTGTGAAGACCCGGAAGCATTCGGCGCTCTACTAGCCGATTACGATCTCGTCGTATACCTGGCGCGCAAAAATCCGCTGCAGGAGATGAACGCGATGACCGATCTGGTTTTTGAGGCTGTGCTGGGGCAGGAAAAACCCCCTATGATGGTCGCCTCCAGTTCGGTGCACGCCGTCGATGGACTGTACTCTTTTAACGACGAGGACAGCGTCTACTGGCCAATGGCCGATCGCAACTTCGACGCCGTGAACCCGTGGCCCGAGCGCATCAGCGCCAAGACGCCGGCCCACGCGCCCAACGACTACGCGCGCGAAAAAGAGTATGCAGAGCAGTGGTGCCAAAAAATGGCGGACAGAGGCCACAGCGCCGTCGCGGCGCGCTGGGGCGGCATCAACGAGCACAACGCCGTCGTCGAGGTAACGGAGCGCGGCTATTTCTCCGTCTGGTGCCACCAAGAAGATGCCGCGCGCTTTGTGCACGCCTGCTATGAGAGTTACTTAAACGGCTCGCTGCCCAGCGGCGCGCACTACTTTGTCATCTCCGACAACGACTACAATATTTTCGACATCGAGACCCCGCGCACAGAAATCGGATACCAACCCGTGCACAACTCTGAGGTCTTTTACAAGTAGACGCTATTCAATCCACGCCTTAAAGCGCTCGTCGTCCACGTTGCGCCCGCTGACGACGAGCGCGATATCTCCCTCACCCTTCAGTCGCACGCGACCCGTTAGAACCGCGGCCACGGCAATGGCTCCCGAAGGCTCGCAGCGCAGACCGTGCTGCTGGTAGAGCCAGCGCATGGCCGCCTGCGTGTCCGCATCGGGCACGGCCACCGCCTGCGGCACGTGGCGCTGTAGAATAGGCCAGTTGTGCTCGCCCACGTCGTAGGAACACAGCCCATCGCAGATGCTCTGCGGGCGCTCGATGCGCACGCGTTGCTGGGCCTCTAACGACTGGCAAAAATCATCCGCTCCCGCGGGCTCTATCCCAACGATCTCAGCCTGCGGAAACACGTCGGCAATGGCCAGCGCATGCCCGGCCATCAGACCTCCTCCACTCACTTGGCATAGAAAGTGCGATAGAGAGCGCCCCATGCGCTGCAGTTCGTCGGCGATCTCCAAGCCGCCAACTCCGTTGCCAGCAATCACGTGCGGGTCGTCGTAGGGCGAGGCCTGCACGGCGTTTTCCTCTTCGGCGATCTGGCGCGTAAGTGCATCGCGCTGACCCGTCAGATGGTCGGTAGCAATGTCGTAGGTGCGAATCTCGGCGCCAAAGGAGCGCGTGCGCTCAAACTTGACCTGCGGCGCACTCTCGGGCATCACGATAATGACGCGCTTGCCGTAGCGCATCCCGGCAAAGGAAATGCCCGAAGCAAAATTGCCCGACGAATGGGCCGCCACCGGCCGGTCGCCAATCCGCTCACAGTGGTGATCCATCCAGTTGAGGGCACCCAGCAGCTTAAACGAGCCGACCGGCGTCCATCCGTAGTCCTTGAGCCACACGCGCCGATGTTCTGGAAGACCCAGCTCTTTTTCTAGCGCGTGCGAGCGAACAAGGGGCGCTGGCGACAGGTGCTGTGCCATGACGTTGGCCGCCTGGCGCACGTCGTCTATCGTGGGAATGTGCATCCGTATCCTCCTGGTGTGTGCTCCAATCTAAGCGGCGACCCCACGGCGGGCAATGCGACTTGCTGAAGGGGCGGTAAAGGCGTTTTATATGGGCAAATTCTCACGTAAAAAGGCGCGTATGAAACCCAATATTATTCTCATTAACTGCGATGACCTCGGCTATGGCGACTTGGGATGCTACGGCTCCAACGTCAACCAGACGCCGGCGCTAGACCGCATGGCCGCCGAGGGTATGCGCTTTACCGACTTCTATATGGCCTCGCCCGTGTGCTCACCGTCGCGAGGCGCCATGCTGACGGGCTGCTATCCTCCGCGCATCGGCTTTGGCGCATTTGACGGACGTTGGGTGCTCTTTCCCGGTCAGGGTCTGGGACTCAACCCCGACGAGATCACCGTGGCCAGCCTGCTCAAAGAGCAGGGCTACGCCACGCAGATCGTCGGCAAGTGGCACTGCGGCGATCAGCCTGAATTCCTGCCCACGCGCCACGGCTTTGACCACTATTACGGCATACCCTACAGCAACGATATGGGTCGGCAGCACGAGGATGATACCTACCCGCCGCTGCCGCTGCTGCGCGACGAGGCGGTCATTCAGGCCCAGCCCGATCAGCGCGGCATCACCGAGCGCTACGTCGAGGAGTGCGTGCGCTTTATGCGCTCCAACAGCGAGGCGCCGTTTTTCCTTTACCTTGCGCATATGCACGTGCATCTACCGCACTACCCGCCCGAGCGCTTTGTGCGCGAGTCTGAAAACGGCGTATACGGGGCAGCCGTAGCCTGCATCGACTGGGCAACCGACGTGCTGCTGCACGAACTAAAAGCGCTCGATCTCGACGATAATACGCTCGTCCTCTTTACCAGCGACAACGGCTCACGCGCGCGCGACGAAGGGGGGAGCAATGGGCCGCTGCGCGCCACCAAGGGTACGACCTGGGAAGGCGGTCAGCGCGTGCCCCTTATTGCGCGCTGGCCGGGACGGATTCCAGCGGGGACAACGTGTTCAGAGTTAACCCTTTCGATGGACTTCTACCCAACGCTGGCAAACCTGGCCGGCGCTGCGGTGCCCGAAGACCGCATCATTGATGGCAAGGATATAGGGCCCCTGCTCTCGGGCCAGGAGAGCGCGTCGTCGGGGCACGAGGCCTTTTTCTACTACAAGCGCAACAGCATCGAGGCCGTGCGCGCTGGACGCTGGAAGCTGCACGTGCGCAAAGACGATGCGGCGCTGTGCGAACTCTACGATTTGGAGACCGACGTCGGCGAGACGCAAGACGTGCACGCGGCCCATCCCGAAGTCGTGCGCCAACTGCAGGCGCTCATTGACACATGTGCGCGCGACATGGGCGACGAGGCGCGCGGCATTGCGGGCGAGAACACGCGACCCATCGGGCGCGTAGATCGGCCCGATACGCTGACGCACTACGACCCGGAAGACCCATATATGGTCGCGCTGTACGATTTGAAAGAGCGCGGCTAAACGAGACGGCGCGCCTTGAGCGTGCGCTCAGATGGACATAGTATAGAACCGTACAGGCTTTACCTACTCTTTTAGAGGAATAACGCGTGACACAGCTATTTTTTATTCGCCACGGACAGTCCACCAACAACGCATTAGCAGATCCAACGCAGCGCGTGCAGGATCCCGAACTGACCGAAATTGGCCAGGCACAGGCCCAACGCGTAGCCGAATACCTAGCGGCAAATCGCCACCTAAAGGGAGCGCTTTCCAATCCTGAGGGACCTCCGCTGGACCGACTCTACTGCAGCGCCATGGTCCGCGCCGTGCACACGGCTACGCCCATTGGCCAAGCGCTCGGTCTCCGTCCGGAAGTCTACGTCGATTTGCACGAAATCGGCGGCATCTATCTCGACTATCCAGACGGGCGTATCGAGTCCTTTCCCGGCCAAACGCGCAGCGAGCTATCCGCGCGCTTTCCCGACTGCCTGCCCCCCGATACGCTCGATGAAGCGGGCTGGTGGCGCGGCGGACGAGAAAGCGAAGAGGAAGCGCTGCAGCGAGCGAGCAAGGTGGCCGACGAACTGCTCCAGCGCACCGACGACGGAAGCCGCATTGGCTTCGTTACCCACGGCGACTTTATGAGCCATCTCATCAAAGCGCTGATCGGCGCTCCACAGGGCAAGACCCCCTACCTGTACCACTGCAATACGGCCATTACGTGCGTCGAGCTTTCACCCGACAAGGGCCTGACGCTGCGCTATGCCAACCGAACGGAACATCTGGAGAAAGACTATGTCACTTGAGCCCAACGACGGAAAAAAACTGCGCGTCGGCGTTATCGGCTGCGGCGGCATCGGCATCCAACACGCCAGCGGGCTGGTTGGTTTAGACTGCGCCGAACTGGTAGCCGGCTGCGACCTCAGCGAGGAGACGCGCAGTGCGTTTGGCACGCACTGGCAGGATACCTGGCCGAACGTAAACCTATATGAGGACTATCGGCAGATGCTGGCGTCCGAGGCGCTCGACGTCGTAACGATCGCCACGCCCGACAGCGTGCATGCCGACCCCGTCGTCGACGCCGTCGAAGCGGGCGTGCGCGCCCTTTTCTGCGAAAAGCCGATGGCCACTAGCTTAGCCGACGTCGATCGCATGCGAGCAGCTATTGAGCAAAACGGCGTGCTCTTTTCCATTGATCACACGCGACGCTGGAACCCGCTGTGGCACCACATTAAAGACGAGGTTATAGACAATGGGCAGATCGGCGATGTGCAGTATGTCGTCGGCACGCTCAGCGGTAAGCGCGCCGCGCTCTTCCGCAACGGCACCCACTTGGTAGACGCCATGTGCTTTCTGGCCGGTTCGGACCCGCAGTGGGTCTTTGCCGAGCTAGAAGACGGATATGAGGACTACGCCGAGTACCGCGGCAACGGCGGAGGCGACCCCTCGCTCGAGCCCTCGGCCAGCGGCTACATCCACTTTGCCAACGGCGTGCGCGGCTTTTACACCGGCACCTCAAAGCGCACGTCCGGCTCCAAGTGGCGCTTCGAGGTCGTGGGGAGCAAGGGGCGCATTCTCATCGACAAAGACGCCC
>Ga0181567_10003293_pt1 | contig 11953 bp, 11 predicted proteins | sample 101ome_14_FD_133761 | JGI IMG/M metagenome (GOLD analysis project Ga0181567, IMG submission 133761) | Coastal salt marsh microbial communities from the Groves Creek Marsh, Skidaway Island, Georgia - 101403AT metaG (megahit assembly) | ecosystem: Environmental > Aquatic > Marine > Intertidal...
CATCATCCGCTTCGAACACACCATCGCCATTGACCGAGAGCCGAGGCTGTCTAATCGTGAGCTGTCTGCGCTGATTGCAGGGTTGCAATACATCGCCGCACACCCGTCCTACGGGGCTCGGGAGGACATACAGTCCCTCCTCGCCAAATTGCGCGGCAGCCACAAGGGCGGAGGCGAGTCCTTGGTCATCAGTGACCAGGACGCCACAAATACTCGAAGCGTGGTTGCCCAGGCGATCGCGTCGGGACACCAAGTCTCGTTCGACTATGTCAACCGTTCCGAAGAGCGAGAGACGCGCACCGTCGACCCGATCGCCCTCGAAGCCAGAGATGGAACCTGGTATATGCGGGGATGGTGCCACACCAGACAAGCGCTTCGAATGTTCCGCCTCGACCGAATGAGCGAGCTGACAATGCTGGAGGCTGCCTCGCAGGCCCACCCTGATCTTGATTCCTTGGACTCGTGGGAAGTCTTCACCCCAAGCGATGCGGATCTGCGTGTGACGATCGCCTTTTCGCGCCATGCACTTCCTGTGATTGCCGAGTATCTCGATAGAGCCCATCCGCCCACTGAAGAGGGCGATCGATTAATTGCCGAGATTCCCTTTGCTCACACGTCTTCTCTCATGCGCTTCGTGAGCGCCAACGCAGGCCTCGTTGAAGTCATTGCCCCCACCAGCGCGAGGCTGGCTGTTCTGGCCTGGGCCGAGTCCGCTAAGGCGTCTCTTCAGTAGAGCACTGTTAGACTTTTTGTGCGCTGGTCACCCCAGCGAAAGTGAGGAGAAAAGTTATGGGTGGAAACCTTGGAGGCTGGACCGGCCTCATTGTCTTGGTCCTCATCATTTTGTTGTTCGGAGCACCGAAGCTGCCCGCGCTGGCAAAGAGCCTCGGTCAGTCACTGAAGATCTTCAAGTCTGAAGTGCGCCCCGATTCGGACGGGTCGGCGACTGCGGACTCTGACGAGTCGGATCAGCAGAAGAACTAGTCGTGGCCGGGGCCGCCCGGAAAGCCAGGCGTGACGACCAAGGTCGCATGTCGCTTGGCGAACACCTCATAGAGCTGCGTAAGCGCCTCGGCGTTATTGGCGCGTCAATTATTGTTGCCGCCGTTGGCGGCTGGTTTCTCGCAGACCCCGTCTGGCACGCGCTATCTGACCCCATCTTGTCGATTGCGCTCGAGCGCGACCGCACCGCCGAAATCAATTACACGACGGTCACTGAGGCCTTCGACACCAAGATCGCGATTGCCGTGGTGCTGGGAATCGTGTTGGCAGCGCCCGTGTGGCTCTATCAAGTGTGGGCCTTTTTTGTTCCGGCACTCATGAAGCGAGAGCGTCGCCTTGCGCTGGGATTCCTCTCCGCCGCGGTTCCGCTGTTTCTCGCGGGAGTTGCCGCGGGATGGTTTGTCTTGCCCAACATCGTGAAGTTGATGACTAGTTTCGCGCCCGAACAATCGGCAACTCTGCTCACCGCCAAGGTCTATCTCGACTTTGCGTTGAAGTTGGTCCTCGCGATTGGAATCGGCTTCGTGATGCCGGTGTTCTTGGTTCTCTCAACTTCATTGGAGTATTGGAAGCACGCTCAATTATCAAAGGCTGGCGCGTAGCCATTGTGGTGATTGCGCTATTTACTGCTATCGCAACTCCTGCAGCCGACGTCGTGTCGATGGTGTTGTTGGCTATTCCAATGGTGATTTTGTATTTCATCGCCGCCGGCGTTGCCACGTTGCACGATCGTCGAGCCGCCAAGAAACTCGACGCGATAGTCGAGCCTGAAGCGTCCAGTCGTGACTGAGCTCAGCCCCGCCGAGAGATATCAGGCGGCAAAGGCTAAGGCGAGAACTCCGAGACTCCAGGCCTACCGCGAAACCTTGCCGTTCGACCTCGATGCATTTCAGGTGACCTCGTGCGAGTCGGTCGAAGACGGCAAAGGAGTGCTCGTTGCGGCCCCCACAGGTGCGGGTAAAACCGCCGTCGCTGAATTTGCGATCTACTTAGCCCTGAGCCAGCCTCTGGTGAAAGTGTTCTACACGACTCCCATGAAGGCTCTGTCGAACCAGAAATTCACGGAGCTAGTGGAACGCTACGGGCCCGATGAAATCGGTCTGCTCACCGGCGACACCAGCGTGAATCCGCATGCTCGCGTTGTCATCATGACCACTGAGGTGTTGCGAAACATGCTCTACGCCGACAGTGAGCTGTTGGAACACCTTGGCTACGTCGTGATGGACGAGGTCCACTATCTCGCCGACCGATTTAGAGGGGCGGTCTGGGAAGAAGTCATCATCCATTTGCCCCCGTGGGTGCAGTTGATTTCTCTGTCCGCGACCGTCTCCAATGCTGAAGAGTTTGGGGAATGGCTCCAGACCGTTCGCGGCGACACCGACATTGTGGTGAGTGAGCGCAGACCAGTACCCCTCCACCAACACATGTTGGTCGGTGAGCGACTCTTGCCTCTATTTCGCACGGACAAGAAGGGGCCAAGGCCCCAGGTCAATCCAGAGATCGTCCAAATGGTCCACACTCTCCAACGCTCACTCGGAGCACCCGGCCGAGGCGGGGGACACAAGCGTCGGGGTCGCTCGCGCTATAGCTACCGCGATAGCCAGCAGAAGATGTCAACGGCAAGGTTGATCAAGCTGCTCGACGGTGAAGAGCTCCTCCCGGCTATCTTTTTCGTCTTCTCGAGGGTGGGCTGCGATAAGTCAGTAGACGCGGTAATCCAACGGGGCCTCGACCTCACGACACCTGCCGAAAAGACAGAAATTCTCGACTTTGTGGATTCGAAATGCAGCATGCTCCACGAAGACGATTTGGGCGTGCTGGGCTATCACGAGTGGGTAGACGGGCTTCTTCGCGGTGTGGCCGCGCACCACGCGGGTCTGTTGCCCGTGTTCAAAGAAGTCGTCGAGGAGCTTTTCCGACGGAAACTCCTGCGCGTTGTGTTCGCCACCGAAACACTCGCTCTGGGCATCAACATGCCCGCGCGCACAGTCGTGTTGGAGAAGCTCGACAAGTTCAACGGTGAAGCCCGTGTACCCATCACCGCGGGGGAGTACACCCAATTGACAGGTCGCGCGGGGCGTCGACGCATAGATACCGAAGGGCATTCGGTGATCATGTGGCGGGCGGGAATGAACCCCGACCAGGTCGCGCAACTCGCCTCAAAGCGCTCCTACCCACTCCGCTCAAGCTTCAAGCCCACGTACAACATGGCGGTCAACCTCATTGCGCAGTTTGGGCACGAGCGCACCAGGACCATCCTGGAAAGCTCCTTCGCCCAATTCCAAGCCGACCGGCACGTTGTGGAGCTTGCGAGAAACGTGAGGCGAAATGAAGAGTCGCTCGCCGGTTACGAGAGCGCTATTGAGTGCGACCGTGGAGACTTTAGGCAGTATGCAAACCTTCGGCGAGAGCTTTCAGATTTAGAAAAGCGAAACCGGGGGAGCGAAGGACGCGACCGCGAAATCGAGACGCTGCGCCACAGCATGAAGCGACACCCCTGCCACGAATGCCCCGACCGCGAATCCCATGCGAGGTGGGCAGAGCGATGGTGGCGGCTCCACCGCGACACGGAGAAGATTCGCCGCCAGATCGACCAACGCACCGGCGCTATCTCGCTCGTATTCGATCGAGTTGTCTCGGTCCTGGAAGAACTCGACTATCTGCGCACAAACGATGATGAGTATTCACTGAGTGTCCACGGCACCAGACTTCGACGCATTTATGGCGAGCGGGACTTGCTGGTGGCCGAGGCCCTGAGGCGCCAAGTCTGGAAATCACTCAATGCTGCAGAACTTGCAGCAATGGTGTCCTGCCTGGTCCACGAGGGTCGCATGGATGATGTTCCCGTTCGACGCTCTGAACTTCCCGCTGGGGCCTTCCGCCACGCACTCGATGAAACCGAAGAACTGTGGGACACCCTCAACCGGGTGGAGCGACGCCACCAGCTCCCCGGCACGGACCCACTCTCAGCGCACCGGGCCTGGGCGATGTGGCTGTGGGCAGGTGGCGGGGACTTAGTAGATGTCATCGAAGATGACGATGTGGCCGTAGGAGATTTCGTCCGGCTGTGTAAGCAAGTCATTGACGTACTTGATCAAATCGAGCAAGTCGATCACGGTCCAACGGGTTCTGTGGCGCGAGAAGCCAGGGCGATGGTGTTTCGGGGAATTGTTGCTCTCAGCAGCCTTGTTTAGTCTTCTAGCGTGACGCTCACCTCACCTGTGACCCCTCGGCCGCTTTGGCTGTCCTTGTTGACCGCGGCGGTCGCGGGGTGGTTGATGTCTCTGGGCTTCCCCGATGCGGGCTGGTGGCCGCTCACCCTCATAGGCCTCGGACTGATTTTCACCACAGCACGCGGACTCACCCTGCCTCGATCTCTCTTCGTGGGTGCAGTCGCAGGTTTCACCTACTACGGGGTCCTCATCACGTGGCTGACGGTCTATCTCGGCATCGTGCCGTGGCTTGCCCTGACTCTGGCCCAGACGGTTCTCTTTGCAGTGGGTTTTTCGGCGTTGACACTCACCTGGCGGGTTATCGATGCACGACGGGGGAGCCTGGCCTGGAATGTTGGAATCGCCCCATTCCTTCTGGCATCGGTGTGGCTCGTGCGCGAAGCAATCGCGTCGGTGTGGCCATGGGGTGGCTTTGCGTGGGGTCGACTTGCCCACTCGCAAGCGTCGGGGCCGGGCCTCGAGTGGTTTGCCTGGATCGGCACGAGCGGTGTGAGCTTCTTGTTGGCGTGGGCGGTTGCCGTGGTTGTCATGTCCCTTGGTGATCGACGAATGTCCCGCACTGGCAAGGTGACTCTCGCCGTTGCCCTGAGTCTGTTTGTATCCGTGTGGCCGGGTTACCCCGCCACTATCTCGGGCGAGTTGAGGGTTGCGGGAGTGCAGGGAAATACCGACGCTGCATTGTTTGCATCGAATCAACGAGGCCAAAACCTGATGGACCATTGGGCTGTCACGAAGGACTTATACGGCGAAGACCTTGATGTGGTGATTTGGCCAGAAAATGCGTCTGACCTCGACCCGCTTCGACACCCCGATGCTGCTGCCATTCTCGACAGCGTGGTGGTGAATACAGGGGCTCCTCTAGTTGTGGGAACAATTACCCGCGAGGGCGAGAAGACCTTTAACAGCGTCTTGCAGTGGGAGGTGCCCAGTAATCCCGGCGTCGGCTACGCCGCAGACCAATACGACAAGATTCACCCGGTGCCATTTGCTGAATATCTGCCCGCGAGAGATTTCTTCTACCCGTTGGCGCCAGACATGTTCGATTTGGTCCCCAGGGATTACAGCTTCGGCACCCGGGACACCGTGATGGATGTGGCCGGTCATCGCGCGGGAATTGCGATCTGTTACGACATCGTGGATGACCAGATTTTTTGGCAAATGATGGGCGAGGGCGCCGACATCATCTTCGCTCCCACCAACAACGCTGACTTTGGAGTCACCGACCAAAGCGTTCAGCAACTAGACATTGCCCGTATTCGAGCAGTGGAAACAGGTCGCACCGTGGTGAACGTGTCGACCGTGGGGGTCTCTGCCATCATCACTCCAGATGGCCAGTATCGTGACCGACTCGAGCCATTCACTGCCGATTACATGTTGGAGAACGTGGTCACCACGTCTCACACCACTCCCGCCACCAGGCTGGGCCGAAGCCTTGAGGTGTCACTGATCGTGGCGGGACTTGCCGGAGTCGCCCTTACGGCGTGGGCGAGGCCAGGCGCGCTCTCACGGCGAGCGCGACATCGCTTCGATCAGTCACAATCGCTCGCACGCCGCTTGACCAATAGCGCGCCATCTCGGCTTCATCGTTAATGGTCCACGCGCCAAGACTGACTCCGGCGTCGTCCACCATCTCAATAAATCGAGACGTGAGGAGCGGGAGCCCATAGGCCCGGGGTGGAATGAATAACGCATCAATTCCTAATAACGCCCGGCTGACTCCTGTCTTCAGCGAGATCAGGTGCGATAGCCACGCGGGACCTACCTGCATGGCCGTGCCGGCAACAACGGATCCGGGCAATTGACTGCTTACCGCGTGAAGCCTGGAGGGAGAGAACGACGCGAGCATCACTCGATCTTCTGCCCGAGCCGCCTTGATGGCCTTCACTGTGGGCTCGATGGCTAAGTCGTCCTTGATATCGATACTGAATCGATGGTGAGGGAATTCATTGAGCGCTTGAGCGAGGGTCGGCATTCGTGCCCCACCCAGGTCGACTTTTTGGATGTCTTTGAGACTGAGAGCGGAAATGGTGTGGGGGAGTGAAGCCACCCGAGTCAAGTCTGGGTCGTGGGCGATGATCGCCTCGGCATCGCGGCTTCCGTGCACATCGGTTTCAAGAATGTCTACGCCCAGCGTGACGGCTTTCTCAAACGCCTCCAAGGTGTTCTCTGGCACTGCGTCGGCGAAGCCTCGATGAGCGACCACCAGGGGAGTGGTGCCCTCAAAAAACGTCGACATGATTTGGCCTTTCGCCACACTGTGTTGTGCGCTTCGAGGCTACCGCCAGCCTGATTGCTAGGGTGTGAGCCATGTCGACTCCGCTTTCAGAAACAGCCCTTCTGGGTAAACGCGTACTTGTTACCGGTTCATCCCGAGGCATTGGCGCCCAGGTTGCCCAGTACTGCGCCCAGGCGGGTGCACGGGTGGCCATCAACTACCGAAACAAAGAGGCCCGTGCAAAAAAGATTGTCGACCAGATTGTCGACGCAGGTGGTGACGCCATCATGGTGGGCGCCGACCTCACCGACCCTGTCTCGGTCATGGCAATGATGAACAAGGTGCGAGAGTCCTTTGGCGGCCTCGACGTGCTTGTGCTCAACGCGTCGGGCGGTATGGAATCTGACGTGGCTGAGGACTACGCCATGAAGCTCAACCGTGACGCCCAGGTGGGTGCCCTCACCGCAGCTCTTCCTCTCATGACAGACGGTGGACGAGTCGTATTTGTCACGAGCCACCAGGCCCACTTCATTCGCGAAGTCGACACCATGCCCGAATACCGGCCTGTTGCACTTTCTAAGCGTGCGGGCGAAGATGCGCTTCGCGCCATGAAAGATGATCTTGAATCTAAGGGTGTCGAGTTCGTCGTGGTCTCAGGAGACATGATCGAAGGAACCGTGACGGCAACGCTCCTTAACCGTATTCACCCTGGTGCTCTCGATGAGCGCAAGGAAGTAGCGGGAAAGATCTACAACGTAGAAGAGTTTGCCGCCGAGGTCGCCCAGGCAATCATCGACGACGTTCCGGAAGACCACACTCGCTTGGTCGGCGACACGGCCTCTTTCCAGGCCTAGTACCCGGTGTTTGACGAGGCTCGTAAGACGAGTCGGATCATTCTTGTCGCGCCCAGTGGTCGGGCCTTGATGCTGTTTACGCGCATACCCGATTCCAGTAATTGGCACCGTTGGGTCACCCCGGGAGGGGGAGTAGACCAGGGAGAAAGCCACGGGCAGGCAGCCGTGCGGGAGCTGCTCGAGGAGACCGGTTTAGTGGTGTCTGACGTGGGGGAGCCGGTCTACCAAGAAGATATTCCTCTGCCCTACGACGAGGCGATCTACCCCAGCGCCCATCAGGAGTTTTTCTTCTACCCAGTCGATGAGGAGTTTGAACCTGATCGCACAGGATGGACTGAGTCAGAGCTGATTGACGTCACAGCCTGGCGCTGGTGGAGTGCGGATGAGCTTGAGTCAACGAGCGAGCCCTTCGAACCGGCCGTGTTGCCTCAGTTGTTGCGTAGGCTTATCGCCACGAAGGAGCAGTGATGAGCGAACACAGTGTGGTGAGTATCGGCGAAGCCCTCGTCGACATGATTCAGCTTGAAGACCAGAGCCAACCCACCTACATGGCGGCCTGGGGTGGAAGTCCGTTCAATGTTGCGGTGGGAGTCGCCCAACTTGGATCGCCCGTTCAATTCGCAGGATCCTTCGCTGAGGACTCGTTTGGTCACCAACTTCAAGAATTTCTCACCTCTAAGGACGTGCAACTCGACTTGTCGGTGACCGTGGAGGCCCAAACCACGATTGCGATGACGTCGTTTGTGAACCACGAGCCTCGCTACAACTTCTACGCCAATCCCGCCTCCTACGGCTTCCTGCCGCCTGCTATCGCGGCCAGGCAGCAAATCTCCCAGGCAAGCGTGGTTCACGCGGGTTCTCTCGGTGTGGTCGAGGACATGACCTACGAAACAATTTGTGAGGCGTTTTCTGCCACTAACGGGGTGAAAACCTTTGACCCAAATGTCAGGCCACGAATGGTGGGCAACTGGGATGACTACCGTAGCCGGCTGGGTAACCTGATTCGCCAGTCTGACTTCATCAAATTCAGCATCGAAGATATCGAAGCGGCCTATCCAGACCAAACGGCTGAACAAATCGCCATGGCAGCGCTCGACGGGCGGGCGACGGCGGTATTGATTACCCGTGGCGGCGAGCCTGCAACGCTCTACACAGGAGCCGATCAAAGCGATATTCCGATCGCCAAGGGTTTTGAGCTCAAAGACACCACGGGCGGTGGTGATGCCTCAATGGCGACAATCATTCATCAGATTCACCAACACGGGTTGCCGACCACACACGACGGGTGGCGTCAATACGTCGAGTCAGCCTTCGTAGTGTCTGCCATCGTGTGTTCGCGTCGCGGTGGGGCAATTGCAATGCCCACGGCCGAAGAAGCCCTAGAAGCAGGCGCCAGCTGGTAATCGGGCTTTACGCAGAACCTAGCGTTATCCGATAATCATTATTATGTCAGAACGTAGATTTCTGACATGCAATCCCGCTTGGATATCCACTGCCCCGGATAAGCGGGAGTATTAACGCTGTGTAGCCTCTGCCCACTCGGTGAGCTTGGCGGACGCCGCTCCCGAGTCAATGGCACGTTGCGCGCGCTCAATGTTTGACACCAAACGCTGCTTCAGCGGGATGTCTTGCTGGGTGTGATCCTCAGCCAACTGAAACGACGTAATACCCGCAGCGGCGTTTAACACCACAATGTCGCGCACAGGTCCCGCATCCCCCGCCAGCACGCTTCTGGCCAGAGATGCGTTGTGGGCAGGATCCTTACCCAGCAAGTCCTCGATCTTTGCTTTTGGAAGTCCCAGTTCCTGAACGTCAATCACGTGGTTGATGACTTCACCGCGGGTTACTTCCCACACGCGGCTATAACCAGTGGTGGTGAGCTTGTCGATTCCGTCATCTCCCCGGTACAACAGCGCAGTTGCACCCCGAGTTTGGAAGACTCCCGCCATTTGAGGCACCCTGGCGAGGTTTGCAACCCCTACAGCCGATGCCTCTGGCCTTACTGGATTACACAGCGGCCCCAGGATGTTGAAGATTGTGGGAATGCCGATGTCTTTTCTGGCCGTGGCTGCGTGGCGGAAACCTGGGTGGAATTTTGCCGCAAAGATGAAGGCAATCCCGGTCTCGCTGAAGACTCTGGCCACTCCCTCGGGCTCTAAATCGAGGTTGACGCCTAGTTCTGCCAGTAAGTCACTGGCGCCAGAGGACGAGCTCGCGGCCCTGTTTCCGTGCTTCACCACGGGAACCCCTGCCGCAGCGGCCACAATCGACGCCACCGAGGATACGTTGACGACTGCCCCGTAGGGGTCTCCCCCTGTGCCCACAATGTCAAGAACCATGGCGGGAATGTCTACTGACACCGCGTTGTCCAACACTGCAGATCGGAATCCCACGATTTCATCGACGGTCTCCCCTTTGCTGCGCAAGGCAACCAGGAACGCCGCAATCTGAGCGTCACTCAACTCCCCTGCCATGATGTGGTGCATCTGATCGGCTGCAGCGGCAACCGACAAATTCTTTCCAGAGAGCAAATCGGAGAGCACATCGGCGAAGCCTGGAAATTGGGTCATAGAACCATCGTAGTTTGCTCAAACCGCCGGCTAGGTGTGACTCCCCCACTCCCCCAATCAGGCATAATAGACGGGTGACTACTGCCGCGCCGATGAGCTATTCGCCGACCATTAACCGCCCGAACACCGTCGCCGTAGGCACCATTGTGTGGCTCGGTAGCGAGGTGATGTTCTTCGCGGGTCTCTTCGCAATTTACTTCACCCTCCGCAGCACCTCCCCTGGGCTGTGGGAGTCGGGTACTGAACTTCTGAACATCCCGTTCTCGGCGGTCAACACCACAATCTTGGTTCTCTCGAGCGTCACGGCTCAGTTCGGTGTGTTCGCAGCAGAACGTCTCCAAGCCCGCGCGACCGGTTGGAAGCCCACCCAATGGGGAATGATCGAGTGGTTCTTCCTCACCTACGCGATGGGCGCAATCTTTGTGGCCGGCCAGGTTTATGAGTACGCGATGCTCGTGTCTGAAGGCCTCTCGCTGAGCTCCGATGCATACGGCTCAGCTTTCTACCTCACCACTGGCTTCCACGGTCTCCACGTGACCGGTGGTCTAATCGCCTTCTTGCTGGTGATTGGACGCGCATACGCCGTCAAGGTATTCACCCACCGCGAAGCAACCAGCGCCATCGTTATTTCGTACTACTGGCACTTTGTGGACGTGGTCTGGATCGGCCTGTTCCTCGTGATTTACGTCCTGAAATAAACCCCCGACTACCGGAGATCGATACTCGATATGAAGAACACCAGTCCCCTCCCCCGCAAGCGAGGCCGTAGGCACCCACTTGCCGGTGTTGCCCTGATGATTCTTGGTCTTTTTGTAACCGGTGGCGCATATGCAGCCACCACCGCAGGTATCGCAAGTGCCGAAACTCAGACGGTTGATGCAGCTTCGCTAGTCGATGAGGGCGGAAAGCTCTTCTTGGCCAACTGTGCAAGCTGTCACGGCACGAACGGAGAGGGCACCGACGCTGGCCCCTCCCTGATTGGCGTGGGAGCACTGTCTGTCGAATTCCAGGTCGGAACGGGCCGTATGCCCATGGCGGCGTCTGGCCCCCAGGCTGAGCGCAAGCCACCGCAGTTCACCCAGCCCCAAATCGACGCTCTTGCCGCCTGGGTGGCTTCTCTGGCTCCAGGACCTGGTATGCCAGATCCCAAGTACTACGCAGCAGACGGCGACGCCGCTAACGGTGCTGAGCTCTTCCGCATTAACTGTGCAATGTGTCACAACGTTGCTGGTGCGGGTGGAGCCCTGACTGAGGGCAAGTGGGCTCCAGGGCTTGCGGATGTAGACCCCATTCACGTCTACGCCGCAATGGTCACTGGCCCGCAGAACATGCCGGTCTTTAATGACATGAACCTCACTCCTGAGGAAAAAAACGACATCATCACCTACCTCGCCTACCTCGATGAGGCTCCTTCGGTGGGTGGTTTCACCCTCGGCAGCCTCGGCCCGGTAGCTGAAGGTCTATTTGTCTGGATTATCGGTCTTGGAGTCATGGTTGCCATCGCAATCTGGCTGACCGCTAAATCCAACTAAGTCTGAATCGATAAGAGGAGAACTCAATGGCGAAGAAGTCAGGCGGAGATTCGCACGACTACAGCTATGAGCCTGAAGTGGGAGCCGCAGTGGTCCCCAGCGACCAGGCGTCAAACCCCGGCTTGCCCCCCGAGCGTCCCCGCATTACGGATATGGACGAGAAGTTCGAGAAGCAGGCGGAGCGTCGCATCGCACTGTTCTTTGGTCTCTCGATTGTTGGCAGCATCATTGCCGCGGTGTCCTATAACGCCTTCCCCATCACCCCAGGTGATGTTCTCTCCACCAGACTCAACAACCTCTTCACGGGCCTGGGAATCACCATCGGGCTTTTGGGAATTGGTTTTGGAGCAGTCCACTGGGCGAAGTCGCTCATGCACGGACACGAACTTGTCGAGGAGCGCCACCCTGTGCGTGGAACGGACGAGACCCGCGAAGTCGCTGCGGGAATGTTCACGCAGGCCAACAAGGAATCGGGTTTCACCCGTCGCTCCCTCGTGCGCAACACCATGATCGGTGCACTCCTTGCCACCCCTATCCCCGCTGTTGC
>Ga0181567_10003303_pt1 | contig 11941 bp, 13 predicted proteins | sample 101ome_14_FD_133761 | JGI IMG/M metagenome (GOLD analysis project Ga0181567, IMG submission 133761) | Coastal salt marsh microbial communities from the Groves Creek Marsh, Skidaway Island, Georgia - 101403AT metaG (megahit assembly) | ecosystem: Environmental > Aquatic > Marine > Intertidal...
AAGATACGCAATGTTTTTGCTTATTAAACAAACATAACAACAAATCTATTGCTTTTGGTTTTCCTCCCAAAGTTTCTATTTTGCTATTTTCTTCTGTTTTGTATACATAATCTAATTCCATTGTGTATTTGTTACATTTTTCATGTAAGTTATGATTAAATACGTCTAAGTTTTGTTTTGCTTTTTCTAAATTTATCAAATACGGGCACTTTAACTCGTATGATAATAAATAACTAACATTAGGGTCTTTACGTATAGCAAGGAGTATATTGGTTTTTTCTTTTTTTTCATCCGTTGTTAATTTTAATATTGGTTTTCCTAATAATTCTTCTTTATCACTTGTTAACAATTCGGTTCTTATATTTTTTAATATATCTTCTGGTATATTATCATCATCTTCTGTCAAATTAAATAGGCGGAATTCATTATGGATTTGTAATATTATATATGGTTTATCCTTTGTTATATATCTCTTACAATCCTCTATTACTATTTCATATATATCACGTTCATTTATACGATTGATTTTTCTTATTTTATATTCCTCCTTTTTACTTTGTTTCATACTATACTATATTCCATTATATTAGTTTTCTATTAAAAACAATATAAAAAGTACTTTATAATATTAGTTGTGTAAGTTATTTACACATAGTGGCACTCCTGGTTTAGCTCAGTTGGTACTGTTATTAACAGCAACAAAGAGCGACGGACTGTAATGGTATAATCTTTATTTACATAAAGCGGTCATCCGTCGGTCATCGGTTCGACTCCGATAACCAGGAAAATTATAATAACTTACATCTTTTATTATAATTTTTGAAAAAGACATAGATATTAATCTATTATTTTAGTATACATTAAGTAGGATGTTGAAGAATGTTGTTGAAATTAACAAGCACAAAAATCGCGACCTTTCACAGCCTAAACACGAGGAATACCAGTATCTTAACCTTTTGAAAGATTTATTAGAGGAAGGAAAATTAGAAGAAGGCAGAAATGGAAAAACTCTGAGAGGCGTAGGTGCTGCTATGCACTTCTCGTTAGAAAATGGTAAAATACCTGTATTAACTACCAAAAAAACTGCTTGGAAGACTTGTATTAAAGAACTACTATTCTTTTGTAAAGGGCAAACTGATAATAAAATTTTAACAGACCAAAACGTACATATCTGGGATGGGAATACGACCGATGAGTTTTTAGAAACACGTGGATTATCACATTATACACCAGGTAGAGATTTGGGCCCACTCTACGGATTTCAATGGTTTCATTTTAATGCACCATATACTGGCTGCGAATCAGATTATACAGGACAAGGAATAAATCAATTACAAAAAGTAATTGATGACCTTAAAAACCCTGAAACAAGAAACTCCAGACGCCATGTGATAAGTGCATGGAATCCAGAACAACTGGATCAGGGTGTATTACCTCCCTGTCATATATTATTTCAATTTATAGTAACTGATGATAATAAACTTAGTTGTTTGCTATTCCAAAGGGCAAATGACGAATTTTTGGGGATTCCTTTTAATCTGGCTTCATATTCGGTCTTAACAATTATTGTTGCTAAACTTTGTGGTCTTGAACCTTATGAATTTATACATTACGGTGGCGATTGTCACATCTATTCGGACCACACACAGCAATGTCAAGAGCAAATATCGCGCGAACCGTATCCATTCCCTACATTAGAAATATTAAACAAAAGAGATAATATTAATGATTATGTACTTGAAGATTTTAAACTTCATGATTATCAGCATCATCCTCAATTAAAGGGGGCAATGAGGGCATAGTTTTATCGGTATTTATGTCAGCATAAAAATAATTTGTGAATTATGGATTAGATATTTATATAATTTCTATTAAAACTTAGTTAGAGACAACTATTAATTATTTATATATTACAAAAATGAGTCGTTCAAATGCCGCCGCCATACGTAGACGTGTAACTAGCGTACTAAATAACCCATCAACACCCGCACCAACACCTACATCATCAACCACACCCATTCAACCACCTACTCCTATCGTTCAAGAAAGACCTACCGGATTAACATTACAACAATTTATTTCGAATCTCGATAAACGCGTTGTCTCATTAGAAGAATCTTTGAGAACCACATCAACTACTACTAGCAGTAATAATACCGATTCCGATATTTCCACACTTATTGACGAGTTTAATTCCAGATTCGAGATGTTTGCTACCGAAATTGCTGACATGAAAGATGTCATTCTAAAACTACAATCATATACTATGGATGTGAATAAGATGCTATTGGAAGAAAGAATTGATATTCTATCCGAAGTCAATCCGAATAATAAATCGAATACAGTTGTCGGAGATACAGACCTAACTAGCGTGGTTAGTATTGGTGCGAATACAGTCAATACAGAACATACTAGTGTGGATATGAGAGAATTAGTACACAATGAAATCAACAAAGAACAAGATATTCAAGCATAAATTATTTTATCGTAAAAAAACATATAAAAAATGTTATATTCTAATATATAAAACAATGTCAGGATTATTTAATTTGTTACTATTCATTATCGTATTATTCATTTACGTCCATATTATTAATCAATTGAAAACTAGTGAAGATTTAGAAGTTTATGAAATGGATTATACAAGTAATCAATATCTACAAGAAGTTTGTGATATCAAACAACCCGTTCTGTTTGAATATAACTGCGTAGCCCCTGAATTTTTTGAAAAAATCAATGACGAATCGTTTACTGATAATGACAAATTCGACATTAAAGTAAAAGATATTCGTGATTATTACAAAGATGACAATATTGATTATATTGTATTGCCCGTAAGTTCCGCGATTAGTTTAATGAAAACGGATACCCAATCTAATTATTTTACAGAAAACAACGAGGATTTTATTGAGAATGCTGATTTGTATCATATCTTCCATTCGAATGATACTCATTTAAAACCTCAAATGTCTATGATTACCAAATATGATATTCTTACCGGTTCATCTAATACTATTACCCCTCTTAGATATCATACTGATTATAGAAAATTCATGTCAGTCCATTCTGGTAAAGTAAAAATCAAAATGACTCCATGGAAAAGTCATAAATATTTATCACCCTATCGGGATTTTGAAAATTATGATTTTCGTTCCCGTGTAAATGTATGGAAACCTGACACAAAACACAAACAAGATATAGATAAGGTGAAATTTTTAGAATTTGATATTACTTGTGGAAACGTTTTACATATACCTCCTTATTGGTGGTACAGTATACAATTTAACGATAAAACAGATACTATTGTTACTAGTATTACATATAATTCTATTATGAATTGTATTAGCAATTTACCAAATTGGGTACTTTACTATTTACAACAAACAAATACTAAAACGAAAGTTACAAAAACATTACCAATTAATTTGATTGAAAACACACCTATTGATACTAATGAAAAACCACAACCAGAAACAACTACTGATGTCCCAATGACACAAGAAATTTAGTAAGATTTACTAACTAAAAATATTCGTATTATGTAAATGAGTGACAATACAAATTCACATAATAATGATGAATTAAATGAAAATGTACTATCAATAAATAATGGACCTATACCTACATTTAATTCAATACCTGAACCTGAACCAGAACCTGCGTCTGAACCAGATAATAATATTGTGTCAGATACTACCCATCCTGTCTCAGTCAAAAAACATCATAATGCCGAACCTGTATTAGAAGATACCAATGAGATAGTCGATGTTATACCCAGTCCAAAGAAAATAAAGATTAACGACACATCATCGGATGACGACCTAACATCTACTGCTACTAGTCAAGATGGAAATAAAGATTGGTTTGCATCTAGAGAATACATAATATTCAGACATCAACTTAATTCTCTCCGTAAAAATAATAACTTCATTCTAAAAGAAGGAAAAGAATGCAAACGGCTACTTGACTTGAAATATGAAGATTTAACATCTATGGTAAATAATATCCAAACTTCTGTTATTTTCATGTCTACCATATCTGGTTTTTTTCAAGCCACTAAAACACAGTTTGGAATCGATGAGAATATAATAGCTGTATTTTCTATTACGATTTCGACTTATATTTCACTCATATTATCTATATCCAAGTATTATAAATTTGATGAACTCAAAGACCGCATACAGACTCTCAGAGAAAAATATTCATTGCTCCATAATCGTATCGATTATAGAATGGACGTACTTGGACCATGGAATGACAAACGTTTATGGAAACATCAAGACCCTAAAAAGAAGTTAGAAGAATGGGATGAAGTCATGGAACAGATGAATATGGATTATAATGAGATTATCAAAACCAAACAATCTCTCACTACTGATTTTGAAATTATTATGGATACTATTTCACGTAACAAATACAACACTATCAATTCGTTTCTCAATTATAGAGAAAGAGAAAAATTGTTCTCAATACAACAGAAAGAAAAGGAACTTGAAAAACGTATTCAGACTATGTCGTCCAATTATGGAAAATACTCGAGACCTTCTATTATGTTACAACATGAAGAACTAGACAATTGGGATGATGACGAAAGCGAAGTATAATATTTTCATATTAGTATCATATTACGTACACTATGATACTAACTTTTATTCATTAGTTATTTGATGTTTATCAATCACCGTTTCTTTCAAAATATTGTTTATGATTTTGTTCTCGAATTTCAGGTCTTCTTCTTTACCATAACCACCCAATGAAGCTTTTGTATACTCGAAAAATTTATTACATTCTGGTGTATCCAGTATAACATAATTTGGATTCTCTTCACTCCAAGAATGTACTAGGCTTTTATTCTTATCAGCTACTATCCTTACTGCTTTTCTCAAATGAGTTTTGTTTTCATCTTCTTTTTCCCATTTATTTGAATCTTTCACATATACTATTTCACGTTTCAAATCAGTACAATGAATTGGTCTGATATGTGGTTCCATATCACGTATGCGTTCCACCATAATACTCGATATACCTTTGACATATCCTACTTCTCCTGTATTTATGAAATCATTTATATTCAATTCTATTGACTGGATGAAATCATTCAAGTTGATAGCATCTTTACATGTTTCATTTAGGTACACATTCAAGTTAAATCGATTATTTGTTGTATTGTTTATTGTATTGTTTGTTGTGTTTCCTGAGTTCTTTGCTATATCTAGTACTTGTTTATTCTGTTCTATCATCATTTCACGTAACTCTTTGTTCTCCTTTAGTAATTCGACTATCAAACTTGAATCTATTGATGGTGTTGTGTTCTGTGTATTCTGAACTAGTATAACTGGTTTGGTATAAGTACACTTACTTCGATGATACCATAAACTATTTCTTGCTTTATACTGCTTACCACATTCACATTCATACATGGATGAACTTTTTGGAACTTTTTCTGTTCTAATCGTTCTATATTCATGTTTCGCTGTTAATAAATGACGGTCATATTGACTTTTTCTGACGGTAGTATAGTTACATGTTTCACATATATAATTGATTGAACTTTTCTGAACTTTTGCCATTCTAAATGTTCTATATTTATAGAACACATTTAGTTCCTTAAGTCATTTTCAGCGTAAATTATTTATTTTTTTATGCAGACAAACTTTTTAGCATTTTTCACAATTTAAAGCATTTCAGTCAGAACCACTTTTTTGAAATAGGTGTTTTGCAAGAGTTTGTTGAGAAAAACGAAATTGGACATTTTTAAAATGTCCATTTTTCATTTTCGTGCTCGACTTTCTACAAACACTTTTTATAATATTCAGCGTAAAATTATTTAAATATGTAAATTGTTTTTTTGACAATAACTGTTTCTTTCATATATTCAAATAGAATCATTTATTGGTATTGTTTCCTTATTTACTATATCTAGTATTAGCTTATTCTGCTTTATCATCATTTCACGAAGTTCTTTGTTATCTTTTAGCAAGTCAATTATCAAATTGGTATCGATTGATGTTGTTAACTTATTATTCGTATATTTATCATTATTATAAGTACATTTTTTCTTATGATTCCATAATCCTCTTTTATACATATAATGTTTTCCACATTCACATTCATATGATAAGGGGTAATTTTGGTGTATTTGTGTCTCATTCGTCATTGTTTGATGTTTTGTTGTCGACAAATGTCGTGTATAGTCTTTTTTATTACTAGATGTAAAATTACATTTTTGACAACAATATTTATATGTTGTATTAGAACTATCCTTATTCGTTTCTTCGCAACTAAAAGAGGTATCAGTTGTTGTTTCAGTTTGTGTCAGTTTGATATGTCTAGGTCGTTTATTATGTTCTTCAAACAATTTACGTGTATTGAAATAGACCTTACATGAATGACAATAGAAATCATCTTTTGTGTGTTTTATGCTAACTTCTTTCTTTGGTTTTCGTGTAGGTGATGGTTCAACGCTGTTTAGTGTAGCATTGTATTCTTTGAAATAATGTTGTTCGTGTACCTTCGCAGAGTGTAAATCATCACAATTATGGAATGCAATTATATCCATCGTCCAATTATCCCATCCCATATTGTCTCGTATACACTGATATAGTTTACACTTATAGTTCACAGAATTTGTATTTATACAGCTTTGTTTATGTGCGTATTTTCTCTGAACGAAATTAGTAGTATGACCGATATAAACGTCTTTTATAGAAGGGTCTTTACAATAAATCTTATAGAATATGGTATTAGAATAGTCAGTAGCAACCGTAGTCATATTATAATAGTTATATATTGAGAAACTTCTAACTTATTTATTATGAATAAATAATATTCAGCGTAAAATTATTTAAATATTACAAATAAAAAACACAAAAACATAAAGTAGTAGTATTATAGAATATTATCGTTATTTTGTGATGTCGATGTATTAGTTTCGGGTACTACCCGAGTATATTTTAATACAAGAACATGATAGAATATACATATTATAAGTAGAAAGAATAATGAACCTAATAAAATCATAATATAATCTAGTGAGACATGACAACAATCACTACGACTATGCGAACAACAATAATTATCGTTTTTATCAATACAAGAGTTCTCTAGATTTTGATTTTCGTACCAATAGCATGTATTTGTACTAGGAGCAAGATTACATGTATTTTCACATTCACTGACAATATTAGGTAAAATAGTAGGTGATGTAGTGGGAAATAATGTGCTGTATTCTATAATACAGTCTGCGATATTAGAAGCACAGCAGTCATATAACCCATCGGTACGCGGACAGGTCTTTGATGGATTACAAATATACCTTACATATCCATTTGTAAAATTACAATTTATACGATTGAATATTTGATTACTCGGACACGTTGTTAGGTCAAAACATGACATAGTTTTGTTAGTAATTATGCTATTTCATAAATAAATGAGTATATATCAATTTTACATACGTTATTTTTGTAAAAAAAATTTTGATAATATATATTATATTAGATGACATCACATAGTATTAGCAATGATTATACCTTTGGTAACATGGAAGGGTTTGTAACTAACCGAATAAGTCGATTTGATAGTAGAGATGAAGTATCAAGTAATTCGGATATTGACAGTCGTAGTAATAGTATAGTAGATGAGGTCAGTCATAATGAAAATACATATACATATTCAGAACAAATACCAATACCGTCAAATTCAAGACAGAGAGAGTTGAATTATGATGGTAAAACAATGTCAGACCAACGTAAGCTTACACCAACACCAACAAAATATTATATTCAGATTCAAGAAAATATGAAAAAGATACGTAAATTATTTAATAATCCGTAGTTTATTTTGAGTCATAAAAAAATATATTGTTATTGTATAGCATAATAATATGTATTCAGAATTAGCAATATCAAGTTTAGTAATGCTTGGTTTAGATGCGACATATATCTCACTGATAAAGGAGCCATATTTACAACAAATCGAAAATATTCAGACGACAAAGCCGAATGTAAAGATGTTAGGAGTTTTGTTGAGTTATGCGTTTCTGATATTCGGTATAAACTATTTTATTTTACAAAAAAAAGCGTCGTTAATAGATGCTTTTTTGTTTGGTATAGTAATTTATGGAGTATATGATGCGACGGCTTATGCGTTATTTACAAAATGGTCGACGAATTTAGCCATTATAGATACGTTATGGGGTGGTATTCTAATGATGATTACTGCTTACTTGACGTATACATTATCCGGTCTTTTTTACCGTTGATTTTTTAGGAGTCTTAGGTGCGGTAACCTTACAAGTGACCGTGTGTTTAAATTTTTTACAAAATTGTTTGATGGTTTGTTGTTTTTCATTCCCATTACCAATTGATAGTTCTTTTATATTACTTGGTAATTCATTAGGTTCATAATTCCATAATTCACAAAAATGTTGTGCGTCATCATCATTGTCAAATTTCACAGTTTGATTATCACAATCAATCGTTCCATTATGTTCTTGTATACGTGATAACCACACAGGACTTTTAGAAGCATAAAATAGCCATGTTTCTAAGTCTGACTGGTATATTGTTTTAAAACTGTCAGGCATACATGTATCAAATAGATTGTTGTACTCTTTAATAGTAGGATATAACTTAATATTTTTCAATACATCATATGCGTTTTCACCGTCTTTAACGGATACTACATGTGTTTTATACTTTTCGATATGTTCGGGTAATAACATAATAACGCATTCAGGTATAACCATATCAGGAGTATCGTCTTTAGTAATATTATAAGTTAATTTTGATTTTACGAAACTAACCATATTATATTTGCGTTGTGACAATGTATAAATAATGCTTCCAATATTACAATCTTTGCTATCATCATCACAGTTTTCCCATTCTTCAACCAAATTTTCAATAACTGGTTTTAATGTAGGGTTTAACTCCTCATAAATTTCATCATAAATATCTAGTATAAATTCAAACGTTTCTTCTTGAAATCCAGAATAATACAATTCATAACCCCAAAACAATGCTTGTTCTACATCACGTTGAAGAAGTGAAACAAATAAAGATTGCTTCACCTCAATACGTGAATATAAATATCTTGTAAGGGTAGTTAACCACTCGAAACGTTCTTCTTCGGTTACTGTCATTATTATTTGATTGCAATTATAAATAATGGATGAAACAAATCAATTTTACACAATTGTAATTGTATCAATAAAAATAGTAAATTTGTAACGTTCATAAAAACTCTTTAGAAGTTGAAATATAATCTGTAAATAATGTATAATGACGCATCACATAAAAAAGAATAAGACAAACACGAAGAAAAAGGGTGGAAACAATAGAACCCGAAAAAATAACAATAGAATTTCAAATAAAACAAGTTCTCATATAGTGAAAGTATTTTTGGAAATGTTGAATATGGTGAAACTATATCATTGGAAGACGCTTTCCTATTCTCAACATAAAGCAACAGATGAATTGTATGCGAAATTAAACAAAAATATCGATAGCTTTATAGAAGTACTAATTGGAAAAGAGGAACGCCGTATAAAAATGTTGGAAAAACGCATAGATTTGATAGACCCATCAAATACACGTGACTTCAAAAGTCGTATTTATGATTATCGTGAATTTTTAATAGATATAAACTTATATTTTGATGATAAAAAAGATACCGACTTATTAAGTATTCGCGATGAAATACTATCGGATATCAACCAATTTTTATATTTAATGACATTTGATAAGTAAAAATTTATTTGTATGATACAAGCATCCCACGTATTGAGGGTATAATATATGAATTATCTGGATATTTACCGTGTTTTTCAAAATACATTCGTGCGTGTAATTGTCTCCTTTTTTTAATCGCGGCTAACTGTTGTGAATATATTTTTTTCCAGTGTCGTTGGATTATACGTAACCAATAAGTTTTTAATATAACAGAATAAGTATAATCATCTAATATAGATAGTTTCATAATATCTATATTGGAATTACACATAATAATACTATACTCCTGTAAATATTCCGATACATGATTTATATTATATTGGAAGAATGTTGGAATAGTAATTGCGTTTGCATATAATATATATTGTTTGTCATCAGATACTTTATTTATACCGATATAATAATGATTATCTACTTTTTCACTGTTTAAAAACTCTTCTTCATGGAAATATATATCTTCTATCATATGTTCGACGTCACTATCATAATTTGAATCAATATCTGTATTAGTATCGTCGGTAGTGGATACTAATTCACTAGGGTCTGACGTAGAACTAGAATTCGAACTATATACACTATGATGAGAATAGTATAGACCAAAAATAGACATTGGTAATGTTTTTAAGTCAGTCAGATAATTGAATATGATATTCAATTTTACAAAAAAGCATATAAATGGTACACTCTATGTAATAGAAACATGGCTACGCCTACCAAATATGTACTAGTAACTATTGAAGATGACAATGACCGTGTTCCGAAAGTACTAGAAGACTATATATATTCACTGAATATATTTGATGATGTGATTTTTTTAAAAGATTTTACAATAGATTATTTTCGACAAAATAATTACATATATGTATTAACACAGATGTGGTTAGAGTTAGATAATACAAGTAAACGATTTATAGATGAAGTATTATCAAGTAACCGAGTCGTATTTTTAAATGTAGAAATGTTATCAGAAGAAATACGTATTAATCATGTGTTAAACATGATAAAATATAATATACAAATAGCGGATTATAGCATGGCGAATATTCTATTCTTAAAAGAATACGCAAAATATAAGAATATTCCAATAAAAAAGGATATTATTTATCTACCTTATCAATACAATTTACAAGACCAAGTACAATTACAAAATATAGACGATATGTATATATATGATATAGGTATTATAAACGCACTTCCGGAAAAATCAGACACAGTAGATCCGTCAAATACATATAGACGCACTAAAATGTGGAATGATATACAAAAAACAAATTGGAAATGTATAAATATATTAGGATGGGGGAAAGCACGAGATGAAATAGTTAAACGATGTAAAGTAATTATCAACATTCATCATTTTGAAGCATTCGATATATTCGAACATATTCGATGTGATCGTATGGTTTGGGCTAAAAAGATAATAGTATCAGATAAATCAAAGTATATGAATAAGTTGGATATAACACCATACATATATTGTGAGGAGTTTGATAATATTTTACCAAAAGTTGAAAAAATATTAGAAAGTTTTAATAGTTATTATAAAAATATGATGAAATCAGTACCCATGGATAATATGATAGAAAATAGACGTACAATAATAAAGAATGAACTAAAAAAGATAGAATGTAATTCTCATTTGCTAGAGACAAGTAAGTGAATATTACACATATAGACTCTGTGAAGTTGTGATATATTTTAATACCATATCTTCAATTTGTGATAATTTATGTTGTAGTTCAACCAGATTGAGTTGTTCGCAAACATTAATAAATTCTTTACTTATGGTGACAATTTTCAACATGGCTTTTGTAAAATCCCCGACAGAAATCGATTTATTATATACATCATTTTGTAAAAATTCTTTACATTCTTGTTCGGTAGTACATTCACACCACTTCATGGAAAATTCAATCATATCATAAATTAAAGGATTCGTATAGTTTAGTCCGGTGTTGACATTGAATTCACGTTCCAAATCAAAATATTTATCGTATTGGTTCATGACAGATTTGATTTTAGATTCTAAAAATGAATCATAAATGTTAATTGTGTGAATTTGTTGGTCGTCAGGAACTTTGATATCAGTAAAACATGAAAATAATCCAACTAATTGAATAGGATTGAATTGGTCGAAATGAGACCATTTTACCATCAAATCCGATAAGATAAGAGGATGTATTTCGGCGATATTCGATGCGATTTTA
>Ga0181567_10003306_pt1 | contig 11937 bp, 14 predicted proteins | sample 101ome_14_FD_133761 | JGI IMG/M metagenome (GOLD analysis project Ga0181567, IMG submission 133761) | Coastal salt marsh microbial communities from the Groves Creek Marsh, Skidaway Island, Georgia - 101403AT metaG (megahit assembly) | ecosystem: Environmental > Aquatic > Marine > Intertidal...
CAAATCGGACCTACCGATCAAGGCATGGTGCGCCTGTTTATTGATGCGGGTAGCATCGAAATTCCGATGGATTTCACCCCCGAGGAAGCCGAAGAAATCGCGGAGGAAATCAAAGCCGCCGCAATGGCTGCTGAAGCGATGGGCGGCAAAAAGCGTTAAGAGTGACGTTCGCCTGGACCGATCAGCTCGAACTCGGTGATTTCAAACTCGTAATATCCATTTCTGTCCCCCTTTTCGGCACGGGCGATTAATTTCCCGTCTTTATGAAAAATGGCGTGAACTGTTTGAATGGCGCGATAACACCAATCACCATCTGGATTGTAAAATTTTACCATCATCGGCAGTCTCCTTTATAGGCGGGGATCGCGGTAGTCGCGCAGCCGCCGCGCTGCATGGAACGCGAATTTACGAATCATCACCTTGCGCCGCGCAGCCGCCATTTTGTCCAAAGGCGCGGGGCGTATGATTTCTGCGTCATACGGGTCGGCGATGATCAATCCGGTGTCAGGCGGCAAAAGCTCGGTCGGGAAATCGGCATCCACGGCCCAGAAATAACGATCACACCACTCAAGATAGCCCTGCCATTTGTTATCGGTCTGAAAATCCACTCGGCTGGACTTGCACTCGATCACCCAAACCTCGTCCTTGGGCGACAGTGCCATCACATCCACCCGCAGACCCGAGGTGGGCACCAGCTCTTCGACAGTCACCATGCCATGCGTTGCAAGGTGGCGGCACACGCCACGCGCCAATAATTGTCCGGGTTGAAGCAGGTCATCACTCATGTCGATATGATGAACAAAATGTGAACAAACAGCAAGCCCCTTGCCGAACCCACTACAAAGGCCTAACTACCGCAGTGGCGGGTGCTGCTCTTCACGTGACACGGTTGCATTCCGGTGGCCTTAAATAATTCCGAGGGAGCTGGCTCTGTCTTGACCCTGGTCTGGTTACCTGGCGCCCACCTGTACATACAGGTCCTCGGGAATGAGATAACCCCACGGCTGCTGCGGGCCCGCCACATCAAAAAGCCCCGTCCAAATGGCGGGGCTTTTGCTTATCGGGGTTACTTTCGGCGTCTCAGCAGGTCCGGCTTGGCGGCCTTTGCCTGCACCCTGGCTGGTTGGGTCATGTCCACACGGATTGGTCGCCCCCCGCCCCGCTTGGGCCTATCTTCCGCCATCATCATCACACGGATACCGAACTGGACCCCCGCAAAAACAATTCCGTTCGAAACCCACAACATCGCCACCGCAATCACACCAGCGCCGTCATTGCTAACGAGGTGCCAAAGCCCACCGACGTTGAACCACAACAAGCCGGCTACAAAGGCCGCAGCGATGATAAAACCGATAATTACCTGACGAATATAAAGTTCGATAAGCTTGGGCATGGCGCACCTCATAAGATCGTTGATCAAAAGGTAACACTTATTCCAATAGTCGCAAGTACGAAGCCAAGAGCAGGCAAGAACCTGCCACAGCCGAAGTCACCGCTGGAAGGCGCTTAAAATGCTTCCGGCTTTGCTTCTCGCGCCATGTGATCCAGAACAGCGTTGACGAAATTCATCTCTTTCCCATCTGGGAAAAACGCGCGCACCACATCCATATACTCGACAATCACCACTTTCGGAGGCGCATCACCCTCGATCAGCTCGGCACCTGCCGCGCGGAACACGGCCCGCAGGGTCGGATCAATGCGCGCGATTGGCCATTTCGCCACCAAAGCACGGTCGGTCATCTGGTCGATCTTCGCCTGATAGTTCACCGCATTTTCAACGACAAACCGGAAGTGATCGACATCGCCGTCGATCATTTCTTCGCCTTCGTAGACTGCGCCAAAACGGTGATCCAGAAACTCGCGGATCACGCCATCAATCGTCTGCCCCGAGGCTTCCATCTGAAATAGCGCCTGCACGGCATACAGCCTGCTTGCCGATCGTTTCATGCGTTTATCGATGCGTTTGTCGCTCATTGCTCTGGGATGCCTTTAAAAATCGCCTGCCAGCTTGATCTCTTCGGACTTGGGTACAAATCCCACGCCCTTGCGCTGGCCGCCCCACTTACGGGCCAGAGTGATCAGATGCAAGGCCGCAGCCGCCGCACCGCCACCTTTGTTCTGATCGGCCGGATCGGCGCGCACCTCGGCTTGCTTACGGTTTTCAACGGTCAGAATACCATTGCCAATGCATAGGCCCTGCAAGCCCAAAAGCTGCAACGCTCGGCTACTGTCATTGCAGACGGTGTCGTAATGGGTCGTCTCGCCACGGATCACACATCCCAGCGCGACGTAGCCGTCATAATTGCTCAAACGCTCGGCCATGCCGATGGCCGTTGGCACTTCCAGCGCACCGGGAACCTCGGCAATGTCCCAAGTACCGCCAACCGCCTCAATCTCGGCCTTGGCCCCCGCGATCATGTGATCGGCGATATCTTTATAGTATGGCGCCACAACGATCAGAAGTTTGACAGGCGCGTCAAACTCGGGGCGTGGCAGGATGTAGTGGCTTTCATGTCCGGCCATATCAATCTTCCTTCAGAATAGGGCGGGTGCCGACGATGCTCAGATCGAATGCATCAAGGCCAACATATTTCGTACGCGGGCTATCGGTCAGCAAGACCAACTCGCGCACGCCAAGTTTCGACAGCATTTGCGCGCCGATGCCGATTTGCTTGATCGTCTTCACATTATCCTCATCCTGCGCATAAAGCGCATGACGCGGCTGGCGGAACAGGCACACGACACCGCGACCCTCTTCGGCAATCAACTCCATCGCGCGGGGCAGTTGCTTCGATGATTTTGGTCCCAACCCCAGAACATCCGTCGCCTCATGCAGGGCGTGCGTGCGGGTCAACACGGGTTCAGGCGTCGTGATATCGCCTTTGATCATCACAACATGCTCGACCCCATGCGTCTGGTCGGTGAACAAGATCATCTCCCAGTCCCCACCGAATTCCGACGACACGGTAGAACGCGAGGTTTCCACCACCAGATTGTCATTGCGCGCGCGGTACTTGATAAGGTCGCTGATTGTGCCGATCTTCAGCCCGTGCTTTTTGCCGAATTCCACCAGTTCTGGCAGGCGCGACATGGTGCCGTCATCGTTCATGATCTCGCAGATCACAGCCGACGGGTTCAGCCCAGCCAAACGCGAGATATCGACCGAGGCTTCGGTGTGTCCTGCCCTGACAAGAACTCCGCCCCGTTTCGCGCGAAGCGGAAAGATATGCCCCGGCGTCGCGATCTGAGCCATCGTGTTTTGCTCATTGATCGCAGTTGCCACGGTCAAAGCACGATCGCCGGCCGAAATCCCCGTACTAACACCTTCCCGCGCCTCAATCGACACGGTGAATGCCGTCTCATGCCGCGAAGAGTTGTTCACAGCCATCATAGGCAGCCCCAAACCGTCAATCCGCTCGGCGGTCATAGGCAAACAAATCAACCCACGCCCATAGGTGGCCATAAAGTTGATCGCGTCCGCATCGGCAAACTCTGCCGGAATGATCAGATCGCCTTCGTTTTCACGATCCTCGTGATCGACCAGAATATACATCTTCCCCGCGCGGGCATCGGCGATAATATCCTCGATCGGGCTTATCGCGTCCGACAGGCTTTGTTCGACCGGACCAGGGGATTTGAAATCGGACATGCACGGGTTCCTTTTATCAACTCCGCGCGAAATACCCCAGCAAATCAGGAAAGACTAGGCCAAGCACGACGTTTTGACGTTACTGATAGACACAGGCGTCAACAATTTCATCTTTCCGAAAATACTCTGGGGGGTGCGGGGGGCTAGCCCCCCGCCCGTTTCGGTGGCCACTGGCCGCCGATCAACCCTCGAATTGCCAAAGCGCCGGAATAAAGCGGTAGGCATCGCCATCGCGCTGAACATGACCCACACCAGGGAAAGGGAAGTGATAGCCAACAATTGCAACCCGGTCCGTGGCTGCCATATCCAGCAACCTCCGGCGGGTAGAAACCGTCTGCTCCCCATCCATATCAAAGCTGTTGAACCAGTCCGGACGGGCAAAGTTTGTGTAGGCATGACTCATGGAATCGCCCAGCGCGATCAGGGACTTGTCACCGCTTTCCACCATCACCGACATATGCCCCGGCGTATGGCCAGGCGTTGCGATTAACCGCACACCCGATACAATTTCGTGGCCGTCCTCAGCCAGTGTCCACTCCGCGCCGTCCACGTTCAACGAATTGACCGCACCCACAACAAACTGTTGCTCGGCGGCGCTGACTTTGTTCGCCAATCCATCCTGTAGCCAGAACGCGCGCTCGTCTTGACCGACGATATACTCCGCATCAGGAAAGATCGCTTCGTCAAAGTCATCCCGAATACCCCAGATGTGATCGGGGTGGGCATGTGTGATGACCACATGAGTGATATCAGCCGGATCAACACCCGCCGCATCCATGTTATCCAAAAGGCGTCCGGTGTTTTCCAGCCAACGATTGCCCGAGCCGACATCCACCAAGATCGTCGCTTCTCCGGTTTCGATCAGCAGGTGATTGGTGTGTGAATAGCCTTCGGTCGGCGACAGGAAATGCTGAGACAGAAACGCCTGAACCTCGGTAGGGTCAGCGTTCACACCGATTCCACTGGTCGGTGCGGAAAAGAAACCGTCCGACAGAATGGTCAGTCGAATATCCCCGATTGAAAACCGGAAATGCGCAGGGTTATCAGCAGTGGGTGCGCCAAGCTGGGCACGCGCAGCCACTGGCATGGCAAAGGCAGGCGCGGCAGCGGCCAATTTCAACAGATCGCGGCGCGTTGGCTTCAACAGGGTCATGGGTGGTCCTCCTCTTTCCCAGCATACATAGCGGTCACCCCCCCTCACATCAACGGTTGTGAATGTGTATTTTTGTTGAGACGTAGATTTGCAAAAGCTAGAAGTTGTAAAAGCAAAACTGCAAAGGCTTCGGTATGGCGACACAAAAACTTTATGCGGGCGTTAAGCTGCGCGAACTGCGTCAACGCCTAAGCATGACGCAAAAGGACTTCGCGGCCAAACTCAATGTCTCTCTGCCCTATCTGAACCAGATGGAGAATAACAACCGGCCTGTGTCGTCCACTGTTCTGCTGGGGTTGGTGCAGGAATTCGGCTTTGACGTCACCGAACTGTCATCCGGTGACGGAGAGCGCATCGTCAGCGATATGCGTGAAGCTCTGGCCGATCCGGTTTTTGCCGACACACAACCCCCGCTGGCCGATCTAAGACTTGCGGCCTCAAACGCCCCGACTTTGGCCCGTGCTTTTCTGGAACTTCACCGCGCGTATCGCCAAACGCATGAACGCCTCGCCTCACTTGACGAGGCGCTCGGGCGCGAAGATGCCCGCGTCCAATCAAGCCCGTGGGAAGAAGTCCGCGATTTCTTCCACTACTGCGACAACTACATCGATGCGGTGGACAGAGCGGCGGAAAGCTTTGCCAACACCCGCGAAACTGGTCAAACCCTGCGCGATGTGGCCATTCAGGCCCTCAAGGCCCGTCGGATCGAAGTGACGTTCGACGACATTTCAAACCTGCGTACTCTCGATGCCAAAGCCGGTGTTCTGACCATTTCATCACGGGCCACCAGCGAAACACAAACCTTCCAGATTTTGCTACAACTGGCGCTGATCACTCAGGACAAGCTGATCGAAGCCACTTTGGATTTCGCACGCTTCCAGACCGAAGAAGCCCGCACCATCGCCAAAATCGGACTGGCCAATTACTACGCAGGCGCAGCCCTGATGCCCTATGGTGCCTTCCTGCAAGCCGCACGCGACAGCCGCCATGATCTTGAGATTCTGGCCCATCAGTTCGGTGCATCGATCGAACAAGTCGCACACAGGCTGTCTACAATGCAGCGCCCCGGCAACAAAGGTTTGCCGTTTTTCTTCGTCCGCGTCGATCAGGCCGGCACCATCACCAAACGCCATTCGGCCACGCGCCTGCAATTCGCGCGCTTTGGTGGAGCCTGCCCGCTTTGGAACGTGCACCGCGCGTTTGAAACTCCGGGCCGTTTCCTGCGCCAGTTAGCCGAGACCCCCGATGGCGTGAAATACTTCTGTCTGGCGCGGGATGTCTCGAAACCCGGCGGCTCGTTCGGGGCACCGGTGCGTCGCTTTGCAATCGGTCTGGGGTGCGAGGTCACCCACGCGGATTCGCTGGTTTACGCTGACGGCATGGACACATCCGCCAAAGGCACGTTCGAACCCATCGGCATCAGCTGCCGCATCTGCGAACGAACAGAGTGCCACCAACGTTCCGTTCCACCCTTGGAACGCCGTCTGCGCATCGATGAGAACGCCCGCGGAACCTTGCCGTACGAAGTTCTGAAATAAAAAAAAGGCGTTCCTGAAAAGGAACGCCCACAAGGGAGGAAACCCGATGTACTCGGGAGATGGGAATGACCCTAGCCCTCAAAGCGAACCGCCACTTTGATGTGGATCAATACATATTGAAAAAAGAATGTTTTGGCGTTGCTATTTGGTGGCCGATACAGGCGGAGTCACACTGCGCTTGCGCAATACGGCTTCACGCCATGAAATATAGCTGATCGACCCGACAATCACCAACGCCCCTAGAATGACAAACGGGTCCAAGGGCTCTCCAAAAACCACGACGCCCAACAAAACGGCCCAAACAAGCTGAAGGAATGTCACCGGTTGCGTCACCGAAACAGGGGCTGCGCGGAACGCAAGCGACATTGTATAATGGGCAGCCGTTGCCAGCACAGCCACGCCGGACAGCAAAAGGAACTCGCGCTGGGTGGGCATCACCCAATTGGCCAAGGCAAACGGGGCTAGTCCGATTGTGACTGTCAGCGACAGCATCACCACCACAATCAAAGGCGAAACCTGATCACTAACCCGCTTGGCCGTCAGATAGGACACACCGAATCCCATCGCTGCAAAGATCATGGCGAAATGACCAAGGGACAATTCCCGAAATCCCGGGCGCAGAATGATCAACGCACCGACAAGGGACGCGAAGACCGCCAGAATACGTCGCAGCGCCATTTTCTCGCCCAGTACAAACACGGCGCCGATGGTGACATAGATTGGCGACATATAGTTCATCGCCGTCACATCCGCGATTGGAATGCGGGCCATGGCGAAGAACCACAGGATCACCGCTCCTGTATGCGCAACACCCCGCAGTCCGAACAAAGCCAGCTGCCCGCGTGACAAAGGCGTACGTAACAGCGCTCCCAACATCGGGAGCAATAAGACAGTCCCGACACAATAGCGAATGAATGCTGACTCCGCCGCCGGTATGCCCGTACCTGCCACTTTGACAGTCGCGGTCACCCCGACAAACAAAATGCCGGTGACGATCATCCAAAGTACACCCATCAAGGGGTTTTGCTGCGATGGGGGTCTCATGACGACACGAAGCCTTATTTTCGGGCGAACCGCAAGTTACTTAATGTGTTAACAAGCTAAAAGCGATGGCCCACATCACGCAGCCGATAACAACATCCAGTACGCGCCACGCTTGGGGTTGTGCAAACAGCGGGGCTAGAAAACGAGCGCCGTAACCCAGCGAAAAGAAGAACGTAAAACTGGCGGTGATGGCCCCCAAGCCAAAACCGAACCGGTCCTGATATTGCGCCGAAACCGATCCAAGCAATGCGACCGTATCCAAATAGACATGCGGGTTCAGCCACGTCAGTGCCAAACAGGTGCCCAAGGCCTTGGCCAAAGCCCCGCTTTGACCGTCTGCTTCAAGCACCTGCCCCCCATTATAAGCCGCACGGAATGAAAGCGCGCCATATCCCAAAAGAAACAGTGCTCCGCCCCACCGCATAACATCTGCCAGCCAAACCACCGAGGCGGACAGCCAGCCAAATCCAGTGACGCCCACAACGATCAAAATCGCGTCGCTGAGTGCACAGGTCAAACAGACAGCAAACACATGGGCGCGCCGCAGCCCCTGCTTCAAAACAAATGCGTTCTGCGCTCCAATCGCAAGAATAAGAGAAAGGCCAAGCGCAAAACCGGCAGGAAACGCATTTTCCATGGTGCCCTCAAGTCAAAAGCCGCAGCGAATATGTCGCTGCGGCTTACGAAACAATCAACCTGAAAAAATCAGACTGTCTGTCCTTCCGTTGCCTTCAGAATATACGAGCCCGCTTTGGTGTTCGGCGCGTGGCCCACGTAGCCTTTTTGAACCAATGATTTCAAACTGCGGTGGAAGGTCGGCTGCGTCATTGACTTCAGCAGCATGTGGTTGCGGATATCATCCGACCGCGCCACACCGTTCCCCATGTTATAGGCAACCTGCACAGCGTACAGAACGTCTTTTTCGTTCTGCGACAACTCTCCGATTCCAAGTTCCTGCTCCATTCCCAGGAGCAGCTATCTTAACTGAGCTACACTTAAATATGCTTGACCCGACACCTTACACTTACTCCCACATTACAGGCCCGAAACCAAACGTGGCGTCCCTTCCACGTCCTATGAATTCTTCAGCGCGATCATCTCATGATGACTACTTTAGTACTATAATTTCTCTATATAGTATAATGAATCATCGTAGGTATAGATAAAAATCTGAATTACATAGGATTATTACAACCTATAGAAAATTATCAAGGCGAAATTAATCAATTTATGAGTGTTTTTCCGTCTGCGCATCAAAAAAGCCGCCCCGATTTTTTCAGAGCGGCTTGGTGTTTGATAGAAAACGGATCGGATTATAGCTGATCCATAACCTCGTCGCTGGCTTCGAAGTTTGTGGTCACACGCTGTACGTCATCGTCATCTTCCAGCGCGTCCACTAGCTTCATCAGCTTCTGCATACCTTCAAGATCAAGCTCGGTGGTGGTGGTCGGTTTCCAGATAAGCTTGGTCGACTCACTTTCGCCAAGCTCGCCCTCTAGTGCCGTAGCAACCTCGTTCAAATCTGTATCCGCGCAAAAGATGATGTGCCCATCTTCCGAGCTTTCCACATCTTCCGCACCGGCATCGATGGCAGCCATCATCACGGTGTCCGCATCGCCCACATCCGCGGAGTATGACACTTCGCCCTTACGCTCGAACATAAAACCGACCGAACCGGTTTCGCCCAGATTGCCGCCGTTCTTGGAAAAGGTCGAACGTACGTTCGAAGCCGTCCGGTTGCGGTTGTCGGTCATCGCCTCGACGATCACGGCCACGCCATTAGGGCCATAACCTTCGTAGCGAATTTCTTCGTAATCGTCGCCATCCCCTGCCATAGACTTTTTGATCGCGCGCTCGATCACATCCTTGGGAACCGAGTTCGATTTGGCCTCTTTTACAGCCAAACGCAGACGCGGGTTCTTATCGGGATCGGGATCTCCCATTTTTGCCGCAACGGTAATTTCTTTGGACAGCTTGGAAAACAGCTTGGAACGCGCCGCGTCCTGCCGCCCTTTACGGTGCTGGATGTTAGCCCATTTTGAATGGCCGGCCATGAAACCCTCATTTTTTTAAATTCGTCGGCGCATCAATAGGCAAGCCGATCACTCAGTGCAAGATTGCCTTTAAGATTATTGTTGCTGAACGTGTGGCGCATCGTTCACGACAACCAACCGAGCCAAGTGATTGTAGACAAATAGCATCACATTCTCTAGCTGGAATGTGTAGATCGGACGCCAACAGGAAAAGACACAAACAAATATGGAACTCATCCCTTATTTTTTTCTTGCCTCTGGTCCTTCCAAAGGTGCTGCGCTTTTGGAGAACCCTGCCGCGTCCAAACAGTTATCAAATTTTCGATCTTACCAAACATACGTTATCAAAGAGCGCCCGTCGGCCGGTCAGTACTTCAGGCAACCCATCGCAGATACCTGTCGGAAAATCGAATCCATCGACGATCTCGCGGCTTTGTTCACCTCGTTGAGGCGCGCTTTGTCATCGGCAAACACAGTGATTGTCATTGATGATGTGCGTCGGTTATTCGCCAACTGCGCCGACGGATTTGGAAATACACTCTTCAAAGAACTCAAAAGATTTGGCAGCCGCCTCTATATTCTGAAAACACAGTGCTTCTTTAGTGAAATAGGCCCGCGCCAAGGAACCAACATTTTGCTGGCAAAATCCCCTGTTCAATATACCTACCGCGCTAAATGACTTATCGCCAAAGCGGCTATGCCGTACATCTGTAACTAAGCACTTCGGGCGAATTCGCACGCTGTTATTTGGACATATCCGGCTTTTGCAGCAGTTCAATCTCTTCGCTACCAGTGACGGCACTCGGATGAATGCGCTCTGACGGGTCCGCCCCGATTATCCGCTTCTTGCGCAACAAAAAAAGCTTGCCCCAACTGCGCCAGGTTCCAACAGATGGCGCATTTGGATCTGTCGGAAACCGCACAGACCAATTTCTTGGCAGGAGCAATCCGCTTTGTTCGGCCTGCTCCAACACCCAGATCAAAGGAATATTCGACAATAGCCGCGCAGGCATGAAGCCGCCCAGCATCCCCCCGATGTCACCATGGGTTCCCCGAAACCACATCTGCACAACACGCCCGTTGGTTTCTTCGGTACTATCCCACAACACCGGCGTAAAGACTTCCCGCGTTTCGTCCCGCGCCAGCGCCTGAACGCCTTTTCGCACCGAGCGGCCAAGTTGGTGGTTGTGAAACTGGTGCTTTCGCTCAGAACGCTTCCACAATAGCGGCAGCCTTATACCGAGCGCTTTAACTGTGTCCCAGACCCCGATGAACTCAATGCCGGCATTGCTATGACAGTAGGTGTCCGAAAACGCACGTGACGCATCCGAAAGCTCGGCCTGCTGATAAAGGCGATAGGCCTGCCGGATATTGCGCACTGTGGCAGCATCGGCACGCAGAAGCCCCACCGTGTCGATGACCCCCGCCAAAGACCTTACCGCATAAGCACCGCGCGAATAGCCGATCAGGAAAATCTTATCCCCCGGCCGGTAACGACTGGCCAAATACCCATAGGCCCGCCGGATTTGCCGATTGATCCCCCGCCCCATCAGCACATCATGCGCCCTACGCCAGGATTGAAACTGAACCCCGGCCTCGTAATAAAGCGACAGGGGAAAGCCCACTTCCTGCAGCAAGCGATAGGTCATTCCGGCGTTGGTTTCCCAGCCGGGAACCATCGTAGACATGGTGCCATCCAGAATAATCACATGGGTTACAGGCCCCTTTCCACGTGCAGGGGTGGAATGCTCCGATCTGGGGGCCTTGCCGATCCATCGCAGGAACCGGTCGCGTAATGTGTTTGTCTGCATACCCTGCCTTGTTTTGATCAGATAGCCGCGCAACTGGCTGATCCGACCCTATCAGGCATTTTCGGATCAGTCAGCGCTATCCCAAAGTAATGCGCTGCAAATCACCATATCCGTTAAATCGTGTAGCAATCGTAGCCGAATAGGCCCCCATGCCCTCAAACAGGATATAGTCATCCTCTTGCAGGGTGTCCGGCAGGGCCAAAGTCCCTGGCAAACGATCCAGACTGTCGCAAGTCGGACCAAATACGATCCGTTCTATTTGGTGACCCGACACATGCTCTCCGCTGGATCGAACAACGCGGAACCGGTCCATATTCCCGATATCCCGCCATTCAGACAGCGCGCCATATATTCCGTCGTTTAGGAATACGCGGCCATCATTAAAAACTGCACGCACGCGTGCGGCCAGTGAAAAGCTTTCAGCAACCATGGAGCGCCCGGGCTCGCATACAAGCGCAGGGAAATTGGCCCCGAACGCCTCGTAACAGGCATGGCCGATTGCCGCGAAAATCGCCTCAAGATCCGGAGCCGCCCCCGTGCGATGTGCGGCAAACCCGCCACCAACGTTCAAGCGGTGCAGTTCTACCCCTGCCGTCCGCGCTACTTCGGCGCTTGCATGAATATAGCGCACCCAAGCAGATGGATCGGCACACTGGGTTCCGGGATGAAACGTCATCGACGGGTTGAACCCCATATCTTGCGCGCGACG
>Ga0181567_10003322_pt1 | contig 11904 bp, 7 predicted proteins | sample 101ome_14_FD_133761 | JGI IMG/M metagenome (GOLD analysis project Ga0181567, IMG submission 133761) | Coastal salt marsh microbial communities from the Groves Creek Marsh, Skidaway Island, Georgia - 101403AT metaG (megahit assembly) | ecosystem: Environmental > Aquatic > Marine > Intertidal zone...
GCGCGCTTCCAAAACCTCACAAATCCAATTTTACCATTCAATGGTCCTCCAAAGTCTTGCGCGGCATCACCGATCTTAAACACACTTCCCTCGGGATCCTTTGCAGCGAAATTCTCCCGCTCGGCTTCGAATTTCCCGTCGATGAATAGACGAATCTTTTGGCTGCCATAAACCAAGACCACATTGTGCCACTTGCCGTCATCGACTCGAGACCGGCTTCGAATGGCTCCAAGCCAGCCGATATCATAGATTAAATGTCCTCCTTTGACGAACAAAGCTTTGGCATCTGGTTCCCACTTCCCTCGGGGAGCGCATTTAGATAAAATCGTGCCATTCTTAGTTGTTTGAAACCGAGCTGCCACGGTAAAATCGCCACTCATTTCAAGAACTTGATGGCTTTCTTCGACGCCAGCGACCCACTGATCCTGCTTTTCCGAAGGTCCCTGCCCCTCATACTCTTCGAGGTTGGCAATCTGCACCCCATTAAGCCATGTCGAGAAAACACCTGCTTCCGGGTTTAATAAAACCTGAACCTGACCACTTTGAGCATGGCTTTTGAGGAGTTCACAACCATCGTGATAGACAGCCACTTTGCTTTGCTCGCTAGCTCCTTCATACTCAAAAGTGAGTTGATAGCGAGCAGGCAATTCCCCTTCCCACTTGACCGGTTGATCTGGAAAAAGCTCAAGATTCTCAGCCTTTAAAAGCGAAACTCCGGCAACTACCAGAAGGGCAAATCGACTCCTCATCATTTCCCCAAAGGTTACGCAAGAATCTCATCCTTGCCAATAATCGAAAATTAGAAGCTCACAGAATTCTTCTGAGAGTCATCAAGCGAAACTCCATCACTTCACTTCCCGGAATTTCCGTAGCTTCCAAGGTCAAGATCCCTCGACCCTTCACTAAACGGATCACTCCAACCTCGATCTCTTTCCAATCCTTGGTATAAGATTCCATTCTTTGCGAGCGGTCATGCTCCATTCCCCGCAGCGGAACGTCGTGTGCTTCTGGAATCCGGAAATCAAGCAAGTTTCCTTTAAAACCAAGGCGGCACTTTGCTCCTGCACTTGATGAGGTGTAAAACAACTTCACGGCAAATTCCCCTTCACCTGCTGATTCAACGTCCCAGCTAATCTTGTCTTCCGTTCGTATCCAATTCAGGAAAAATGAATCATTGGGAAACTTATTAGAACGCCTGATTTCACCCGAGCAGGTCGCATCGCGAGCGGGCAATTGCGTGTAGAGGCTTCCTGGGTGAGCAATGACAAAAGAACGTTTCTCATGCTGTCGTCCAACTTTCCCATCAAATTCGTTTTGAAACGATTGCCGCACCTTTTGAAGCCTCTGGTAAACGGCTTTGTTTTCAATGGGATGTCGTTGGGAGCGATCAACCTTCATGTCATAAAGTTTTCCATCGCCACCGAGGAGGTGGGTTTCCGAACGCACGGCAACCTTACCCCGCCAGGTATTGATCTGAACCCGATCCTCCCATTGAGCTTTCGGATTTTTAAGAAGTGGCACGAGGCTTTTCCCATCAAGTGGTTTCGATGGCCGTTGAGTGATTCCTGCGAGCTCGCATAGAGTGGGAAGGAGATCCCGAGCTGAAGCGATTTGCGTAATGACAACTCCTTGTCTGATTGTTTGAGGCCATTTGATAAAAAGTGGACTGCGACACCCGCCTTCATCGACTGATCCTTTTCTACCTTTCAGCTCTCCATTCCAACGAGGCCCATTGGGACCATTATCATGGAACCAAACGACAATCGTTTGCTCTGAAAGCTCAAGTTGTTCTAATTTTGATAAAACTCGCCCGACATTCTTATCAAGATTCTCACACATCGCGAGGGCACAACGTGTATGATCGCTGGGTTCTACCATGCGGAGTTCCTTCGATCGGAAACGCACCCAGTCTTTTTCCGGAACCTGCATTGGGGAATGGGGAATATTGTAGGGTAGATAGGCAAAGAATGGTTTTCCTTCTTGATGGGAAGCTTCCATGAATTTGATGGCTTTCGTCGTAAAATCATCCGCACAAAACCCTTCACCCCTCACGACTAATCCATTGTGTTCAAGGAAGGGTGAAAAGTAATGCCCCCAGTGACCACTGCAAAAACCATAGAATTCATCAAACCCTCGTCCATTTGGATGATAGGGATATTGCGTTCCATTGTGCCACTTACCAAAGGCACCGGTTCGGTAACCTGCATTTCGAAATAAATCTGCGATGGTTGTTTCATCGAGATTCATTCGCTCTCCACCAGAAGACGTCGACCAAACTCCCGAGCGAAGATGATAGCGACCTGTCAAAAACTCAGCTCGAGTAGGCGAGCAGACTGGGCAAACGAAGAAAGCATCAAAACTTGCACCCTCTCTGGCTAACGAATCAATATGTGGAGTTTTTAGATCCAGATTGCCCGATTGACTCAGGTCGCCCCATCCTTGGTCATCAGACAAAAAGACAATGACATTAGGTGGCACCTTGGCCAGCGCAACAGGCGCAACAAACAAAAGGAGGAGCAAACGTAACATCGAGAGACTAAACGAACCACTCTGGCTAGATCTATCGCGGCGGAGTGCCACCTTCCTAAAGTCGCACCTCAAAAACTTTATCTTTCACCACAGGAATCTCCGACAATTCTGTCGCACGAGAACGCCTCAAAATACTTAAGAGAACTCCAACCATCGCCATCGTAAAAACGAGATTCGTTCCCCCATAACTTACAAAAGGTAAGGGAAGACCCGTATTAGGCAAACAAGCTGTCGTCACCCCAATATTCATCATTGCGGGAATGACAATACTACAAGTTAAGCCAATACCAAGAAGCCGACCAAAGAGATCTGGCGCGCTTAAGGCAATAAACATTCCGGTCAGTAGAAAGACAACGAAACAAAGAATCACTCCCATTGAGACGAAGACCCCAAGCTCTTCTCCAATCACCGGAAAAATGAAATCTGTGTGATGCTCTGGAAAATTCTTTTGCTTCACCAAGCCATTGCCCAACCCAAGCCCTTCCGAGCCGCCGTTACCAAATGCTTCGAGAGCTAGCAACTGCTGCCATCCAGCGCCTTCTTTGTGCTCCTCCAGATTCGTAAAGGCCGTGATTCGTCTCATTCGGTTTGGATCTTGTTGAACCATGACCACTAACATCGCAACTGCGACAGCCACCGACGGCAGCATGAACTGCAGCCGGCTTCCGGCGACATACATGACAATCAAACCAGCAGCGCCTAAGCCCGCCGTTGTTCCCATGTCCGTTTCTAACAAAATCAATAAAAGGGGAATGCCAAGGATGATACAGGGGACCAAAAATCCTCTGGAAAAACTTCTAATCTCGGCTTGGTAACGGGCAAACCATGAAGCAAGAACCACCATGATGATTAATTTGGCCGGTTCCGAAGGCTGAAAGCGCAGTCCGACTCCTGGTATGACGATCCAACGGTTTTCTCCTTTTGCTTCATCACCAATTCCCGGGACAAAACAAAGGGCGAGGGCCAAACAAATCACAAAAAAGAGCGGCCACGAAAAACGGCGTAATTTGCGATAGTCAACAAAGGCCATCACGACGAGAGCGGCAATGCCCACTCCCAACCACATCGCCTGCCTCGTCAGGAAGAAATACTGACCCATCGAAGCATCATCAAACCGCGAGCTCGCGCTCGTTAGGATCACTAATCCTAAGGTAATGAGCGCGCCAACAGCGAGATAGAGGAAAATGAATGCTCCTTTTCGCATGAGAGCTTATTGCTTGGAAGGAACCTTAAGAACCGCCCCAATTCTGAGACCCGCTCCATCTTTCATTCCATTGATCTTCATCAACTCCTGTAAATTCACTCCCAACTTGCGTGAGATTCCCCAGAGAGTTTCTCCGCTCTTCACAGTGTGAGTTTGGCTAACGCCAGAGGGCGAAGTTGACTGGGGCGAGCGTGGCTTTACTAAAATTGGCTCCGTAATGGTGAGCGTTGGGCCTTCCGAAGAGTCGTTACTGCCAACTTGCTCTAAGGGGCCAGGAACACTACCTGTTACAAATTGTGAATCAGAAAGCTGGATATCGGGCCGCTCATTAGGGATCACCGTAGAGGCTTCTGAAGCATCGGGATCAGGCAGCATGGATTCAACGGGAGGATTAACGACCCCAGCCATTGCCTGGGTGGGGCTTGTATTCTCAATTCTTCGCTTTGGAATATTGTACTTCCACCCAAGTTTGGGGCCCTTGTTTTCATTCAAGCGTCTCAGTTCTTGCTCATCGACTCCATATCGTTGAGCCATCGTCGTATAATTCTCTCCAGGTTCTAAGAATCCTACTTCATATCCTTCCATTGGTGTTGGTGGATTTTCTTGGTCGCTCACAGCAACCGCCTTGAGATCATTGCTGTCGTTACCGCGATTATGAAGGTAGATTCCAGCAATCGCCGCAACGTGAATCAAAAGGATGACAACTAAGGCGCGCGCAATTCCTACGCCTGGCACTTCTCCCATCTCTTGGGGACTCATGGTCGTCGCTGCTCGCTGTTTGCGGCGTTTGCTACCACGCGTTACAGCATGAAGCATCTTAAACGCTGACTTAGACGCCTTCCTACGTGTTTGAAGCTTACTATCAGATTTCATCGTTTTCGTTGAGTTTAAGTGATTGATGGGTGGAGTTTTTGGACTGCCATTTTAAAAGCATTCCCGCGGGCTTCGTAGCCCCGAAATTGATCAAATGAAGAGGTTCCCGGAGAAAAAAGCACGGTATCGCCAGGTGTTGCTGACTTCGCCGCAAGAGAAACTGCTTCGTCGAGTGTTTCAACAGTTTCGCATCGAATGGATTGCTGAAACGTTTTAGCGAGTTCAGGACCGATTTCTCCAAAGCAAACCATTTGCTTAGTGCGGTCTTGGACAAGGGGAATCAATGACTGATAATCGAGCCCTTTTTGCTTACCACCAGCAATCAAGATTGTTGGGCGAGTTTGAGATCGAAGAGCCGATTCTAGCGCATGAATGTTTGTTGCCTTCGAGTCATTGATGTATTCGACTCCGCCGCTTTCCCCAACCAATTCGCAGCGATGACTCGGCGGCCGATACTGCCTCAAAGCAGACTGAGCAAGCTCCGGGGTTAAGTTTTCAACTACAGCACAAGCCGCCATCACATTTTCAATGTTATGTAACCCACGAAGGCTGATTTCTTCAAGCAAAATAAAGGTCTCATTCGGGCTCAAGATCTTTCCATCTTCATAAATCCAATCTGCCGGAAGTTGCGTTGAGAAAGTCACTAAATGCCCTGCAAAATTTCCCAAATCGTTCCCCTGTCGAGAAACCACCAGAGTCGACGGATCCGTATTATCGAAGATCTTGAGTTTTGCTGCCCTATATTGCTCGAGGGATTCATATCGATCCATGTGATCGGCCGCAAAATTTAGAAAAACAACCGCGTCTGGCTTAAACCGAGAAATCGTCTCAAGTTGAAAAGAGCTTACCTCAAGTGCGACGACCGAGGGAATTTGACTTTCTTCGCAGAGAAGAATCTCTGAAAAGGGAACTCCATAATTTCCACAAGGAGCACATGAGCTCCCTGTTGCTCGGACCAAAACATCGACCAACTCAGTGGTTGTGGTCTTCCCATTTGTTCCGGTAATGGCAATAGTTTTGCCGTTGTAGCATCGCCATGCCAACTCAATTTCACCAAGAAGCTCCCCACTTCCTTGTGCGAAAGCCTGAACAAAAGCGCCAACAGTTTCAATTCCTGGGCTCACCACGACAAGGTCGGCAATCACTGCTTTTCCCATCTCAGAAGTCGCATGACCTACTGCCAAACAACCCTCGGGAACTGAAGTGATATCAGCACTATCGTAGATCGTAACGGTTGCACCACAGCGTTGAGCAAGCGCTGCAGCAGCTTGACCGCTGCGTCCTGCCCCTAAGATGGCCACCGACTTGTTTGTGAGATCGAGCATTAGATCACCTTTAAGAGTGCGATTCCGGCCATGCTAAATAAAATAGACACGACCCAGAATCGAATGATGACTTGGTTTTCATTCCAACCCTTGAGTTCAAAGTGATGATGAATCGGGGCCATCTTAAAAATACGCTGGCCTCTCAGCTTAAAGCTTCCAACTTGTAAAATGACCGATACTGCTTCAGCCACAAAAACAAAACCAATGATCACAAGAAGGAACTCTTGCTTCGCGCAAATCGCCGTCATTCCAAGTGCTCCACCAATCGCCAACGAACCGGTGTCTCCCATAAAAACCTGAGCTGGGTGGCAATTATACCATAAAAAACCAAAACAAGCCCCCACCAATGCCATTGTCACAATGGAGAGTTCGGCGAGTGCTCGATGGTGAAAGATATGAAGGTAACGAGCGGCTTCTTCCGTTCCGCTCAAGTAGGTAATAAGGGTATATGCTAAGGCAACAGTGATGGTGACTCCTGTCGCCAAACCATCCAACCCATCAGTCAGATTAACCGCATTCGAGGTTCCCATGAGAATTGCCATAAAAAGAGGAATGGCCAACAAGCCCAACGGAATCACAAAAGATAAAAGAGGAAAGCTAAAGCTCGTAACCGAAACATTCTCGGCAGCACTTTGAGATGCGGAGAAGAATAAATAGCTAGAGGTCTCGTGATTTAAATAAAGATAAAGGCCAGCTGCACAGCCAACGACTGCTTGCCAAACCAACTTGAGTTTCCCACTCACACCGGCGGAGTTCTTTTTTGCGACTTTTTGGTAATCATCTAGAAACCCAAGCACTCCAAGAGCGAGAGTCACCAATGTGGTAACCATGACAAAGGGGTTCAATGGGTTCGCGCAAAGAAGGATCGCAAGAACCATCGTCATCAGAATTAAAATTCCTCCCATTGTCGGAGTTCCAGCTTTTCCACCATGAAGTTCAGCGAGCTGATGAACTTCTTCAGCGGTTCGCAGTGGTTGGCCTACCTTCAAAGAAATGAGCTTTCGAATCACGCGCGGTGCAAGCAAAACACTCAAGAGAAACGCGATGGCAGCAGCAAGACCGGCACGGAGAGTGATATAGCCCAAAAGCCTGAGAAACGAAAATGATTCAGCCCACGCTTCTCCAGCTTCAAAAGCGCTTTGCCAGTTTTTAAAGATCCAATATAGCATGAAATTATTCGGGATAAGCAAGGTTCATCACACGCTCCATTGCCGCGGATCGACTCCCTTTAAAGAGAACCAAATCACCAGAGTTTGTGTTTTCAGAAAGCCACATCGCGGCAGGTTCAATTGTATCAAAATGAAGGGGGGCGTTTAAGGCTTCGACATCCGTTCCGATCGACACCAGGCGTACACCTAAATCTCGAGCGAGTTTGCCCAATGCTTGATAAGCAGTTGAGGCGAAATGACCTTGCTCAGCCAGGCGTCCTAAGACCGCAGTACGAGCCCCTCGAATGGGAATACTTGCGGCCGTTTGCAAGGCTGCTGCCATTGATTCTGGGTTTGCATTATAGGTGTCATCAATAATCGTCACTCCGCGGCATTCATATTTTCTAAGACGTCCACTGGTCAAACGACTCGCCTGGAGACCCTGACTAATCTCGGTCAAATCCAAGCCGAGCTCGATGCCAACTCCAGCGGCTAACAAAGCATTCGTGATCATGTGGTAACCGGGAACTGCAATTGAGGTTGGCACACAACCAAGGTCGTCGACGGTTAAATCAAAATCACTTCGGTCGGCACCTAAACAGATTCGATCAGCTCTGATCCCACTTTCTCCAACGGCAATCACGCGCCCCCGGGTATCCTGTCTAAAATCTTCTAAATACTCGCAACTTGAGGGAACAACCAAGACCCCTTCAGAGGACAACGCTCGTGCTAATGTTCCTTTTTCTTGAGCGATTGCCTCTTGAGATCCTAGAAACTCAATATGCGCTGTTCCGACATTCGTAATCACGCTGATATCGGGACGAGCGATTTCACATAAAGGCTCTAGTTCACCTGCATGATTCATCCCCATTTCAACCACCATGACTTCGTCTTGCTCTTCGGTTGCAAGGATGGTGAGCGGAAGACCAATATGATTGTTCAAATTCCCCTCAGTGGCATTGACACGATATCTCTTGGACAAAACCGAGCGCGTGAAATCTTTCGTAGAGGTTTTCCCATTTGAGCCACTAATCGCCACCACTGGAATATTCAACTGCCGTCGATACCAATGAGCAAGGGCCTGCAGACCCTTGAGAGTGTCTTGCACGAGAATCACGGGGAAAGAATCGGGCGCTTGCGATTGCTCGTGAACGATCGCCGCGAGAGCTCCTTTCTCCTGAGCTTCGCTAAGAAAGTAGTGCCCATCGAACTGGTCTCCTTTTAAGGCAATAAATAACGAGCCCTGTCTGACCTTCCTCGTATCAGTCGACACACCGGAAGTAATCGACACTTCGTGACCTCCGTGAGGAAGAGAACCACCAATCGCTTCGGCAAGTTGTTGGAGCGAATAAGACTTCATCTTTCCCCCTCGGCGCTGTCTTCGCGCTGTCTTTTTTCCCGCTCTTCTTGACGTTTCTTAAACTCGGCCTCCTCGCGCTTGCGCCGTGCCTCAAGCGCCCTTCGGGCGACTTCACGGTCATCAAAATGGTTACGGATTCCGCGAACTTCTTGATAAGTCTCATGCCCTTTACCCGCAATCAGGATAATATCAGAAGGCAGGGCAATCTCAATAGCACGATGAATTGCTTCTCTGCGATCCGTGATGACTTCATGCGGAGTTGCTTCAACGCCTGGCATGATCTCGTCAATGATCGCCTCGACGCTCTCACTTCTTGGGTTATCTGAGGTGACAATACAAAACTGGCTGCTTGAAGCGGCTGCTTTACCCATGAGCGGCCGCTTAGAGCGATCCCGATCACCTCCACAACCAAAGACCGTAATCAAACGGTTTGGGTGCAAATCTGCGAGAGTCGCACACGCTTTCTCAAGCGCATCTGGGGTGTGTGCATAATCAACAAATACAGAAATACGGTCCCCACCGACATACTCCATGCGCCCCGCAATTTGGCGGGTTTCTTCAAGTAATTTGATCACATCACGCACGCTGAGACCGAGTCCAGAAACCGCAGCCACTGAAGCAATTGCATTGAGGATGTTGAAGCGACCCACAAACGGTAGCTTTACAAGATAGCTTCGCCCTTTCGCTTCAAGAGCAAAACTTTGACCTTTTACCGATGGCCTCACGTCACTCGCTCTAAAATCTGCTTTCGCGCTAAAACCAAAGGTAATGACCTTGAGCTGATGGGCAAATTCTTCGGCCAACTTCTCGCCCGCTGGATCGTCAATATTAATGACAGCGACGCTGTCTGGGTTTTCTTCGGCCATTTGCGCAAAGAGGAGCCTCTTTGCTTCCAAATATGCCTCCATCGTCTCGTGATAATCCAAGTGATCTTGGGTCAAATTCAGAAAGACACCGACTCGAAAGGAAATACCTTGGCACCGCCCTTGATCAAGCCCATGGGAGGACGCTTCCATTGAAACGGCTCGACATCCATGATCTCGCATCGACTTTAGAAGGCTTTGTATCTCAACGGCTCCGGGCGTCGTTTGGAGAGATTCACGGAAGGTTTTTCCGTCGTAAACTTTAATGGTCCCAATGAGACCACATTTGATCATCGATCGATCAAGCAAGTTTTGAATCAAGGAGGTGACTGTTGTCTTACCATTCGTTCCTGTCACTCCAATGACTCCCATGGAGCTCGAGGGATCATCAGCAAAGCGAGCCGCTAAGCGCCCGAGAACGCACCGCGTATTAGCAACCTGGATCCACAAACCTTGATAATGAGCAGGTGCCTTGCATTGAGCCACAATCGCAGCGGGAGATCGTTCGATGACCTCATTGAGGAAATCATGCCCATCATGAGTCGTGCCTCTCACGGCAACAAAGACGGAACCCGCCTGCACTCGGCGACTATCATCCGTGACGCTAATAACCGGAATATCCTCAATTCTCAGGCCTTGGGCCTCAGGAAGGATGTCTAAAAGAGAAGGTAGGAGGATCATTGTTGTGCGGTTAAAGCGATGGAACTTTCTTCATCAATCGGTTCAGTCATCGGGATTTTAAGATGAGCGGCCACCCGGCTCGCAACTTTTGCAAACACTGGTGCCGCGATCGTTCCTCCCCCAACCTTTTCCGGATCAATGGCGGGTGCCTCGTCAATGGTGACCACACAGACGAACTTTGGATCCTCCACCGGCAGCATTCCTGCAAAAGTCAAATGCTTACGATTCTTACTATATGATTTGATTTCATTATCCCATTTCCACGAAGTTCCGGTTTTGCCTCCTGCTCGATAACCGGATACTTTTCCTCTCCGTCCTGTTCCGTCTTGAACGACTTGTTCGAGTGAGAGGCGCATTTCGTATGCCACGTCTTCTTGGAGGACTCGACGTTTGGCCTCCACGGGTGTCACATCCACAACTCGACCGTTGCTGGTGACAATAGAGTCAATCAATCTCGGCCGCATTAATTTTCCACCATTGGCGATGACCGAATAAGCCATCGCTAGTTGCACGGGAGTCACGGAAAGTCCGTAGCCATAGGTGGCACTAGCAAAGTTTTGCATATTTGTTTGATCGCTAATATAACCTCGTCCTTCGCCTCGAACGGGAAAGCGCGTTGCCTCTCCAAAGCCAAAATCTACAAGATAGTCGTAGAAGCGCTCCCGACCGATTTTTTCGGCAAAGAGAAAGGCTCCGGTATTACTGGACTTCATCAACACCTCGTCAAAGGTAAGCTCTCCGTATGAGTGGTGATCGACCACCCGATAGCCTCGCCTTAAGATTCTCCCCCATCCACAATGGACAATACTTCGACGATGCGCCCTGCGCTCATTGAGAGCTGCTGACATTGCTACCAACTTAAGGACTGAGCCTGCCTCATATTCCGTCGCAAGCGCAAAATTAGTCCCAGCATCTTTGACATTCTCCCGAACATTGAGATCAAAATACGGGCGACTCGCCATCGCTAAAATGTCTCCAGTGTATGGATCCACCACGATGATGCTTCCTCGTTGAGTCCCATTAAGTTCACAAGCTTGTTGTAGCTCATCCTCCGCAATCGCTTGCAAATCGAGATCAAGCGTCATCTTCACATGCTTCCCATGCTTCGGAGGTAACACACTTTTCGGTTCGGTTAGATTAATGAGTCCATTCTCTTCCCTTCGTAACTCTCTTGCTCCGTCAATTCCACAAAGGATTTCCTGCATCGACTTCTCCACGCCTAGTTGTCCCACGCCGGCATGATCGGTAAAACCAATCAAGTGAGGCGCAAGCTGAGGCTTGAGGTAAAAACGACGCTGCGAGCGCTCAAAACTAAAGCCTTGAATCTTTCGTGCCTGGAGTGCGTGCTCGATACGCCGAGCCTTTTCCTCTGGAATTCTTTTTTCGACGACGATTCTTTTCTTGCCGCTTTGCTCTTCCGAAGAGATTCGCTCACGAAGCCGCGAAGCCGGCATTTCAAGCTCCGTGCTAATGACTTCAAGGGCGTAGGCGAGATGTTCGTTTCGCACCTCATCTCGATCCATCTTGTTGACTCGTTCCGTGCGAATTTTGGTCAACAGTTTGTTTTTTTTCTGCTCATCGAGATTCTTCCATCCTGCCATTTTGGAAGCAAAGCGATGGGCGACCGCACGGGTAAGATTATCGTAGAAATTAAAATGATTTACATCGGCAATGAGTGCGGCCTCGGAGAGGTTGCGCGCAATTAAATGATCATTTCGGTCAACGATTAAACCACGATTTGCGGGGATTTTTTCCTCAAGAATAAAACCTGGAATGCTCCACTTTGCAGAGACTTTCCGATCCCAGACTTGAATTGAAATCAATCGAATCGAGAGCAAACTGAGCCCAGCCACAAGGACTAGGCATACCAGAAAGGCTCTAGAATGGATCGATGATTTCTTCATTCTATCGTCGCGCCACC
>Ga0181567_10003323_pt1 | contig 11904 bp, 10 predicted proteins | sample 101ome_14_FD_133761 | JGI IMG/M metagenome (GOLD analysis project Ga0181567, IMG submission 133761) | Coastal salt marsh microbial communities from the Groves Creek Marsh, Skidaway Island, Georgia - 101403AT metaG (megahit assembly) | ecosystem: Environmental > Aquatic > Marine > Intertidal...
AACTTATTTTATTTTTTAGAAAAAGTTATGAACATGTACTCAAAATTATAAGATTCCTTAAGCCCCTAAAATGAGTACATTCCTTAACATATTTTAAAATTTTATAAACTTATTTTATTTTTTAGAAAAAGTAACAAACATGTACTCAAAATTATATAGGTATATATTGAAATTCATCAAAAAATTGTACAATAATATGATAACAAAATATTATGTATATATATTTATTAATTTGTGAAAAAACTGATTTATATTGTTTGAAATTGTTATCAAACAGAAACCAATATGAAGGGTATTTGCACAATATGTTCAAATCATACAAACGTAATCATCTGCAAAGCATGTCAGAAGAATGCATGCGATAATTGTCTCATAAAGTTTACATCTGATAACAAATTCATAAATCGCAATTGTCTATGCGGAAAAAGGTACAAGGTCGATGATCTATACAAATCATTTAGCAAGTCATTCATGAATGATACATATATCAATACGATGGTTCAGATAAAAATCAAGAAATTTGAAGATTCTTATGATGTCTTGGAGAATTATATGAAAACCGATGAAAAGTATATGACAGCAAACAAAGAACTGAGTAATCTTCAGTTGAAGTCTTTGAAATATCTTTCAAAGTCTGATAATACAAAACTCGACGAGATTCTTATGAAAATGGAGAAAAAACAATCTGAGATCAAAAAATATCACGATGACAATATGAAAAATCTTGATATATTCGACAATAGTTTGGACGAGTTCAAATCTTTCTACGAGGATGACGAAAATCTGTATAACAAGTATACAACAGTTAAGAACACAATAATGAGATATCGTAATAAATTACACGATGTCGATTTCACAGACGATGTAAAATCTATGATTGACGACAATCTTCTGTCAATTGGCGAATTATTCTTCAAAATCTATAAGATACAAGAAGCGTGTGGTGATTTCCGTAGAAATAAAGAACTTAATCGCTACAGAACAAAGACAAAATTGATAAGACAAGCAATTGATTGTATTATCAAGAAAACGATATCAGATGATGAATTTGTCGAGATAGTGAAGGAGAGTGAGATAGCTTCTGAGAAGGTTGACATGGTTCTCGAATTTGCCAGATATAACTGGAACAATATTGAGAACGTTCGCATAAAAGCAATGAAAGTCTTTAATGAATCTCGATCAATTGATTTTAAAAAGGAGAACAGTATGATAAAAAAGATAGTTGATACGATTGTTGATTCGTCCGAAGGAACAGTTGCCATGAACAAAATGAAAAAAACATTCAAGATGACAGAAGAAGAAATAATAGAGTATTGGACAATATCAATTCCAAATTGAAAAAGTACAATGCAAAAAAAATCAATAAAAAACCAAATACTAAAATGGTTTTTTATTTATGTTCTTTTTTCATTATATTTGACAGAAATTGAACATAATATGATTCCTTAAGTCCCTAAAATGAGTACATTTCATGACATATTTTAAAATTTTGTAAACTTATTTTATTTTTTAGAAAAAGTTATAAACATGTACTCAAATTCATATTATCTGAAAAAATGATTAATCTTTTATTATATTACTTAATTATGAATATTGATTTTATCAATAAATTTCCTTCAAAATCATCCGATAATTTACAATGGATTTACACCGATGATCTAAATGCTTTCAACAAGCATACTCAATTTGTATTAAATGAACCTGAAAAACCTCCAAAACTCAAAAAAATGTCTCCATTTGAATTCGTGACAGAAAAATGTTTCATACAACAAGAATGTGTTAAAGAGAAACTTATGGAATTCATTTCTTTGAAAGAATTCCAATCCGTATTTGGAGTTAAAAATACAACAGAAATTGTGAAGGGAATTGATAACAATAAATGGAACAAAAACTTGATCATACTTTTCTCATTCTTATTTGATACTTCATTTATCTATTTAAAAAAAATTGTTTGTTTTGATAAAAATCAAAACTATTCTAAACATTACACTATTTAGGTACATATTCTGGATTTAAAGTCATTCTATTCGAATTTATCAACAACTTCATAATACTATTGCAATTTTCTGCTTTAGTCCCATTAATATTTGCCCCCAATGCTTTTAATAACGAATCTTGAATATCCTTTTCAAGAGTTAGACACTCTCTACCTGTTTTCACACCTTTTCCTTTCCCTGGTGTCAGTATTTTGAATTTATTTCCTTTTTTACTTGGAACTATGATTCCCCATGGTAAAACCTCTTTTGTCATATCAGGAATCTCATTTTTCTTTTTACGATGAGATAATATTTCTCTTAACTCTCTTTCAGTTGGATCACGATACACATTATTGTGATATATTATTGGTTCATATGTTGAATTGAAGATATTTATATAACCTATATAAGTTTTAGTCATATTTAATGATATTAATTCATCATTTTTGATCAATACGCCATTAACATATAAAGCATTCGCTATATAATTCAATTGTTCATCTCTGTCGTCGGAAATAATTATAGACTTCATTAAATTTGTAAAACAATCTTCATTAAATGACAAATATATACTTGCAACTGTATGATCAAAACCTTCCTTTGATATTTTTCGAAGGTCTTTGTTTGAACAAACACTTTTTTTAACAACTTTCGATGATTCTTTCACTAATTTAATTTTCTTTAATTTTTGCTGTTGTATCTTCATGATATGCACACCATTGTTATAAAGAAACAAAATATAACCATCAATCAAAGTGTTTGGATATATTGAATGCTTAATTGATTCGAATAATAGCTTTTCGTCAAAGTCTATTTTTTTAATAAATTCATCGATTGTGATATACCATATTTCATTTTGAATATTGTTTATAACAAGCTTCCTGATCTTATTTTGAATCATTGGTATAAGATGTTTATAGGTATCTTTACGAAAACCTGTAAACTTCTTTGGAGTTATATCTCGACACGTTGGTTTTAATTTTTCATCATCACCTAATTCATATTTTATAACATTATTCTGAGAATCTATTATTTTCATATTACCCAACTCAAAAATATTTTTAGGAAAATAATTCATATTTTTCATCAGGAAACAATCAATTGCGTTATTTTTTATTATTGTCTCAATCTTATTCATTGATAAAAATTTATATGATGAAATTCGTAATGCATGTATATCAGATGTTTCCTTTTTATCATCATTGTAACTAACATGTATAAATACATTCACATTTCTTTTTTCTAAAGGAAGTTCACGATGACGACAATTTCTAATACCACGACCAATAACCTGTTTTAACTTATTAAAATGAAACCATGGTTCCATTATATGCATTTCTCTGACATTAAAAAAACTCAATCCTTCACTAGCAACTGGTGTTATCAAAACTACCTTTATCTTAGAACCATCAATATTGTTTGAACTATTTATTTTTGCTACAAGACTATCAAATGAACTACCTTTCATTACATCACTATTATCACTTGAAAGAATACAATATCTTGGTTTTCCTTTCGCATATTTTATAGGATTTGAAATAAGCGTTGGTTTATCTAATATATTATTACTTTCTTCTCTTTGAAAACCCATATGTTCTAAACATATTGCCATTGGTATTATACCATTCCATATGTAACCAGAATATATAACTACAACCCCCTCGGTGTTTTGAATAATCTTTGAAATATTTAACATTTTGCCAGAATATTTTCCAAGATGATCTTCATCTGGATAAAGTGCATTTTTGTATTTTTGATTATATTTGACACTTAAATTATTTTCACCATTCCTTGTAAAAAAGGTATTAAATCCTTTTTCGCCTAAATAATTGTCATAAACAATATTTGTATTTTGTAAATTTAAGATGTTGTTTTCATTTTGATTTGAAATATATTTTTTTTGATATTCTCCAATATCAGAAATTGTTATACTATCGTCTATATTTTGTAACCAGTTTTTATATTTTAAATCAATTTGATTATCATTTGAATCTTTTGTAAACTCTTTATCAAGATATTTAATATTTTTTGATGCAAACTTTGGAGATAGTTCCAAAGCAAAGGTGAATGGATTTTTACCTCTTAAATATGATATGTAATTACTTGCCAATTGTTTTATTTTAATCTCATCACTTTTTGAGACATTTTCAAGAGAGGGAAAAGGTAGTTTCAATATATCTCTTTTATCATTCAAAACTAATAAATATAACAAATATAAAATATCATCAACTGTGTTATACATCGGTGTAGCAGATAATAAAACCATTCTATTATTAATCCCTGATTTTGCTACATTTAGTAATGTGGAATAAATATCCTTCTCCATATTTTCACTTCTAATATTGTGCGCCTCATCAATTATTATAACACGATCTTTCACAATTCTTTGTTTAGATGTATATTCATTTTCAATAAATGAAACAAATTTGTCATATGTGAAAATACGATAACGGGAATTGATCAACTTATTTACATTATGTTTCACTCTATCTTTTTCACTGTTTCTCATCACATTTCCCAATTTGATATATAAATCACCTGTACACTGATTCGCTAAATCTTTGAAATTATCTTCATAATTTGTTAAACTAAATATCTGTTCTTTAAATCCTGGTTTCAGAGACTGAGGCATTATAACCCATATTTTTGGTTCTTCATCAATTGTATGAGAACTTAAAAAAGACTCTGCTAATGTTATTGCAGAACATGTTTTTCCAACACCTACACCGTGATATAATAAAATACCTTTATATGGTGTTCTTGAAGATATGTAATTACTGACAAAATATTGATACATAGTTTTTTCAAATACAGAACATAGCTCATTCGATTTTGAATAATACTCTTCTACACTTTTGATTTTTTCATTTTCTTTTACCTTGTATAAATAAAATTCATACAATTCACTTAATTTCGATGCAAAGTCAGTATCTTCTAAATTAGGATAATGACTTTCAATAATTTTGATTTCCTCCTTCTTTATATTTTTATTTAACAATTCAGTACATTCTTTTTCAATTTCTTTCAATAATTTACTATCCTCTTTCAGTTTATATTTTGTTATAGGATTTTTGGTTTTATTGTCTGACCAATATAAACAATCTTCCAATGTTAGTTCTCTTTTTAAAAGTTTGACATTTTTTGCCATTTGTCTAATATATTACAATATCTTTTCTCTTTCAACTAATATGTCAAATATTTTATTCACTATACTATGTCTTTCTTTATTATGTTTTTTGATATGTTTCAATGTCTCATCGTAATCAAACCATTTCAATGCTCTTACTTCTCTAATTTGTTCAATACAGTTTTTATCAATATAAACATCGATATTGTTATTTTTTATTTTAGATACATAGTATGTGTGTTTATAAAGAACTTCGTTAGTTCCAAAAAAGATTTCTTCAAAAGGTACTATATTATCCAAAACTTCAATATCTTCTGCATGTAACCTGGTTTCCTCACAAAATTCTCTCACAGCACAATCAATATCATTTTCTTTTAATTTTCTTCTTCCTTTAGGAAACCCCCATTCTTGTTCATGTTCAGATGCAAAAAAACTATTCTGAACTATTTTTTGTAAAATATTTCTATTTATTAAATACTCAAATTTGGTCTTTGATTCTATATATTCCCCGGTATGTTTGATAGTAGATGCATTATTTTGATACCAGGCATAATTCCAAATTTCATCAAATGTACTGTTTGATAATAAATGTTTTTCATCTTTTGTCATTGAATGAATAAGATTTTTGATATATACTATGTTATTTGTTGAATATTTCCCTCTTATAAACTCCATAAATGATAAACTATCTTTTCGTTGTATCATCAAAAACTTTATTTTATTATCAATTACTTTATAGCATATTATCCCAAAACTCATAATCGGATGAATACAATCTTTATATAAATGACCGTTTACCCCACAATTTCTACACGTTTGTGTGCGATTATTATTTTTTTTTTCATTATCAATGTATTTACTCATAAATTTACTTTATTTCCTAAACATAATTTCATTTTATATGATTTATTATAAATTTAAGATTCACTATTGGTAATATTGGTTCACATTCCCATAGATGTTTTTTGAGAAAGGTTTGAATTTTGTATTCTTTCGGATATAAATGATACAAACAGCTATTATCATTGAAATACTTTTGATATTTTTCTTCCAAAAGTGTTTTGCTTTCTCTTGGTAATACAATAAGTAATTGTATATAATTTTGAATATCAATGTTATTGTTTTCAATTTTCGGACAATCATTACCAACTGTATAATTATATATATCCTTCATACTCGGTGGATATTGATAAGGATAATACCATTCATTATCAATGTTCATCTTTTTATAATAGTTATATGTCCAATATATACCATAGATATATTCACAACACGCCTGTTGTACTACTAATGTATCGTTCAAAATATTTGTATGAAATATTTCCCTGTAATAAATTGTTCTCCATTTTGCATTATTACTGTATATTTCTTGAATAAATTGAGGTTTATGTTTTATTCCATAAAACTCACTTGGTATTGTTTCATGATTACAATTAAATTTCATATATTTCTCAATTTCTCGTTGAATATCATTATCTTCATTTTCATATATTTGTTGAAATATATTGATTAATGTATTATAATTAATCATATTATTACTGACGAGCATACCATGGATTTTGATAGCATTTCCAGTAAATGATATAAGTTTTTCATATCCATTTGATTTAAAATTTAATGTTAAGAGATGTGGAATAAAATCATTTCCCATCAAAGAACACATAACACAATATGTTTCAACAATTTCATTTGATATTTCGCTATTTTCTTCAGATATATCCCATTTATCACTCAATTCTTTGAGAATTGCTTCTCTTAATTTATCGATAGAAACGTAAATTGTTTCACTATCTTCACGCATCAGATAAATGTTTCGTTTAAGACTCAATAAAGATAGAATAATTAAATCTGCATCTAAACCATTGATAATACAAGAATCATGATTATTATCCATATATTCAAATATTTTATGTTCACCCTCTCCTTTAATGTTACTTCCATTGTAAACAATTGATGAAGATGCTACATTTTTTGTAAAATATTCATCGAGATTTTTCATAAATAAAGTACCAGGCGTTATAGCATTTGTATCCCATATCATTTCACTGGTGTCTATTTTATTTCTATATATCGTAAGATATCTTCTTTTTCTTTGTTGAATCATTTTTGCCATAGGCACGACACCATCGACACAAATAAATGTTTTTTCTGGTTTAAATAACTTAATATCCGTATTTACCTTTTCTTTTAATTTTGTAAGTAGCTTCTTTTCAGTAAAATCACCTTTTTCAATGAATTGTTTACAAATTGGATGGATTGTTCCATTAAAATCCATGAAATAGTTCTTGATGTTCGGTTTTTTTGTAGAAATAATTCCATCATATTTTTTTATAAGTGTTGAAAAGAAAAATGGAATTCCCATAATTTGTTGTAAATATAATCACTATTATCATTTTTTATTTTTCTTTGTATTCAAATAGATAGATGTCCTTCTTTGATTTATTTATAGGTTCTGAACAATCTAAATATGCCGCCATTGCTATAATTTCTGTAATATTTGTTATTTGCATGTCATTTTTAATTACAAATACTGATATTTCAGTAAGCGAAAGATTCTTTGCTGTTATGATACTACTATTTATAGTTCTATTACCAGCCTGTTTAGCTCTTTTTGAATTAACTTGTATCGTGAATGGGGATTCCAAAAATAGCGATACTTATTGTGGATATTACGCATGGGCTATTTCACTTATAATCATTATACATTGTGTTATAATAATAGTATCTACTTTCTCTTCAATGTTTGTTTACAAAAAAGCATTAGTTGCAGTTGATGCTGATAAACAAATCAATAACATTTCTCCCTCAAGTGCTAAACAAATCGCTGAGAACATGATGAATTTCGATGAAAAACAAAACAAACAAAAAGATATCAGTGTCATGCCACAAGCTCCTGTACAAGAAGCTCCCGTGCAAAAAGTTCCTGTACAAGAAGATACCGTAAAACCTGTTCAATCAGGTGGTGAAATAGAAGGTATCGAAACTGGCGATTACGCATCTATTGAGTAAATTCATTTTTTTAAATTATTTAAACATTTAAATTGATTATAATATGATATATGCAAAATATTTGTTATCAAATATACCATGACTGGTTTCAAAATTCAGATAAATGGTTCATAAAAGAAAATGCATTTGATATATTTTTGTCGGAAAAATATATTTCGAAAATTAAAGATAACTCGAATTATATTCGAGAATCTATACATACTTTCGATAAAACATCTTTGATTGGTGCAGTTATTGCATATGATCAAATACCAAGACATCATAATAGAATTTGTAATATCGATTGTCAAGAATTATCATTAATCGCAAGAGATATTTCTTTATATCTCATTGATCAGATAAATAATAATGAATATTTATTCGATTCCATTACACCACATGAATGGTGTTTCATATTTTTACCATTCAGACATGTAAAAGATTTACAAAAAACAAATTATATTATCAATTTCATATTATGTAAACATAACAACGAATTTGTGAGTGTAAAAGATAGATCAATTTATAAAAGGTTTTTGTTTCATTGTATACGGGATGTTTATCAGGTAAATACACTACGATTTCTAAAATTACAACAAGTTGTACAGGATACGATATTTATCGATAATTGGAAACAGTTCAGTGAAATTTTGGAACATATGCCAGTGGGAAAAATTGAAAGAATTCAAAATAATGTTGTGTCAGAATTCCAAAATGAAGTCAATTGTATTGATAAGACAACCCTCATAATTGTGTCTATATCAGGAGGTGTTGATAGCATGATTTCTCTACATCTCTTGACTTTATTTTTTCCATTATCAAATATAATTGCAGTTCACATAAATTATAATAACAGAAAAGAAAATAAGGATGAAGTTAGTTTCGTGAAGCAGTATTGTTCATTATTAGGTGTTAAACTTTATCATAGAAAAATAATTGAATTGAAAAGGATTGATTGTAGAAATAATGGTTTAAGAGATCTCTATGAAATATCTACCAAAAATATTCGATTTGACATGTACAAACAAGTCGCTGAACTTCATAAAAATAATAAGTACATTGTTTTGCTGGGACATAATAAAGATGATTGTTTTGAAAACATTATAACAAATATTGGAATGAAAAATAATTATAATAATTTAACTGGAATAGAGAAATTATCAGAAATAAATGATATACATTTTTGGAGACCTCTATTAAATATACGCAAAAAAGACATCATTCAATATGCAAAATCAAGTAATATTCCATTTTTACATGATAGTACACCCAAATGGTCCAAAAGAGGAATGATACGGGATAAAGTATTGCCTTGTTTGGAAGATATAAACGATGATATGTTCAATTCGTTTTTTGAATTGAAAAACCGTCTTTCAGAAAATGAAAATCTTGTACAGAATTTTGTTATCAAAAACATTTTAAAAAAATTCGAATATAATGATAATACGATAACAGCTATATTTTCATATGATGAGTTTTTTGAGGACATTAATATATGGTCGTCTATCTTTCGTAGTCAACAGTTTAATTTTAAAATAAGTCACAAATGTTTGAAAGAATTCGTGAAATATGTTGAAAGATGTAAAATAAAACTTGAGAACACAAACAATATGAAGTTTGTATTAAAAAATGACATTCGTGTCATCTCATATTTATTGGATGATAGGATGATAAAAATAAGTTTTATAAAGATGAAATAATTAGAATGGTCTCGATGATGTCAATTGTTTTTTCTTTGATACATCCTGTGGACACCATGAAATATATATAATATTGTTATTGGGTTTTGGTAAAATTTGAACTAATAATCCATTCTTTTTCAGTGCAGATATTATATATTCTATACAATCCTCTATTTTATACAGAGGATAGCCTATCATAATATATGGTATTTCAAAAAATATATTCATACCACCTTGTTGTGCAATTTTTTTTATTTTATCATGACATTTTTGTAAAATAACATTGTATGTATTGATTCGAGATCGATCTTTTTTGTTTTTCATTTCATATAGCTCCGAAATAGATATTTGTGGAGACATTATTTAATATATTACATTATTAAATTCAAGCACTTACGGGCGAACTTGCTTTTGTACTATCCATCACAGTTTTAATTTCTGCCACAAGTTCTTGTAAAGTTCTTTTGGTCATTTCATGACGTTTATCACCTTTTTTCAAGATAACAGTGGGGGCACCTGTTATATCTTCGTCATTATCTGCTTTTAATTCAGTTTCTATTAATTCAATGTTAAGTTTTTCATCTTTTAAAGTAGATGAAAGTTGTTCCCAAACAGGTTTAAAATCTTTGCAATGAGGACAATTTGGTAAATAATAATACTCTAATTTAGCATCGTAAGTAGTAGGTACATTATTGCTAAAAGCTTCGAAACATTTGCCTGAAAATAACAAATATGCAATTGCTAAAATTAAAATAGTACCTACCACAGCTAAAGCATAAAATAACCAATCATGTTGAGAAGCCATAGATTTAGAGCTTGACATAGATTTAGAGCTTGACATAGATTTAGAGCTTGAAATCTTCTTTACCATCTTTTACTAATGTATATCAATATTTTTTTTCAGAGTCGTTTATGAATAGATATGATATTTCTATAATGTTTATCATATATTATACATTTATTCATATTATTTTTTGAAGAGTTTAGATATAATTGTTTTATTTTATGAACTCTATTTTCATTGATTGAAAAACTGATTCCTAAACAGTTATAAGACGATGATTCTATTCCATCATTTATATTCTTAAGATGATCTATAAATTCTTTATAGGTTTCGTAATTTAAAACAACTATCCGTTTATCAATTGTTTCATAATCAATCTGTGTATCGATATCATTAATAACTAATAAACTATAATCATTCATGTTCAAATATTCTTGAATTTCCAATTTCTCTTTTTCGTTATTGACAATTAATATGGTTCGATAAATAGATTCTTTACAAAAAACCTCATTTTCTAACCCTTGTATAAAGTCTTTGATTGACATTATGTAAATCAATTAGTGTATAAATTCTTATATAAGATTAAATTGTAATATAGATCATATGATCTCCGATGACATTAATAACATGATAATCATAGATTGTAATATTTTTAATAAAGAAATGATATCCAATAACAAACGAAATATTGATAAATTATTATTAAAAAAACAAGATTTATTGAATAAATTCAAGTGTTTTACAAGTGATTATCAAGAAAAAAAGTATATTAAACATTACGAAAAAGAAAAGAAAACAAATAAACTTCATATAATTCCTGGTAACTGTACTGATGTAAATAAATTCAAAAAAGATTTTACAGGTATGATAAACAAATTAACATCGCAAAATAAACAAATAATATTTCCAAAAATAAATGGATTTATAACAAATATTGTTGAAAATAGCGAAAAGCAAATTATTCACGACATTATTTCAAAGTTTTTAAGACAATCTCATGATAAAGTTTATACTGAGATTCTTTTTTGTTTTGATTCAGTATTTATTGAAAATAATATTAAGGAATATGTTAAGAATCAGTTATGGAAACCATCTGAAAACATTTTAAATAATGATATGATGCTTTCTTCGACAAATGAAGCATCATATGAATTATATTGTCAATATGTTAAATGGAAAAAAGAAACCTTATCATATTTAATACATATCGATAATATCCTTTCTCAATTGAATAAATATGATATCATAGTACCTATGATGATGGATTTTATGAATTTAATTAAATCAGTTGTTGCTCGTTCGGATCGCACACATATATTGGACTTTATATTGGAAGCGATTAATATT
>Ga0181567_10003332_pt1 | contig 11897 bp, 10 predicted proteins | sample 101ome_14_FD_133761 | JGI IMG/M metagenome (GOLD analysis project Ga0181567, IMG submission 133761) | Coastal salt marsh microbial communities from the Groves Creek Marsh, Skidaway Island, Georgia - 101403AT metaG (megahit assembly) | ecosystem: Environmental > Aquatic > Marine > Intertidal...
AAACCTCCTTAATAATAGGTTGAGTTAGGGAAGTTAGGGAAGTTAGGGTATTTTTTTTAATAAACCCCCCCTTAGGGTATTTTTTTTTTATTTTTATTAGGAAGGGGTTTTAAGGGATTGAAAAAATACGCTAACCTGACTAACCTGACTAACCGAGCATGGTTTATTTTAAATTATACAAATAATTAATTTAAGTTTTATAATAAATTAATTATTATTTTTATTATTATTTTTTTTTAAATTTATGATTTAATACATTCGGTCTTCCAAAGCGCCCATATCACGCTTTTTTCCAGCGCCGGTAACGCCCTTACCCGAAATCTTACCTTTAACCATACCTACAATAGCGTCCTTAGCAACAGGCAACAATTCTTTTCCAATTTCTGTAACAAGTGGTTTTCCTGCGTCAGCGATTTTAGAACCAAGTTTTTTAAAGAAATCGCCTGCCTTACCACCACCGACCATACGGACAGCATCGCTGTAAGGGATAGCAACACCTCGGGACGCTTCAAGAACATCACTCTTAGTAAGAATACCAAGATAAGATGAGGCAACACCACGCTCCAAAGAAAACACACCGCTATTTTGGACGATGGTGAGGAGTTGGAGATTGGTAGCGTTAGCAACACCAGTATTCTTAACGACCAGCGTAAATTGGAGTTGGAAGTTACCAAGAGACCCCGGAGCGTAATAATCGTCTTTAAGTTCTATATCCTTACCGAATTCCAAGCAAAGAACCGAACCGCAAGTTTGAACCGGAGTAACAGAACCCCCACCAGCAGAACCGCTAAACTCAACCCACGACATATTGATACCATTTTCAACAGACATACGCCATAAATCCTGAGGAGTAGCAGACGACAGAAGACCAGCAGAGTTATTCCAGTTAAGAGAAATGGATTGAACCGCCATAAAGGCATCAGCGTCAGTAACTAAACGACTATCAACTGCCTTAGTAACGGCAATATAAATCTTATCGGGGATTTGGTTAAGTTGGAGGGAAGACGAACTGATGGTGGCGGAAGCACCGGTGTTAATAGTTCCAACCGACGAAACAAAGCGGGGGAGTTCGTAGTAAGGCACGACATTACGAGACGGCATAAGGTCGCTCGGGTGAGGAGTAAGGTATTGAAGAAGCAAAGTAGGGTCATAGATGCCTTCCATAGTAACAACAGGGGCACCCTCAAAACGACCAGCGAGGTTAGCAATACGAATAGCGGTAGTGATGTTAGAAGACGCTAAATTATACACGGCGTTAAGGTTTTGGATACCATAAATACCCTGCCCTTCATCACCAGCGAAGATAAAAGGAGATACCATAACGGGTTCAGTAAGTTCAACATCATAAGTAACATTTCCAGTATTTCCTTTTCCGGGAATAGCATTACCGCCGACGAAACTGAGAGGAAGAGTTGCGCGAGGGGCGAGGTCGTTATCCATAGACAATCGGTTAAAACCTCCGTGAGGGTGGTTCAAAGCGCCGGTAGGAATAGTAGCGTAATCACCATAACTATCAAACATCGTAGGGGTCATACCATTATAGCGGTGGAGGTAACGCTTATCGTGAATACGAGTAAGAACCGCTAAAATATCACGGGTATTCTGTGAGATAGTGTTGTTGTTAATAGTCCATTGTGCCGAATTAACGAGTTGGTGAAATGGAAAAGGGGCAAACCCATCGGTATTTCCATAATCAAAAATACTCTCACCATCATTCGCAGGAGTAGCGGTAATCTTAAACCTCAACTTCATACGGAGAAGTGCTTGACGAGAAACGATAGTCTCTTGTGAGGGGACTTGAATGTTAAAGTTAATATTGCTTGTAAAAGGCGATGAACCGATAGCGCTATATTGAGAGCATGTCATATTAGCACCTCCCTTAATAACGGCATAACGGACAGCGTCAGTAACCATAAGTCTATCATCTTTGACTAAAACCTTTTGGAAATCCTGAGACATCTTTTATAATATAATATTATATTTTATTTTTATGATATTTTAATTTAATAAAAATAAAAAAAAGTTACTCATCGTAAATTTTAGATATAAATTCGTCTAAATCTCTACCATTTGCTCTTTTTAATGTCTCCTTTTTAAAACTTTTTAAATCTCCTTTATATTTTTTAAAATGAGTTAAAAAAGCAGTCGCCCAACGACCACAGGTTGCTACATTTTTATCATCTTTATCTTGATAATCATAATCGTTATAATAAACAGGGGTTTTAGTAATGCTAAACATTTTCGTTAAAATAGGTTCTTCTTGTTGTAATTCTACATTTTGCTCGGCACTATTCCACGATAAAGGCACATCGGGTTTATTACCGTAACTATCAAAATAATAAATAGCGTCTTGACTTCTTGCTAAACTAACCCAGTGTCCTACATTTAAAGAACTTTCATACAAAATATAAATAACCTCTCCAACTTTTAACCACTCTTCAACGCTAACCCCTCTTGGTATTTCATTATACTTAACTATTTTAGCATTTGGAAAATATTTTTGTAAATCATCGTCGCTCATAGCGTCATAAATAATATCGTCGTCATCGTCGTCATCTTCGGTTTTATATTTTTTTCCTTTATAAACCCTAACTCCCCCTTCTAAATCCTCTAAATGTTTATATAACGATTTTAATTTCAAATTAGCATTTTTTTTAGTAGTGCCTTCCGGTATAAAATTATACTTAGTAACTTTATTAATTACGCTAAATTTTTTATTAGGAAGTTTAACAACCTCATACAACATTTATAATTATATAATACCTATATTTTATAAAAACCCCTAAAATATCCTTAATAATAGATTGAGTTAGGGAAGTTAGGGAAGTTAGGGTATTTTTTTTAATAAAACCCCCCCTACCCTATTTTTTTTTTAATTTAATCAGGAGGGGGTTATAAGGGGTTCGTAAAATACGCTAACCTCCCTAACCTCCCTAACTTCCAATATTAATTTTAAATTAGATTTAGAAGAAAAATAAAATGTAATAATTAAAAATAATATTATATTACTATATTATAATAATGTCCTCATCACCCGACCATTTATACTTAGATTTGTCTATTGTTAATAATGATACGACAGGCGAACAACAAATACCTTTAAATTTTAGAGAAACCCGAACTAATCCTATTTTGGATAATCCAAGCAATTATTTTATGTCGGTTGCTCGGTTCCATGTTGATACAGCAGGATACTCTCTTCCTATATTTATGCCTAAACTTTTGTTAGATGGTGTTAATACTGATGTTAATAAAACCGCTTATTCTGTATCTATCGCCAAAGTTAAAGAAGATGCTACGGGTATCACAAACTTAGCACAAGAATATATAAGTTGGTCTCCACAAGATAAGACAACGCAACCTCCAAAAGAATTTTATGGTAATACTGTTGTTAATACGAATATTACTTTAACTATGTCGCAACAACAACAAACACCAACACTCCCAAGCAATTTTACTCAATATTTTTTTCAAAGTATTACACAAACTCCTCCTAATTCTTTACCTTCTAATCCGGAAGCGTGGGATATTGTATCATCATCAACTCCTTTAAGTATTAACACTAAATATACATGGTTTTCAAGTGACTGGGATACCACCCTCTTAACGCCTTATATTTATGCTAATGAAACTGATAAAAATTTGACATGGGGTTCAAACGGACAAAATCAATATATTAAAATAGGTGGAGGGACATTTACATCATCTGTTGATGGAAGCACATATAACAGTTCGGTTATTGGTGATTTACAATATTTACCAACCTACGACACGGTAAGTGACTATGACGCACTTAATGAATATTATTCTAATATAACAATTACAGCAAGTATTGACGGAATTAATACATATACCGGTTTGAAAATTTTGCCGTTTGATTTTAACGAAAAAGGGTCTAACGCAGTAAATAGAAACTCATTACCACAAGGAACTGGTTTCTATCCCCCTCCATCTCCACCGGACGCACAATATATTACAATTTTTATTACAGATAGTGAGGGATACAATCCATTTCCCGGTATCCCTACAAGTCTCGCTTATATAGAAATATATAATACTAATTTAAACCAAGGAAACGGAACAATTGAAGTATTAAGCGAAGAACATAGTAGTAATGCTTCTACGACAATTACATTTAAAAATCCTGTTATAAATGATAACCAATTAGGGTTATGGAGGACTGATGGTTTTTCCGCAAGACAAATACCAACAACCCCTCCCCCTGATTATTTCAGGTGGGAAATACTAAACATAGCGTTTAATCCATCACTATCAACATTAAACGCACAAGATTACTCAACTGGATATTACACCTGTTTTACTCCTGACTGGTGGATAAGTTTAGTTAATAAATCCATAGCATCAGTTTTTAATACAAGCGTAACGGCGGAAACTGGTGTCCCTGTGACACAATCACCGGTGCTTACATTAGACCCTATTACTAATAATATTACATTATTAACCCCTTCTACAAGTTGGGTAGATGCTAATGATGGAAATAAAACGAAGTATGTTAATTTTGCCGTTAGTGAGAGTTTAGCGTCCGGTAATATTTTACAAATAGGAGGAGGAGAAGATAAGTATGTAATCTTTTTTAATGAGAGTTTATACTCATTATTTTCTTCTTTTAATTCTGCTCGGTTTGGAAGAAAAGCAACGACGACTTATTTTGATGCTCCATCACAAGCAGTTATAAACGGAAACCCCGAGGGCGTTGGTATATTAGCATACCAAATAATACTCCTTAATAAAAACGAAAGTAATTTATCAACATTAAACGGAAAGAACTGGTATTTTAATCCAACTATGTATAGTCCTGTCCCGATGTGGTCTCCTATACAATCCATCGTATTTTCAACCTCATTACTTCCTATACAAGTAAGTATGACGAACCCTCCGCAGGTTTATGGTTCAAGTATATACGACCAAACATTTAAAGAGGAAGGTGGTAATAACTCACAAATTAGCACGATGATTAGCGATGTATCAGTCCCTTTAACAAGTGGAAATGAATATAAACCGACTATAACTTATGCTCCAAGTGGAGAATATAGAATGATTGATTTGTTAGGAAACTCTCCGGTAAATCAAGTAGGGTTCGCCGTAGCATTTAAAACAAAGTTAGGAGATGTAATACCGTTACGATTAGGCGTGGGTTGTGGAGCATCAGTTAAGTTATTGTTTAGGCGAAAACGATTTAATTTAGGAAATGTAGAACCTTATGATACAAATTAATAAAAACAAAAATTTAATTTAAAATAATATATATAAAAAAATAAAATATATTATTTAGTATATATAAACAAAGATGACTGATGAGACGGAAATAAAACAAGGTGTAAATAATGAAATAGAAGAAATAAAACCCTGTGAGGTATGTGGTAAGGAAATGGCGGAAGAAGATGTGTTTTATAAAGAAGGATTGTTAAATCCTGTTGATGAAGAAAAAAAAAACCAAGAAGAAATTAAGTATTATTGTAAGGAGTGTGTTGAAGGCGACGAAACTCTTACATTAAGGTCTAATGAAATGATAAGAAAATTTATGTCTATAATTATTAAGAATACAACTAAGGAAGAGCATGTAGAAATTTTAGAAGAATTGAAGAAAGAAAATATGTCTAATTATGAGTTAGTGAAAGATATGTTTGAATAAACGCACATAAAACTAATATATTTTCATAAACATATATATAGATATATAAAAATATATGTATGAATGTATATATTTTTATTATTTAGTTATATTTTCGTAAGAAATTTACATAAAAATTAATTTTTATATGTTTTTTTATAGGAAATATATTTTTTTATCGTGTTTTTATGGTTTTATACATATATTTTCATATATCTATATATATGTTTATGAAAATATATTAGTTTTATGTGTGATTATTAAAAGAAATCACTATTATATAAATGTTGTTCGTCCATTTCATAAGCGTCGCCTTTCATAACTGCTGAATACACGCGAGAAATTCCCCACTCAGTAGCGCTCTTAATATGAGACCTTACGCTTTGAGGGTTACTATAAAAAGCGCCCTCACCTTTTTTTTGAATTTTTTTTAAACCTTCCAAAGCATAACCAGTAATATCGCTTATCTCTTTTAATGAATGAGGTTCGTTTAGGGGGAAACCGAATTTTTTATTAAATTGTTGTTTATAGGTTAAACTGCCTTTTCCTTCTATTCCATCATCAACTTTAAAAAATCGTCCTATAATATAATCTAACGACGATTTTATTGTTGGTAAGTTCCAAAGGAGGTATCGTGACCACCACCCCGCCGTTGCTATACCATTTTTAGTCCAGTCCTCTCTTGCTCTATGTCTTGTTAAATATTTTTTTTTTCGTTCTTTATCTTTATGTATAGTATAATCACTTGCTCCTGCCTGACCGAACTTTATAGTTTTTTTTCTGCCGGTGTCTTCATTAAGTAATACAACCTTATATTTTTTTTTATCATTTTCTAATTTTGTTAATTCTAATAATCTATAAGACATCACTTATATAAATATAACAGATTTTTTTTTTAGAAAATAAATATTTAGGCATAATTTTTTTTATAAACATATATTATATAAATATGGAAGAACATATAACTAAAATCATAAACGATAAGAAAGCGGATTTATCTAAACTAAGCATTAAGACTTATGCTAATGCTGTTAATAAAGTTATGGAGTTAATAGGTAGTGATAGTATTAGCGACCTTATTACAAAAGCAGAGGGCGTTATTAAAACATTAAAAGAAAAGTATGAAAAACCTAATACAATTAAAACTAAGATAGCATCTATTATCGTGTTGTTAAAATGTATTAATGTTCCTAAAAAGATGAAGAAGATTTATGATGACGCTTTACAAAAGTATTCTAAAATAATTGAAACTCTTACAGGTGATATTAAGAAGGATTTAAGTGATGGTGAGAAGACTGAGAAGATGAAAACGAATTGGATTACTAAGGAAGAAGGAGATGAGTTAAAACAGAAATTACGCTCATTAGTTCCTACTGAAACTAAAAGCACGAAAGACCTTACGAATTTTAGAAATTATGTGTTGTATTTATTGTATGAAGATTTGCCTACTCGTAACGATTTAGCAGATAGTAAGATAGTTTATTCTACGCCTTCTAAGTTTAAAGAATTAAACGACGAATATAATTATATCGTGTTAGAGAAACGAAATAAGAAAATAAAATATATTTTAAACAATTATAAAACGGCGAAATCATACGGGCAGAAAGTTATTCCTTTAAATGATGAGTTGTATAATACTATGGTAGCGTATAAAAACGCCGTAGATAAATATAACGGCGGACAATCTTGGGCGTTCTTAAACAATAACGCGACTGAAAAATTATCACGAAATAGGTTAGGTGTTGTTTATAAGAATTTAGGCGACCATATTGGAAAAAAATTAGGGACGACATTAAACCGGCATTTAGCAGTAAGCAGAGTTGTTCCATTAGACAAAATGAAAGAATTAAGTAATAAGATGGGTCACGATATTAGCGAACAGGTTGGGGTTTATGCTAAAACCGATTAAAGAAAAAAAAATATATTACATTATAATAATGGATAACGATGATTATTATGATGAATGTGGATATTGTGGGTTTATAATTGATATAGATGAATTGACTGACGATAATTTTTATAATAATGTTTTTTATTGTGATAGTTGTGCCGATTTAATTAAAACCGCCGATTAACCATAAACGCCTTTTCTAATATATCATTACATAATAGGCATATATTATTAAAGTGATATCTTTTTCCTAATCTCATATAAATTCTGTCTAATAAACACTCATAATAATCATAACATATAGAACATCTTTTAGTTGTTATTGGTTGTATCATTCTTGACGAATACATTATATATATTATATATTATAAAAAGTTTTTTAATTAAATTAATTAATAAACTAATTTAAAGAAATAATATATATAGTAATTATAAATGGAAGATAAAAAGGGAGAAGTTAAGATAAAACAAAAGAAAAAGGCAGATTACTCGTTAGGGAAGATTTATGCTATACGCTCACCTCATACTGAGTTCTATTATGTAGGTAGCACGACAGAAAAATATTTATCTCAACGATTAGTAAGACATAAAAGCGATTATAAGAGTTACATTAATCAAACAAATAATAAAGGTTATTTATATAGCAGTTATATTATAGAGCAGGGGGATGCTTATATAGAATTATTAGAAAATTTCCCGTGTAAAGATTTACACGAATTAAAAGCACGAGAAGGTCATTACATTAGAGAAGGCGGTGATTTAATAAGTAATAAATATATAGCAGGTGGTAAAAAATATTAAATGATAAGTTAGGGAGGTTAGGAAGGTTAGCGTATTTTTATAATCCTATAAATCCCTACCTTAATATTTTTATTTTTTTTTTAGGGTTAGGAGGGGGTTATTAAAAAAAATACCCTAACTTCCCTAACTTCCCTAACCCGACCGATTATTTAGGGGGTTTAGCAATATATTATACAATTAATATATAATGTATTGTGGATTATGCGGGGTTTATATAAATAATGATATTACTTATACTTATCAGGGGATTATATGTTGTGTTATATGTTATGAATTAATTGACGATTTTAATTATTATTAATATATAATTATACAATTTTTTTTATATAACTATATATTATAATAAAATGCCGTATGATACTCCTTATAACCGAATGATTGCTAATAATCAAAATGCTTCTAATAAAAGATATGCGGATTACCATGCTTATTCTAATGAAGTATATAACTCATCTCTTCCATTTAGCGAAGTTCATAAAGAGTTACGATTGCCTCACCGCCGTTTTGTTCCTTTTCGTAATGTCATCTCTAATTACGACGGAGGTATTACTAATCGTAATATGGAGGGAAGTATTGGCGTTTTAGGTCGTTCGTCTGTTATAGGCGAAGATATTAAACGGAGTGTTGGAAAAGGGCATTGTGGTTGCGCTTCGTGTGGTCTTCATAAATGCTCGTGTATGAATATTGGAGGTAAAAAGACCGGCGGGTTTTTTCCTGCTATTTTAGGTGCCATCGCAGCACCATTTATAGGAAAGGCGGTTGATGCTGTTGCTGATAAAATAGGGTTGGGTGATAGAGATAGTAGTGACGATGAAGGAGATTACGAAGACTACCAGCAGTTCGTAGAAGGGTCAAAAAAGGCAAAATTACAAGACGCTCAAAAAAAAATGAGAGAACAACAAGCGCGACAACAACATTTAGCGAGGTTAGCGAGAGAACAAGACGCTCAGGAAGGTATATATAATGCGGTTGAACGAATTAGAATTGATAGTGGTAGTTCAAGCGGTAGTGAAGGAAGTAGGGAAGAAAACCCCGTAAGTCAAGGAAGACGACCTCCTCCAAGAGTAGATAGGTCTAAGAAACCTGCTCCAAAGGTAGATAGAACTAAAAAACCAAAAGGTAAAGGCGATAGTAGCGAAAAGAGTGTAACTAAAAAGCGGGGTCGTCCTAAAAAGACGATAGGTGGTTCTGTGTTGGGTAGTCCAAGTAACGACCCTGTTAATAAAGGTAAAATTAGTGAGTTTAAAGGTAAAGGTAAGAAAGGGGGGCAAAAATATATGAAATCCACCGGTCTCCACTGGGAAGGCGCTACACTCGGCGCTGGTAAGGAAGTTGAAGGGGATATTAAGGAAGTAATGGTTGCTTCCAAGAAAGGAAAGGGTAAGAAAACTGGTAGTGCTTTATTTAAAACTGCTCCTGTTGTGCCGTTAGATGTTAAAAGCGGAAATCCTCCAACAGAAGAACAAATTGAAGGTATCCACGATTTTAAAGAGGAACCGATGGGTATGGGTAAGGCGAAGAAAGGTAAGAAAACTGGTGGTATGCTTAAAAGTGAGATGAAGGGTAGCACATTTAGCGGAGGTGCTAAGACGAAGAAGGCGAACCCGTGGATAGAGCATGTTAAAGCATATGCGAAGAAACATAATGTAAAGTATAGCGAAGCAATTAAATTAGCAAAAGCGAGTTATAAAAAGTAAAATAAATAAATAAATGATTATTTAGATTATTATTTTATATTTAGATAGTATATAATAATGAGTTTAAGACAAAGACAAATACGAGAAGTTTTAGATGAAGACCTTAAATTTTATAGAGAAGTTTATGCTCGTGAATTAAAACAAGCGAAATTAATGAACGAGGTTTATGCTCCTCCTTCCCGATTTGAACGCCGAGTTGCTTTTCAGTTAGACCAATATTTTATTAAATTACAGCGTTATGTAGATGATGTAGTTAATGCTTTGGTGTCCGGTGATTATACTGAACGAGGTGTTAAAGATATGTTATATACATATCAAGAACTTATTACATATTTAGACACTTACATATCTCACGCTCCATTAAATCAACGAGATATCGCTGTTATTGAGAATAAGTTTGATGCTATTTCCCCTTCTATTGAAGAAGTATCAGGTTACGCTATGGCGTTAGGTTGGAAAAGTTCTAAGTTAATTGATGAGTTGAATGAAAATTTAACATACAGAACTTATCGTCCATTATCTTTAATTCCACAATCAACTAAACAAGTAAGTAAAGAAATGATGGAAAGCGGATTTAATAACCCCGTTCAAGGATTAGACCGACGAGAACAAGAAGGGTTTTATATGGATACTGATGCCGAATTTGTTGATGATGAGGAAGAAGATAATGAAGTTAGTGATTTAGAAGAAATAGAAGAAAGAATTGATAGTATGGAAAAACGAACACCACGAAAGAAATTTGAAAAAACAAGGGGAGAAATACCGGAAAGACCTAAAAACCGAAAGGAAGCACAAGAATACATTAAAAAAATACCGATTAAAGAGTTTAAAGAATTAGCGAAAGAATTAGGATTTTTAGATGAACTTATTGCTAAGAAAACGACTTCCAGTTTGAAATCACGACCTACATTAGAGCAGATGCTACAAATGTATATTTTGAAAGAGCAAGGGATTAAAACCATGCGACCAGTAGAAGCGACCCCTGAACCTGCGAATGTTTTAGAAGAGGAGGGAGAAGAACTTTTAGAAGAAGAAGGGGAAGAGGAAGAGGAAGTTGAAGGAAGTGGTGTTTTAAACTTACCAGCATTCTTTACAAAATCTAAAAAGAAGGAGGGGAAGTCTCAAACAGATAGAATTAAAAGTCATATGAAAGAAAAAGGAAGTGGAAAAAGCGAAGATATGAATGGTGGTTTTTTATTACGATTTTTAAAAAAATCAAAAAAAAAGATAGAAGATATGGAGGGGGGATTTAGAGACCATATGAGAAAAAATCTGAGATTTACGGGAGAACAATCTATAAAACCTAAGATTGAAGAGGTTGCCAGGGAAGAAGCAAGAAAAACCGTGAGAGAACATCCTGAGATGTCTAAGTGGTTTGGTAGTGGCGAAAGCGAAGATATGATGTTTGGAGCACCAGCGGGGCAGAAGAAGGCGATGAAGTTACGCCCTATGGATAAACAACCAGTTCATTTTAAAACACAAGACGAACGAGGAGAAAAAGGTTTATCATTAGAAGACCGAATGTCTTTTCTTAATCAGTTAGAAACTCAACCAATTAAAGAAGAATTAAAAATAAATAATACATCAACTTATAAAAAAAGTATTGCTGAAAAATATAAAAAATTATCTAAAAAGTGAAAGAGACCTCTTTGAGTAGTTAGGCAGGTTAGGCAGGTTAGCGTTTTTTTCCAATCCCTTTAAACCCCCCCTTAATAAAATTTTAAAAAAAAATAGGGTAAGGGGGTAGTTATTAAAAAAAATACCCTAACTTCCCTAACTTCCCTAACTTATTATAAGGAGGTTTATAGGGGGTTTAGGAGTTTTTTTGTTAGTTAAATAAATATAGTATTATATATATATATATATAAATTATATC
>Ga0181567_10003333_pt1 | contig 11895 bp, 9 predicted proteins | sample 101ome_14_FD_133761 | JGI IMG/M metagenome (GOLD analysis project Ga0181567, IMG submission 133761) | Coastal salt marsh microbial communities from the Groves Creek Marsh, Skidaway Island, Georgia - 101403AT metaG (megahit assembly) | ecosystem: Environmental > Aquatic > Marine > Intertidal zone...
AAGGATCTAGAAGTTGCTTGATTTAGAATGATAGATGTTTCCACCATTTCCACCATAAAGGTTGACCTTCCTGCTGCAAGATCATCAGAGGCACCAACCCTTGAAAAAATTTTATCTATAATTCCAATTTCAGCAGATTTAGCAGGTACAAAAGATCCAATTTGAGCAATTATTGCAATAAGGGCATTTTGTCTTAAATATGTTGATTTACCTGCCATGTTAGGGCCAGTAATTAGTTGAACATTTTTGTTTCCATCCATTGTACAATCATTTGCTATGAATTTCTGATTTTTGTCAGTTAAAAGGGACTCTTCAACTGTAATATGACGTCCTTTTTCGACAATAAATTTTTTAGAGTCATTTACTATAGGTTTGCAATAACCGCGTTCAGTAGCTAATTTTGCGAATGACATGGTAATATCAATCTCGGCTATAGCATCGCTTATGAGATTAATAGATTCTGAGTTTTCAATAATTACTTTGGATAAATCATTGAAATAATTTTCTTCTAATTCATAGATCTTTTGAGATGACTCAATAATTTTTGTTTGAAGTTCATTTAATTCAGCCGTGGTAAATCTGATTTGGTTTTTGAGTGTTTGTCTGTGAATGAAGGAGTTTTCTCTAACCAATTCCTCTATTAGAGGCGCATTACTAGAAGGACATTCAATAAAATAACCAAGAAAGTTATTATATTTTATTTTTAGTGCTTTTACATTAGTTTGAAGAATATATTTTTCTTGTAGCTCCAGAATGAATCTTGTTGTGTTGTTTTTCAGCATTCTAAGTTTGTCTAATTCTTCTGAATAACCATCTCTAAAGATATTCGCTTCAGTAATTGAATTTGGAAGATTTTCATTTAGTGCATTGTTTAGAGTTGTGAATAAATTTTTTTTTGATTCACCCTGAATAATTTTTAATTGATTGGTTATTCTGGGTGGAACGTTGTGTTCTGTATCTGAGTCATTAAGGTTATTAAATAATTTTACTATTCCTAGACCTGATCTAATTGACCCCATATCCCTTGGGGAGGACCTTCCGAGAGACAGTCTCAGGAGTGGCCTAGTGATATCAGGAAATTCTTTTAACAAGTTTCTAACTTTTTCTGAGAATATTTTATTTTTGATTGAAAATTCAATATCAGCAAGCCTAAGATTAATCTCATCGACTGATGTAGATGGCCTTATAATTCGTTGACATAATTTTCTTCCCCCTGCAGAAGTAATAGTTTTATCTAGAGAGTTAAGAAGTGATCCTTGTTTTTTACCCCTATTATTAATAAGAATTTCCAAGCTATTTTGGGTCGCCTCATCAATTAACATATAATCAATGTCAGATCTATTTTTTGGTCTTTGCAACAGGGGACGTTTATCGATTTGTGTTAGTTCTATGTAGCCAAGAAGGCTTCCTATTGCCGAAATTTGTTCAGGGGAATTTATACCAAACCCATCTAGTTGTGATAGGTGATATTGTTCTCTAATAAGTCTTTCACATATATTTATTTGGAAATTACGCGAGTCAATTTCAGTTATCTTATAATGACTTTCCTTATCAATTAGTGCAGAACTATCTTTTTGGACCAAGATTTCTTTTGGATTGATTGTGTAGATTTCATTGCTAAGGTTTTTTCTTTCTGTAGTTGAAAAGAATATTTCACCTGTTGAAATATCACACCAAGATAACCCAATATTTTGCTTGTTATCATAAATTGATAATAAAAAATTATTATTTTTAGAATTCAGTAAATTATCATCAGTTAGAGTACCTGATGTGATAATTCTTGTGATTTTTCTATCTACAATTTTTTTATTATTCTGAGTTGTATTTTCTTTTGACTGCTCACAGATAGCAACTTTTTGTCCGTTATTAATCAATTTAGGAATGTACTGATTAACTGCAGATATGGGGATACCGCACATTGGAATTTCATCACCGTTTTGATAACCTCTTTTTGTTAATGTAATTCCTAAAATAGGGGCAGCGTCTATTGCGTCCTCGAAGAACATTTCATAAAAATCACCCATTTGATAGAAAAGCAAGTGATCTGGATAGAGCGCCTTTATATTTGAATATTGAGCCATCATTGGCGTGAGAGTTGAATTATCTCCCGTTTTTTTTTCTTTATTTAATGCCATATAAAAATAAGTCTAAAACATCAATGAATAATGTTTATTATATAGTAAATTTATCTACAAATCTTTTTTCAATTTTATCTCTGGGCATAATTACGAATACATCAATTGTACCAAATTGCTTATCAATCACGGCACCATCACCAATGTATGCTCCTAGTCGAAGATAACCCTTAATAAGAGGTGGGAGTGTCTTTAAAGCATCTTTTGTGTTAATTCTTTCTTTCTCAATTAAATTCATATTTGTATATCTAGATGGTAATGCTCTAACCATCCATTCCTCTGGCGCTAAAGAATAATGATATAGAAAACTCAGAGCCTCTGCTATTTCGTTGGGGTTAGTGCTTTGAAAACTGGCACAACCGATCATAACGTCAAAATCATTTTCTCTGATATATTTCCAAACTCCTTGCCATAATAATTCTATAGTTGATTTTTTTCTATATGTTTGCAAAACACAAGAACGACCCAGTTCAAGGAATTTTTTTTGAGGATGTCTTTCAAGTAAAGGTAGTAAGTTGTATTCATCTTGAGAATAGAAACCCCTGTTTTCCTGAGCAGTTCTTTGTGGCAATAATCTGTATGTTCCAACAACTTTCTCTTTATTCTTTCCAATAAGTGGGACACCTCTTTTTTTATTTGATTTGTCAATCACAAGCATATGTTGGCAAATCTTATCATAGGCGTCTTTATCTCTTCTTGTGAATCTTGTTATAAGATTTGGATGAGCAGATAACTCTTTATAGAAAACTCTATATCTTAATTGTTGAGCAGCTTTTATTTCATTTTTTGTTTTAGCCAATCGTGTCTCTAGCGATACATCAGTGGGCTCTTTGTTTAGTCTAAGTTTTAATGTCAAAATCCCGTTGTTATATTTTAACGAAATATACTTTCTAATTTTTTTGCTTATATTAAACATCAAATAAGAGTCTTTTGACTTATTTATAAAAGTTTTTCTGCTTCATGCCAAAAATGTTCCGCGATATTTTGACCAGTCAGTCTCTGAATTTCTCTTATACCTGTTGGAGATGTAACGTTGATTTCAGTAATAAAATTATCAATTACATCTATACCAACAAAAAAGAGACCGTAGTTGATTAGATCAGCTGATAAAGCGTCACAGATTTTTTTTTCATTTGGGGTTATGTCAGTTTTAACTGCTTGTCCACCAACATGCATATTTGATCGTATTTCTCCATTTTGGGGCAATCTATTGATTGCACCAGCAATTTGCCCATTAATTAAAATGATCCTCTTATCACCCTGACTTACATTTGGTATGAATTTTTGAATAATAAAAGGTTCATTACTGATGTTCATAAAGTTTTCAATTATTGCACTAAAATTTCTATCAGATTTGTTGGAATAAAAAATACTTGCTCCACCATTTCCATAAAGTGGTTTAATGATAATTTCATCATATTTGTCTCTAAATTTATTAATTTCAGAGATATTTCTTGTAATCATCGTTGGGGGCATAAAGTTTTTAAATTTATTTACAAAAATTTTTTCGGGGCAATTTCTCACATAGAAAGGATTATTTAAAACAAGCACTTTTTCCTGTACCGTCTCCAATAAGTGCGTTGCGGTAATATAGTTCATATCAAATGGAGGATCTTGTCTCATTAAAACAACATCATATTTATCTAGCTGAACATTTCTGGCTCCACTAGATTTGATTATTTCACTAGGGTTATTTTTTAAGTTTATTTGATAAGCTTCAGCAAATAATATCCCATCTTCCAATGTTAACATATCAGGAGTATAAAAATCTATTTCGTAGCCTTTAGTTTGCGCCTCAAAAAGAAGAGCAAAAGTACTATCTCCTTCTAGGTTTAGTTTTTCAATGGGATCCATTTGGACAATAATTTTCATGCAAAAACCAATATTTTATCGTTTGAGGCTATCTAATATTTATTATTATCTTTTAATTTAAGACAAAGGTCATAAATTCTCTTTTTGGGTAGATTATATTTTGTATGAATAATATTTGTAATTTGTTTTAGTGGCAAATCATTTATTAATTTTCTAATTTCAGCCTCAATCCCATCATCATCAATAATATAATTTAATTGAGAAGTATTAAATAGAATAACAATCTCCCCTCTAATTTTATTCTCAGAACTTATCTTGATTATTTCATCAATTTTAGCGCTTATTACTTCCTCGAAAATCTTCGTTAGTTCCCTAGCAATTGTAATATCAATGTTTCCATAAATATTTTTTATTTCACCTAATGCCTTGGATAATTTTTTTGAATTTTCAAATATGACAACAGTAGTATTTAATGTTTTTACTTTTTCAAGTTCAATTTTCCTTTTTGACATAGTATTTGGTAAAAAGCCTATGAAATATAGTTTATCTGTAGGTAGTCCAGATAGAACTACTGATGAAGTTAAAGCAGAGGGACCAGGTATCGAGGTAATACTGATATCACTATCTCGCAGCATTCGTACAAGCTTATATCCTGGATCAGAAATGAGGGGTGTTCCAGCATCTGATAATATTGCAACACTTAACCCATTCAAGATGTCCCTTAATATTATTTGTCTGTCATCTTGATTACTGTAATCATTATATTTGGATAATTTCTTTTCAATTTTATAATGACTTAATAATTTTTTCGTTACTCGTGTATCTTCACAATAAATTTTATCTACGCAATTCAATATACGTAAAGCTCTGAGAGTAATATCTTCCAGATTCCCAATTGGGGTTGCGACTAAGTATAAACCTGCGTCGATTTTATCTTGCATCTTTTTGTATTCGTCGTTCATTTTGTGGTCTTTATGATGCTATAGTTGCAATAATCATATCACTTAGCATTGATCCTTTACGAGTAATATTTATGTTCTCACCGTTGTTATTTTTTTCAAGAAAACCATCATTGATAAACTGATCAACTTTAACTTTGTCGAGCTTACCCCCTAAGGAATTATATTTTTTTATTTTCATACCTTGTGTTGTTCGCATTGACATTAGTAAGTATTCATCACAATTTTTTTCGTTTGTTAAAATTTCTTCTTCAATTGTAGAATTTCCATTTTTTATTATCAGGTTTGACCATTTTTTTGGGTCATACTCATTAATGATGGATGTTCTTTTCATATTTTTTATAACTCTGGAGTGCGCACCCGGCCCAATCCCAATCCACTCACCACTATACCAATAATTCAAATTATGGTGACACTGGTGACCATTTTTTGCGAAATTTGATATTTCATATTTATATAAATTAAATTTTTCACAAATATCTTCAGTCATTTGGTACAACTTGGCTGAGGTAGTTTCGTCAGGCAATTTTAATTTTCCTGCTTTGAACAAAATTTCATACCTTGTGTTTGGTTCAATAGTTAGTTGGTAAAGTGACAGGTGTTGAGTTGATAAACTCAATGCTTTATGCAGCTCTCTTTCCCAATCTTCCTCTTTTTGCCCTGGCCTACAGTATATTAAATCTATTGAGACAGAGTTAAAACTGTTAAAAGCAATATCAATAGCCTTTATAGCTTCTTTTGCAGTATGATTTCTACCCAATCTTTTTAGGTCATCATCGTTTAAAGACTGAACGCCAATTGAAACTCGGTTTATTCCTGCAGATGAATATGCAATGAATTTATTTTGTTCTACACTTGTTGGGTTGGCCTCAAGTGTGATTTCAAGAACTTGGTCTGTTTTATATTTTTTACATATATGATCTAATAAGTTAGCAATAATTTTTGGTTCCATCAGGGATGGCGTCCCTCCTCCAAAAAAAACTGAGCTTATTGTTTTATTTTCAATAATTTTTGAATATGAGTCGAGTTCTTTTTTTATAAGACTGAGGTAACTTAACTGATCAATTTTTTCTTTTGAAACATGGCTATTGAAGTCACAATACGGGCATTTTGACAGGCAATATGGCCAATGAACATATATTCCAATATTTTGCATCTTCAATTTTCTGAATTAATCAAAAATTTTACAAATTTATCAAATGCTCTCGCTCTGTGAGATAAACCTATTTTTTCTCTTGACCAAGAATGTTTTTCAATCGATGTAAGTTCTCCAAAAGTCTCCAACCTATCATCGGGTTTGAATATTGCATCGTATCCAAAGCCATGCTCACCTCGAGGTGGCCACACTATTTTACCTTCAACTTTACCAACAAAGAACGAATAGTCACCATTAGGTTTATAAAGACAAAGCGCGCAAATGAAACTAGCTGTTCTGTTTTCTTCTGCAACTTTCTTTTCTTCCAAAAGCCTATTAACTTCTTTCATTGCATAATCAAAATCTTTATCCGGGCCTGCCCATCTGGCGGAATAAATTCCTGGATCTCCACCGAGAGCATCAACTGCTAAGCCAGAGTCATCTGATAGTGTGGTTAAGCCGGATAATTCACAGCCAGACTTAGCTTTTATCAATGCATTTGCCTCAAACGTATTTCCATCTTCTATTGGTTCAATCAAACCGAGTTCCTTTGATGAAACAATAGACAATTCACTAAAATTTAGTAGTTCTCTAAATTCAGATATTTTTCCTTCATTATGACTTGCGATTAATAACTTGTTTTGATCAAAACTAAGCATAATTATTTTATTGCTTTTAATTGTGCCTGAAAGATTTCAGCAGATTTGACCTTAACCATATCTAGCATAGTAAAAAGATCTTGAGTTAAGAATGTTTTTTCTTCTCCGGTGGATTGAACTTCTATGAGTTCAAATTCTTTTGTAAAAATGATATTTGCATCGACCTCTGCTGTTGAGTCCTCCTCGTAATCAAGGTCCATGAGTACTTCACCATTCACAATACCACAGGATATTGCAGCGATTTGTTTTTTAAGTGGATTTTTTGAAATAATTCCAATCTTTAGCATTTTCTCTATGCATAATTTTAATGCTAGCCATCCACCTGTAATTGAAGCTGTTCTAGTTCCACCATCTGCTTGAATGACATCACAATCAATTATGATTTGTTTTTCTGCAAGCCCATAAAGATCAATGGATGCTCTCAAGCTCCTACCGATAAGTCTCTGTATTTCTTGTGTGCGTCCTGATTGTTTACCAGACTTTGCCTCTCTATGCATTCTTTCGTTGGTAGATCTTGGAAGCATTCCATATTCAGCTGTTACCCAGCCCTTACCAGTTCCCCTAAGCCAAATTGGCGCTCTACTATCTATTGTTGCTGTGCAAATAACCCGTGTATTTCCAATTTCAATCATGCATGATCCATCAGCGTTATTTGCAACATGAGGAGTAATTATTATTGGGCGCAAATCAGTATTTTTTCTTTTAAAACTTCGCATGTAAGTCTCTTGCATTTATGTAATATAATTTACTATATTTATAAGGTATAACATTTATTAAATGAAACAGAAAGTTTAACAATTATATATGATAGATAAAAAATCAAAGCTTCTGGACCTAGATGATAGATCAAGAATTATATTTAAGAAAATAGTTGAGGAGTATCTAAATACTGGTACCCCAATCGGATCGAGGACCATATCTCAGATGGATCAATTTGACCTATCTGCTGCTTCAATTAGAAATGTGATGCATGATCTTGAGTCATTGGGATTAATATATTCCCCTCACATCAGCTCAGGTAGAATTCCAACTGAGGGTGGTTTGAGGTTATTTGTGGACGCTATGTTAGAAATTGGCAGTTTAACTGATATTGATCAAGCGGTCATTAAACAACAGGCTATGGCTAATAATATGTCTATTGAAGATGCGCTTACAAAAGCAAGTGAGATGCTATCTGGCCTGACAAATTATACAGGGGTAGTGTCGGTTAATAAGGACGCTAAGTATATAAAGCACATTGAGTTTGTCTTACTTGATAAAACAAAAGTTCTAGTAATACTAGTTGATGAAGATGGGAATGTTGAAAATAGAATAATTGATAATTCAGAGGGCTTAACCGCTTCGAGTCTAGCGGCTGCCGGTAATTATTTGAATCATCATATGCGAGGTTTTACACTTAATGAGGCAATTAAAAGAATTGAAATTGATCTATCAGAAAAAAAGAATGAACTTGATAGAGAAACAGCATCACTACTGACCCAAGGCCTGGCATCTTGGACTAGTTCGAATTATAAAAAAGATGATAAAATCCTTATTGTCAAAGGTGCATCAAACCTCATATCCAATATTGAAGTAAATGAGGATTTAGATAGAATAAAGCATCTTTTTCAAGATTTGGAAGATAAAAAAGAGATAATGCAATTACTTGGTATGGCGGAGAAAGCTGAAGGGGTTAGAATCTTTATAGGATCTGAAAATAAATTATTTTCACTCTCAGGATCTTCTATGGTGGTTGCGCCATATCAAAACGAGAAAAAACAAGTGATAGGTGTATTAGGAGTGATTGGTCCAACAAGAATGAATTATGGGCGAATTATTCCAATGGTAAATTATACTGCTGAGTTAATGAAAAAAATCTTGGGTTAAGGCTAGAAAGATATAGAGTATATATTATATAGCATTATACATGTTAAAAATGAGTTGGAATTCTGATGGAAAATATGCAAAACAAAAAATCACAAAAAAATGAAACAATCGAACAAAGCGACGCTGAAACTTTGGATGAAGGTACCCATCAAGACGAAGAAAATTTAGTTTCGGAGGAAAACCCTACATCAGATTTGGATCATGCAGCCCAACTTGATGAATTAAACGATCGTTTACTGAGAATGGCTGCGGAGATGGAAAATCTTAGAAAGAGAAGCCTAAAGGAAAGAGAAGATGCCATTAAATACTCAACAACAAAATTTGCTAGGGATATAATAACTGTTGCAGATGACCTTGAAAGAGCAATAGAAAGCGTAAAAGGTATAGATTTTGAGAAAAATGATGCAACTAAAACTCTTTATGATGGGGTAGAACTAACTTTACGCTCTTTGACCCAAATTTTTTCTAGAAATGGGATTGAAAGATTCGACCCTTCTGGAGAAAAATTTGATCCTACAATGCATGAGGCAATGTTTGAAGTGCCTGACCCAGAAAACGAGAGCGGTATTATTGTTCATCTAGTTGAGCCAGGTTATCGTATTAATGACCGTATTTTGAGACCAGCAAGAGTTGGGGTCAGTAAATCAGAAAAATAAGTCATGTGTTATTTGTTATTTGAATAATCAGAAATGAACATTTTATGGTTGATGATAAAAGCACAAAAAATTTAACAAAAATCAGTAAACTTAATTTAACTGATTTTAGGAACCACAGCTATTCATCTATAACTACCGATAAAGACTTTATCTTATTAACGGGTTCTAATGGATCCGGCAAGACAAATGTTCTGGAAGCTATTTCAATGTTTTCAGCAAGTAAAGGCTTGAGAGGGTCAAATTTAGTTGATCAGTCAAATACAAAAGGAAGCGGGGGATGGTCAATTTTCATGGAGGTTCATAGTGAACTGGGAAATTTGAAACTTGGTACGGGAATTAATAAACCCGATCTTATAAATGGGAAAGCGAGGCAGTGCAGAGTCGATGGAACTTCATACAAAAGCCCAAAAATATTCACAAATTATCTTGGCATAATCTGGCTAACACCTCAAATGGATGGTCTATTCACAGGACAAAAAAGTGATAGGCGTAAATTTTTTGATAAATTAATTAATCTTATAGAAAAAGAACACTCAGAAAATGTAAAAACATATGAACGATTAATTATGCAACGAAATAAGGTATTGGCACGATTGGATATTTTAGAAGATAAATGGCTAGACAATTTAGAAAGGCAAATAGCTCAATTAGCGACACAAATATTTATTTCACGAGATTTGGCAGCAAGTAAAATAAATAAAATTATGGAAGAAGAAGTGCGATCAAATATATTCCCTTCTGCGAAGATTGTTATGAGGGAAGAGATCGGTAATATCAATCTTCATTCAAATATGGAAGAAATTGAGGAAAATTTCAAAAACTTACTCTATGAGTTACGCAAAAAAGATAAAATAACCTTTAGAGCAAACGTTGGGCCGCATAGAACAGATTTTACACTTTTTTATAAAAAGAATAATATGTTTGCTGAAAATTGTTCAACTGGTGAACAAAAAAATCTTCTTATCTCACTGATACTCGCAGAAGCAAGGGTGTTTCAAAATAATAATAATAATTTCCCAATTTTATTGTTGGATGAAATCACAGCACATATGGATAACAAGAGGCTTGCAAATTTATTTGATCAAATAACAGATATTGGATCTCAAGCTTGGCTTACTGGCACCTCCCCTGAATTTTTTAGTTATATTAGTGATAAAACCGATATTTTTGAGATTAGTGATGGAAAACTGATCTAGACAGTGTGTTATTCGATTAAAAACTTGCAGAATCAAGTTTTTTTTTATCTAATATAAGTATTAAAAAAAGCCAAAAAGCCTTTTTATGAGCGATAAAAATCACGATATTAATACGGATTACGACGCAGGTTCCATCAAAGTCCTGAAGGGTCTTGATGCGGTTCGAAAAAGACCTGGGATGTATATTGGAGATACTGATGATGGTTCAGGCCTTCATCATATGGTCTACGAAGTAGTTGATAATTCGATTGACGAAGCGCTTGCAGGACATTGCGACAAAGTTGATGTTATGCTTAATCCAGACGGATCCGTAACTGTAAAAGACAATGGCAGAGGAATACCAACTGATTTACATGAAGGTGAAGGAATCTCTGCCGCTGAGGTTATAATGACTCAACTTCATGCAGGTGGTAAATTTGACCAAAACTCATATAAGGTTTCTGGAGGATTACATGGTGTTGGGGTATCCGTAGTTAATGCACTTTCATCAAAATTGGATCTAAAAATATATAGGAATAATTCTGTTCATGAAATGACATTTTCTGATGGTGTCCCAAAAGAAGGTTTGAAGGTAACTGGGAAATGTGAAGATGGGCAAACAGGAACTGAAATTACATTTCATCCTTCAGCAAATATTTTCACAAACATAAAATTTAGTTTTCAAACGCTTGAACATAGATTAAGGGAACTTGCTTTTCTAAATTCAGGCGTCCACATTAATTTATCAGACAACAGAGGAACTGATAATAAGTCGGTAACAATGAATTATACAGGGGGGCTGGAGGAATTTGTGAGATATTTAGATAAATCAAAACAGCTCCTGATTGATAGTCCTATAAACCTTCATTTAGAAAAGGAGGGCTTGTCAGTTGAAATATCGCTTTGCTGGAATGATAGTTATCACGAAAACATATTATGTTTCACTAATAATATCCCACAAAGAGATGGAGGAACACACCTCGCTGGTTTTAGAGCTGGCTTGACCAGAACCATCAATAATTATGCAGCTCAAGTCAATCATGCTAAAAAAGATAAAATACAAATTACAGGTGATGATGCGCGTGAAGGAATGACTTGTGTCTTGTCTGTGAAACTACCAGACCCTAAATTTTCAAGTCAAACTAAAGACAAATTGGTTTCATCAGAAATAAGACCCATTGTTGAGAGTTGTGTAAATGACGTTCTAGGCAGCTGGTTTGAGGAACATCCGAGCGAAGCAAAGAATGTTATATCAAAAATAGTTGAGGCAGCGGTTGCGAGAGAAGCGGCAAGGAAAGCGCGCGAGCTTACAAGAAGAAAAGGTGCACTAGATATCTCAAATTTACCTGGAAAACTTGCTGATTGCATTGAGAGAGATCCATCAAAATCTGAACTTTTTATTGTAGAGGGGGACTCTGCAGGAGGCTCAGCTAAGCAAGGAAGAAATAGAGATTGCCAAGCTGTTTTGCCATTAAGGGGTAAAATTCTTAATGTTGAG
>Ga0181567_10003339_pt1 | contig 11890 bp, 10 predicted proteins | sample 101ome_14_FD_133761 | JGI IMG/M metagenome (GOLD analysis project Ga0181567, IMG submission 133761) | Coastal salt marsh microbial communities from the Groves Creek Marsh, Skidaway Island, Georgia - 101403AT metaG (megahit assembly) | ecosystem: Environmental > Aquatic > Marine > Intertidal...
CCTTCTATATCTTAGTTGTCTCGCCTGGAAGGCAACCAAAAGAGAAAAGCCCTAAGGCAATGTAGTCTCCGAAGAATAATCCCAAAATCGATGACCGCCTGAATCTTCAAGGTGATAAAGCCAACTTTGAGTAGAATTCCTAAAAAAATGGGGGTATACAGGTTTCGATGTGTAGAGCCACCCAAGGTCGGTGTCATAGAACCAAAACTCATCTAATGCTGTAGACTCCGCAAATAACCAGCCCAATCGCTGATGGTACAACCAGGATAAAGTTTCAGGCTTATAGAAGAACCCAAGCCAGGCAGATTCATACCATAGGTTAGAAAGACTACTTAATTCGTTGGGGTTAAAGTATGATAAGATAGATGTATTTTGCTCGACCGATACATTGACTGTAAATGAAGGCGTCGCACTCCCTGAATTGCCAGGATAACGATACCCTACTATTTTCACCTGATAATTTCCGGGTTGGGTAACCGTGCCGGTTAACTTGCCAGACCCATAGCTGAGTGCAGAATTAATTCCTGGGGGCAAGCCTTCCACAGCAAAACTTTGGGCAGAATACCTGGAGGTATAAAACTGATAATCAAGAGTTTCTCCCACTTTCAAGCTGATTTGACTGCCTAAACTCGATTTCACCTCCGTAGTAGCACCGGACAAAGCATGGGTCACTAGCATTCCAGAAGTTGCGGGAACCCATGCATGGATGGATTTAATGAAGCTGGGAACAGGTTTCAGCAAAACTCCGGAAAATTTTATGAGTTTTGGTAAAACTGATCGGGTTTCAACTAAAACTAAAAAAGAAATGAATAACCTAATTATTTTCATTTTAATTACACCCACACCCACTTCCACCGGTTGCTCGGCCCCCCCTAGAGCCTTCCCTTGAGAAATAAGCATGATCGTTCATTTTTAGCACGAGAGGGTCGCGGTCTGCTTTCATGACAAAATCTGCATGATGATACCTTTCCATTGGGCTGACTGTTATTTTGGGAGAACAACCCATAAGTAACAGGAATGCTACAGGTGCTATTTTAGGTGCTATCTTCATGAGTAATATAATCGTAAAATCTACTGCTGGAAGTCGGGAAATCAGGTGTTTGAATGCATCCTTCCGTACCCCATTCTGCTTCGACCATTTGTAATCCTTTTTCCTTTCCTTCCAAGATACAGCTTGTTGAAAGAATACCAGATTTCAAACAGCTTGGGCTCACTACTGAAGCACTGATATGGGAATGAATCGTGGGATAGCCCGTACGGGGGTCGAGCGTATGCCCGTAGCGTTTGTCACCTACATCAAAAAATTTACGGTAATTTCCGGAGGAAGCGAGACCATGATTTTTAAGTTTAATGACATAAGCAGGCGGGCCCTCTTGGTTCGGGCTTTCAATACCTATCCTCCAGTCCTCTCCATCACCTGCCTGACCGGAGGCAAAGATATCTCCCCCAAAATTAATAAGAAAATTTTCCACGCCATGGCTCCTTAAGAGTCCAGCAATCTTATCAACGGCTAATTCCTTACCAAAGCCCCCAAAGTCTAAACCCATACCGATTTTGGGTAAAAAAATTTCATCCGTTGTGTATTCCACATAATCCCAATTTACAAGTTCGCGTGCTTGAAGCACTTTTTTCTCTTCGGGTAACATTTTGGATGCAGTTGCGTTTTGCCATATCCTGGTAAGGGGCAAGCACGATGGGTCGATTGCATGCTTGCTTAGAAAAAAGGCAAATGTGGCAGCTTGCAAAATTTCATAATCCTCCTTGGTCAGTGAGACCACTTCTTTCCCTGCCGCACGGTTTACCTCTGACACCCAACTATTTTCGAGATAACGGGAATAACGTTGTTGAAAATGGTTTACCCATGAAACGACTTCCTCGGAAATGAATTCTATCGTAAAGTTTTTGGAATAGGGCAGGACTAGGTTGCAAGTTGTACCAAATGCCTGAAAGCAAAGTTTCGCTCCCTGCTTTTCTTTTAGCAAGCTGTAGGTTCTATTTTTTTCTAGTATTCCCATTGGAATCCGAGGGTGAAAATATTGGCATCCGGATAAACTTTTTGATCGGTAATCCCATCTTTTCCCTGAGTAAGGTATCGGTCAAAGCCGGCATCGATGGTCAAATCATCCGTTAGGAAATAGGAAACTTGGAGGGATAAGGTCTGAGAATCAAAAGAAGACAAGCGATGGTCGGCTGAGTAGTATGGCCCGGTTGCAGAATTTGGGCTGATCATAAATGTTTCAAATTTTTGAACTTGCGGGTTGTAAAAGAAAGTCTGGTTTTGGTGGTAAAAACGGTAGCTTGTTGAGTATGCCCAGTGGTCACCCCACTTTTTTACAGCTTCAAGCTCAAGGGTGTGTCCGTTTAAGTCATGGTTGTCTTCAAAATACCTGTAACGCATGTGAGTACCTGCTTTTATACTCTTAATGTACCTTGAAATCTCAGAATAAAAGACAAAAATCTCTCTTTCATCAGGCCGATTTTCAGGCTCCAGGTTTACGACTGGGATAGGAGCCATGTCGACGGGAATCCTTTTGTAAGGATCACTGAGGTATCCCCTGGGGGCAGAGTATGAAAAGTTTAGGGATATCGAAGTGAATTTATCTAAAATGCGCTGGAAGCCCAATGAAAGGGTGGGATTTCTTTTACCTACAAAACGGCCATCTCCATTTTTGACCGAATCATCCTGCAGAGAAAAGCCCGAATTGATAATAAAAGTATCAGCGGCGAATTTGTGAGCATATTGCAAGGCGTAACTCCTGGATAAATAGTCAGGTTCATCGCTTATGCCATACTCAAAGCCTAAAGAATAAAGCTTGGTATCCTTTTTGCATGTAAACAAGCCGGCTTTTCTGGTTTCTTCTGAAACATTATTGAGCCATTCATTGGGATTGCTTGGACTGCTTTTTTGAGGGGGCAACCCGTTTGGCGTTGCACCAGACCAGGCGTCGATGGTACCAAGGAATTCAAGGGACCACCCTTGCTTTAAAACAATTTCAGTCTCTGCGTACCAGGACCTTACTTCAACCCGGTCGTCATCTTCAATCCACTCGCGGTATTTCGTTCGCAATGCATTCTGCCCGTTAACCTTCTCTGTAAACAGATGAAAAGTTAATAAACTACAAACCCAAAGCGGACGCATAAATTTATCATTTCCCAAAAATTAAGATCGTCAACCCTTTCAATTCTTGGATTGAGAATTTTGGAAAGGAAAATAACCAGGACTAAGCAAGTTCCGCAGTGGCGGTTTTGAGCATCTGTTTAAAAGGTTTTCTTCGTAAGTATAAGCCTGCCTCTTTGGGGAGGACCCATTTTCTTGCTCTAAAAGTCGATTCCGGCCAATCCTTGAAGATTCTCGATACTTCGAGCGGATAAAAGAAAAATTTGGTGGAACCGACTCTCGTGGAGTATGGAGAAGAGGAAATCGATCCAGCAATACCAGCTTCCTCATAGGCTTCAAGTTGAGCCGTACGGCTGGGTCCTAAGCGCTTAATTAAGTTACCTTTGGGGAATACCCATTTTCCACGAGAAGTTGATACAATCAAGAATTCAATCTTTCCCTCTGCGTTTTCCCTGTAAGGAATTACCCCCCATTTTTTTGAAATTTTCATGCCACCTTTTTAAATTCAACCAACGCTTTTTATTCATAATAATCCTATGGTGAAGAACAAGAAAATTTGAGATCGAAGAATTTGGTCCTGGGAGAGAAAAAATAATACTTTGAAGGAGTACGACTTGCACTTACATGGAATTGGAGTAACCATGAAACACCGAAAATGTTAAGCATATCCAATTTAAAGAAAAGCTTTCAGCTACCTGGTGAAATTTTTTTGCCGGTGGTTCGCATTGAAGATTTTGTTTTGGAAAAAAATGAAATGGTTGCCATTCATGGAACAAGTGGATCGGGGAAAACAACATTTTTGCATTTGATTGCCGGACTGCTAACCCCGGATGATGGCAGCATTCGGCTGCAGGGTCTTGACCTGCAGGAACTGAAGGAAAGCAGGAGAGACTTTCTCCGGGCCACTTCCATTGGTTACATTTTTCAATCCTTTCACCTGTTGCAGAGCTGTACCGCATTGGAAAATTTATTGATCGCCATGAGTTTTGCCGGTCAAGTGAATGTTGATGAAGCCAAAGAAATGCTGGAGCGGGTTGGGTTAAAAGATCGCATGAATCACAAGCCTGGAGACATGTCGGTGGGCCAGCAGCAAAGAGTCGCTCTCGCTCGTGCTTTAATTAACAAGCCGACATTATTGCTGGCCGATGAACCAACTGGGAATTTGGATGCAGGGAATGCCGAAATGTCCCTGACTCTTATGAAGGAGCTGTGTGTCTCAACAGGTGCAAGTATGCTTCTAGTAAGTCATGACCCCTATGTGATCAATTCCTTCGATCATCAAATTTCTTGGGCTGAGTTAAACCAAGCCTCTGAGGGTGGGCCATGCAAATGATCAGGCCAGGCTTTGGGATTATTTTCTTTCTTGCCCTTCGAGGGGTTCGTAAGCATGCGTTTTCCTCTTTTTTGGCAATCCTTACCATCGCCATGGCGGTCGGGTTATTTTTAAGCACATGGAAAATAAATGATGATACCCGCCTTGCCTTTAATCACTCGGCTGGAGGATTTGATGCCGTCTTAGGTGCCAGAGGTTCCAAGCTGCAGATAATCCTCAATTCACTTTTTCACCTGGAATCTTCACCAGGCAATCTTTCCTGGGAGCAATATGAAATCATCCGAAACACCAAAGGAGTGAAGGAGGCTTACCCCATTGCGGTGGGGGATAATTACCTGGGCTACCGCCTGGTTGGTACGGCCCCGGAACTTCTTACAAGCCATCAGTGGAAGCCGGGGCAGGGTTATCAGGTTGAAGAAGGGGGAAGGGTGTTTTCTCCGTTGGCTAAGGAGGCGGTCGTTGGTTCTTTGGTCGCCCAAAAAATTGGGCTACAGGTGGGAGACCAGTTTCATCCTTACCATGGCTTACATTTCAAAGAAGAAAATAAACACCGGGACATTTATGTGGTAGTGGGGATATTGGAGGCCACTGGCACTCCGGCTGACCGGGTTATCTGGGTGCCGATTAAAGGCATTCAATTAATGGACGGGCATGATAAATCGATGTCCCATTCCCTAAGTGCGGTTCTTTTATCACTGAAAGGGGCCGCGGGTTTTTCATTGGATATGAAATATAACCGGCAGGGCAATGTGGCAACACTTGCCTGGCCGGTGGCATCCACCTTGAGCAGTTTTTTGGATAAATTTAGCTGGTTTCAAAAAATATTGGAATTGGTTGCCGGGATGATTGCTGGGGTGGGGGCGTTAATTATTGTGCTCACATTAAGGAATTCGATGAATGAACGGAGAAGAGAATTCGCCATTTTAAGATGTTTAGGAGCAAGTCGAACAAGTGTAAGCACAGTAATAATCTCCCAGTCTCTTATCCTGGCATGCCTTGGGGTGATAGCTGGTTTTTGCTTTCACTTTTTGATTCATATCTTTGTTTCCCATGTAATTCGGGAAAATACCGGGGTTTTAATGAGTGGTTTTTCAGTGGGTTTTGTGGGACTGTATGTCTTTTGTTCGGTGTTAGTGATTGGGCTAATCAGCGGAATTTTGCCGGCGCGACAGGTTTACAAAGCTGATCTTTCAGAAAACTTGAAGCACCATACCTAATTGCCCCTGTCCTCGATTTTTTATGAACAAAGCTTCTTATCTCTTACCTCCTCTTGGCAGTGTATTACTTTTTATTTTAGTCATGGGTTGTGGCGATTCCAATGCGCCTGACAAAAAAATAGATGCCTCTACCATTGTGGGTCAGCCGATTATTACGGAGACGGAACCAGAAGTTGATCCTGATTTAAACACTTCCTTGGTCCTTGCCGAAACAGCTTTCGACAGCAATGGATCCAATCAAACGCAGGATACAGAAGGGCTGATTGTAAATGGAAAGATCATAGAGGGAACGGACCAAAATGTTACAGCCATTGATTACGGTGTGCTACCTCCCTTGGATAAAGATAGCCCCTACCAAGTTGTCTTTTTTCCCAGATTGACCGAATTTAAATACGATGTCGACTGGGAAAGGGACGGGCTCGACTTTGATTTTGCTGCTTACTGCCAGAGGGTGCCGGCTGAGTTGAGGAAACTGTCTGCGAGCAAGGTGGCCATCGAGGGCTTTATGATTCCTACCATTGTAGATGAGAATAACGAGGTGAAGGAATTTCTACTATTACCTGATCAATTGAGCTGCTGTTTCGGCCAAACCCCTGAAGCCAACGGCTGGATCGTGGTGAGTGCAGAAAAAGGTGTGGAAGTGCTCATGGATAGGGTAATCCGGGTATCAGGAGAACTGACCGTGGAGGAAAGGTGGGATGAAGAATTCTTCGTCGGCTTGTATCACCTGACTTGCGAAGAATTAACCGGGCCATCTTTATAATGACCCAGGTCACCTGACTTTATTTTTTGGCTGCCTTTGGCTTTTTCTCGGACTTACTCGACCCCACAGTAACTTTTTCCATAAAGTCCGGATCCTTAACCGAGCCATTGTTCCCGGATGAACCTAATTTGATTTTGTCTACAAACTCCATCCCTTCAATGACTTGGCCCCAGACCGTGTACTGGCGGTCAAGAAAAGGGGAAGGTTCAAAGCAGATAAAAAACTGACTATTGGCACTGTCAGGGCTGGCAGCTCGGGCCATGGAACAGGTTCCGCGGACATGTTTGATGTCATTAAATTCTTCCTTGAGGTCAGGAAGGTCTGAGCCCCCCGTTCCTACACGGCCCCCATTAAAATCTTTTTTATTACCGTATTGGATATCACCAGTCTGGGCCATGAACCCTTCAATCACCCGGTGGAAAGCAACCCCATCATATTTCCCGGATGTTGCCAGTTTCTTGATGCGCTCCACATGTTTAGGGGCTTTGTCTGAAAAGAGTTCAATCACGACAGGACCATCCTTGAGTGTGATTGTGAGCGTGTCTTCAGGCTTAGGTGATTTGGCTTCGGTCATAGCAAAAGGAAGCATGAGCAATAGGTAAGCAAAATACTTCTTCATAATTTTAGTGGGTGTAGAGGTTAAAAATAAAAAGTATCTTCCACACCAAAGCCAAGGTCGATAAAAAAATTTAGAGGATTGAATAAAATATCAACTCTTAGAAAAGTTCAACAAGTGGCTGTCCTTTATCCGATAAAGTAAAAGGCCTTCTTGTTGGGGAGTATACAATCTTATCGAGGGGCAACCCAAGTGAGTAAGCTATGGTTGCATTGAGATCCGGAATTTCAACCTTTTGGTCATTCACTTCTCGACCCTCCGGGTCTGTCTCCCCCCAAACTTGTCCGCCCTGTACTCCTCCTCCCGCGAGCATACATGAAAACGCTTTGGGATAATGGTCCCGACCTTCATTGATGTTGATTGTTGGGGTTCTCCCAAATTCAGTAGCCAGGACCACTAAAGTTTCCTCCAGTAAGCCTCTTTTCTGGAGATCATCAAGTAAGGCAGAAAGTGCCTGATCCAGGATCGCCGATCTTTCAGCAACTCTGGTGAAATTATTTTGATGGGTATCCCAGCCGCCTAGTTGAACCTCCACAAAACGAACCTGTCTTTCAATAAGTCTTCTTGCGAGTAATACGCCCTGGCCAAAATTGTCTTCTCCGTAAGCATCTCTTATGGATGCCGGTTCCTGCTTTAGGTCAAAGGCTTCTAAATCATGACTCTTCATGAGACGGACTGCATCCTCATACATATCTGAGTAGGCCTTCACCTTCTCAAAATTATACTTTCGGATGAAGGATTGATCGAGTTTTTGGGATAAGCTCAACCCTTTGGAGAATTTTTCTTCTGTCATTCCCCAGATCCGTTTGCAATTTTTCAGGCCTTCGTTGGGGTCTCCCACAGCCAGTGGCTGGTGGGAAGTTGGCAGAAACCCAGATATTGGATGACGGCTTCCTCCACCGACAACAACGGCACCGGGCAGGGTTGGATTAAATCGACCATCTAGCATGGTCAGCCATGCGCCCATACTTGGGTGAACAATGGTGGCTCTCTGTGCATAGCTGGTATGCATAAAATAATTACCCTGCTGATGGGCTCCCTTGGTTGAAGTCATGCCTCGAAGCAGGGCAATTTTATCAGTATGGTTGGCAAGAAGAGGCAAGGTGTTGGCTAGTTGTATACCATCGACCTTGGTTTTAATCGCTGTGGTCAGTCCGCTTACTTCGCTTCCAGCTTTGGGGTCGAATGTGTCTAGGTGACTCATTCCGCCCGACATGTAGAGATAAATTATGTTTTTGGCCTTGGGTGCCTGATTTAATGGGCGGTTTAAGCCAAGCCCTGCAGCTTGAGCAGGTGCCCATGGCAGTATACTAAGCCCCAAAAAGCTTTTAGCGGCTAGAGTAACAAACCGGCGCCGGTTTAATTCGTTCGTGAAAAGGGATGAGGATTTCATGGGTAAATAGGTCGGTTTGCTCTTACTGGATGAACGAAAATTGGCGGGTATTAATTAGAGACCATGCGATCGCCATAAATTCTTTTTTGGCTTCAAAAGCAGCATAGTTTTTTTTCTTCTCCAAGGCTTTCTCAAACTTTTTCTTTTTTGCCAGGGGGATCTCTTGCGACTGGTTTTTTATGGGGGGAGAGTTCACCCTTGGCTTTGCTGTAAGGGTTGCCATGCACATAGACATTTCTTCATTGGTTGGAATTCTGCTGAGAATGGACAGGAACAGGCGCTTTATTTTTTCCTGGGGATTGCTCGCTTTCTGCAAATCGGCCATTAGGGGTGAGTTTTTACTGAATAGAGCCCCGTAAAATTTACCGTTTAAAAAGCTAAGTGCTTGTGGAACCGATGCATCCAGGTTGGAATTATCGACAACTTCCCGGTCCGACTGGCCAAATTCCTGAAGAAAATGTCCGGGGGGTGCCGGAGTTTGTAATTCAGAGGCACGGTACAAGTGAGGACCAAACTTTTTCCACCTGTCATCCTGGGGCTTGGCCTTCATGTTATATTTGTAGAGGGAAAGGGCATCAAAACCTGGACCCATAATGACCTGCGCAAAAACTGATCTTTGCTGTGTGCGGACCGTAAAATATTTTTTTCTCAGTTGAGAAACGGCCTCCCGGTCATCCGCTTCCTGGGCTTCCCGTAATTGTTTCTGTAACTTCTCCATTTCATCATTTAAGGACTTACTTGCCGCCGACCCTTTTCGAGCAACTTCAATAATTTCCTCTGCATCCAAGGCGTTCACTTTTTTTTCATAGGTCTTAAACTTATCCAGCCTTTGTTCGATGATCTCTGTATTGGCTTTTCTTTCATCGGCATCAAGGATGGATAAATGTACCAGTGAGTCCCAGATTTGTTCCGCTGACATTCTTTCCAAAAGAGGAGCTTCAAAGTAGTAGGGAGTTTCGCTGCCTGGAATATAGGAGGGAGCGATATGTTCAAAGGTCGCCACCCTAAACAAGACTCTTTGAAATTCCCTAAGATCGTAATTCATCCGAACCATAAGTTCGGCCAGGTGATCAAGCAATTCAGGTATGGAGGCAACGGTTTCATCCCGCCAATCATCCAAGGGTTCCACTAAGCCGCGGCCAAAAACTTTTTTCCACATACGGTTTGCAACCACTTTGCTGAATCTTGGGTTGTCGGGAGATGTAAGCCATTTTCCATAGGATTGCACCCGAGAGCCATCGACAGGAATATCGTCTATCTTACCAAAAATGGGAGAAGAACGAACCGCCGACTTAGGCTTCGCATCCTCATATTGGTAATCATGAGGAAGGGTTAATTTTCTTCCAGTATGCGAAGCACCGTATCGAAGGGGCTGAATCATTTCCGAAATAGACCGCTTTAACACCCCAGCTTCTTTGGACTGATTGATTTTCTTTTTTTCTTTCAGGCTTAAGTGTTTGGATTTCTGAGCGAAGTGTTTTTTGATTCTGCTTTGCAAATCTCCACTCATGTTGGTGGAAATCCCATAGGTGTAGGAAGCCATCTGGTAGTAATCCATTTGGGTCCATCGATCGAATGGATGATTGTGGCATTGGGCACAGACCATTTGGGTTCCGAGAAAGACCTGGGTGGTGTTTGACATATTATCAAGCGGCATGCCCGCATCCCGAAGGTAATACCCCACCGCTCCATTTTCCCACGGGTATCCTTCGGCAGTGACCAAGTTGAAAGCCATTTCATCAAAGGGAATATTTCTTTCAACCTGCTCTTTTACCCAGTGTACATAAAGTTGCCCGGCACCAATTTGGTTACCCCCGGTCATGCGCGTTTTTAACCTGAGTAAATCGGCCCACCAGTTAAACATTTGGCTATCATAGGCAGGGGACTGCGAAAGGGTGTCGATCAAGTCCCTTTTTTTATGAACCGAATCATTGGCCAAGTATGATGTAATCTCTTCGTAGGAAGGAATCCGTCCTGCAAGTTTTAGATAAATCCTGCGAGCCAGTTGTGCATCACTAACTTTTTCCGGAATTGAAATATTTTTTGCTTTGTGGGTTGTATCGAGAATGAAGTTTATTTTTTCAGCTTCCGAGTCAATCACGGCTGCCGGTATGGGTTTGCTGTATGAAAAGGACCAGATAGATGCCAACGCAAAGATCAAAGAAATAAACTTCATAATGGATAATACTACGAAGGAATGAAAAAGTTACAGACAATTTTCATTCAAAATGAATTTTTATAGAGCAAGCAATCTTACCTGGCTGCTACCCTAAAATGAACTGGATATGGAAAAGATAAGATTCCTGCCAGCCCCATTGATGCCGGAGCCATGGACCCGGTAATCCTCATCTGTAATATTTTCGATCTTTAACGAAAGCTCGGTTTCGTGGCCTAGGGCCTTGGTTAAGCCCATACCGAAAAGTAAGAAGGAGGGGGTGCCGGTAGCAGGTATCCTGGAAGTGTCGGTTTCATCTTTGAGGGATAACCTGTCGGCTTTCCCAACAGCTAAAACAGAGAATTCGGTTTCCCAACTCGATAGGGGTGGGGCATACCGGGTAAGTAATTGGATCTGCTTGGGCATGAGTCGGGTGGTGGCCCGGTCAGTGGCTTGAAAGTTTTTGTGAATCTTAGCCGTTGATCCATCATTATCGTGATCGACGAGTTTTTTTACCGAACCGGATAGGTCTTCCTTTAGCTGTTCCACCTCGCCATCCATCCAGGAAAAAGATAGTTCAGACTGCCAGCATGGGGACCATTCATATTGTAGTTCCACTTCCACCCCCTGGATAAACCCGTCACCGTTGGATTTGACCGCCTTGGTTTTGCCATCAGTCGCGGTAAACGGGGATCGGGTAATCATATCATCAACCCAAGTGTGGTAGGCAAAAAACTGCCACTCCAGTGGAGAGGATAGTCCCCGAAGCCCAATTTCTGCCTGGAGGAATTTTTCAGGAGATATTTCGGTACTGGGATCCTCACTAATACTGGTTTCATCAGTGGATGTTAAATCATACAGGCTGGGAGGGCGGAAGCCTTGGGAAAGTCCGCTGAAGAAAAAAAGCTTATCCGAGATTTCTGTACTTGCCCGCAGTGAGCCAATAAGCTCCTTATATTTGTGGCGCCTTGGCGTCGCTAGGGTAGAGGCGTCGTCATTACTCAGATAGAATCGCCGAAGATCCGCCTGTACGGATGAAAAGCGAACCCCAGGAACGACAGTCCAGCCAAATTCGGTTTCAGTGGTCTGACTGAGATAAAGCCCGAGACGTTCGTAAATGGCATCAGCGGCTAGAGGGCCTTGGGAAAGAGTAGCTATTTTAACCTGATTGTCGTCAAAGGAGTGACCTCCAGACACAAGGGATTCGCGGTGCCATTCAGCACCGTATGCAAGTTTCCCATTGCCAAAACTTTCCGTTTCAAATCTTGCAGAAAGACTCAAATCATCGAGATCGA
>Ga0181567_10003367_pt1 | contig 11826 bp, 11 predicted proteins | sample 101ome_14_FD_133761 | JGI IMG/M metagenome (GOLD analysis project Ga0181567, IMG submission 133761) | Coastal salt marsh microbial communities from the Groves Creek Marsh, Skidaway Island, Georgia - 101403AT metaG (megahit assembly) | ecosystem: Environmental > Aquatic > Marine > Intertidal...
AAAAATTACTCGGATATGAACCGATTTATACTCTAGAAAAAGGTTTAGATATATCATTCGATTGGTGTCTAGAAAATTCTCTTCATAGTTAGAGGATAAAAAGAATTGAAATGAGTTATTTAAAAGAAATTCTAGTTCTTTTGGGAGATGATAAGTCTAAACTTCCCAAAATGGTGTTGTTATTTCTAGCTGTGTCGTTATTAGATGCAATCGGAGTTGGTCTAATAGGTCCTTATATCTCACTGATTATAAATCCTGATTCTTTTGACAACGAATTTTTTAGTAAGGTGGTTCAATTCATTGGTCCATTTGAAAATAATGATATTTTCCTGATTACCGTTAGCCTTATTCTTGTGAGTGTTTTTCTTTTTAAGGGGCTAGCCGGTGTATTTGTATTGAAGGTTATTACTGACTTCAGCTACAGACGACAGGTTCATTTACGTTCTCAGTTGATGCATGTTTATCAATCTATGTCTTATGTTGATTATATTGATAGGAATAGTGCAGAGTATGTGTATGCAGTTCAGGATTTAGTATCAAAATTTACTGGAAAAATAATGATGCTTGGACTTAAAACCATTAGTGATATATTGATTGCCCTAACATTGATCATGGTTCTTGCATGGACTGATATTGAGTTATTGTTTATGCTGCTCTTGTTGGTAGGGGCTGTTTCATTGATTTATGATAGGTTAATTAGAAAGAGTGTTGAATTATATGGAAAAGATGCCAATATAGCCTCTACAAAACTAGTGAAGCACTTAAGTGAGGGAATTGGAGGCATGAAAGAAGTAAGAGTTCTTGGAAAAGCAAACTACTTTCATAGTTCGGTCTATGATGAGGCTGTTAACTATGCTAATAACTTAAAGATTACTGAAGTTTTAACTAATATTCCAAGACACCTTATTGAATTCTCATTAATCTTATTTCTGACAATAGTTGTTGTGTTGGAGTTATTAAATAATGGAAATATTGTAGATTTACTGCCAACGCTTGCTATGTTTGGTGTAGCATCTCTTAAGTTGGTTCCATCTGTTAATTCTATAGCTAATGGTGTTATCCAGCTCCGTTTTAATCGTAATACTGTCTCTTTATTATTCAATGATGTAAGAAAGTTTAAAGCCTTAAAGAGACAAAATAGAATGTCTTCAGACAAGAAATTTGATTCTATTGAATTGAACTCTTTGAGTTTTCAATACCCCAAAGCTCAAACTCAAGCTATTTCCAATATTAGCTTATCCATTAAAAATGGTGAATCAATAGGCTTGATTGGCTCATCTGGATCAGGAAAAACAACTTTGGTTGATGTCATTCTTGGCCTACTCGTGCCAAGCGAAGGAGAAATTTTCCTTAATGGAGAGAAAATTAATGACAACATGCAAGAGTGGCAGAGAATGGTCGCCTATCTACCACAAGAAGTCTTTATCATTGATGATACTTTGAAGAACAATATTGCGCTAGGTGTTGACCCAAAAGATATTAATGATAAAGATTTAAAAGACGCCTTGGAACGTTCGAAGCTTAAAGAAGTGATTAGTAATTTACCAGAAGGAGTTAATACTCGTCTTGGAGAGAGGGGCATTAGTCTCTCTGGCGGGCAAAGACAGAGAGTAGCTATCGCTCGTGCCATCTATCATAAGAGGGAAGTATTGGTAATGGATGAGGCTACTAGCGCATTAGATGAACAAACTGAAAGAGAGGTTGTGAACGAAATAAAAAGACTTAAAGGCAATGTAACTATGATCATAATTGCACATAGACATAAAACTTTAGCTTATTGTGACCGTATATATAGATTAAGTAATGGTTGTATAGTCGAAAGCCTTACTTATCGTGATTTGATTGATGGAAAAAGAGAGTAGGACTATGAATTTAAAGACATTTGATAACTTGGTTGATTCTGGGCGCTGTTATATTATTGCTGAAGCTGGACTGAATCATAATGGATCTGTAGAGATAGCTAAACAACTAATTGACCTTGCATTTGAAGCTGGAGCAGATGCAGTTAAGTTTCAGAAAAGAACCGTAAATAAACTTGCCATTGAATCTGTTTTAGATGCTAAAGATGACAGGTTTCCGGAGTTCGGGGATACATACAGAGAAATTCGCGAACACCTTGAGTTTGGAATGGAAGAGTATAAGATTATAAAAGACTATACTGAGAGTAAAGGGTTGGATTTCTTATGCACGGCCTTTGACCCTGAAGCAGCAGATTTTCTTGAGAAATTAGGAGTAAAAATATATAAATTAGCAAGCCATAGTGCAACTAATATTGATCTTTTAGAGTATCTGGCAGAAAATAGAAAACACACTATAATGTCTACTGGCATGGCTGATTTAGAAGAAATTGATACAGCTGTTTCAATATTTAAGAAGTACCAAACCCCATTATTGTTATTGCATTGTGTTTCAGCTTATCCAACTCCTTTGGAAGAGTGTAATTTGAACATGATTAATGTTTTGAGTGATAGATTTCACCTACCAGTTGGTTATTCCGGTCATGAGATTGGCTATCTTCCAACCCTTTCGGCAGTTGCGATGGGTGCAGTTGCCATCGAGAGACACTATACCCTAGACAATAATTTGACTGGATTCGACCATAAAATGTCACTCAATCCTCAAGATTTTATTGAGATGGTCCGAAATATTAGGCTTATTGAAAGAATTAAGGGAACAGGTCGCAAGGAGGTAAGCGATACTGAATGGATCACAAGAAAAAAATATCATGTTTCTGCTGTATCCTCAAAGGGTATTTCTGTTGGCGAGATGCTTACAAATGAAATGGTTGAATATAGAAATCCAGGCACAGGAATTCCACCCAAGAATATAAATAAGATTATTGGAAAAAAAGCATTGGTAAACATACCAAAAAATGAATTATTAGAGCCTAATATGTTTCAATGATATTAAAAAAAACTAAATGTATTTTTTATGAGAGCAATTAACAAGGAAAGATTTAATTTTCTTCTATTCGTATAAAAATGTTTTTGACTGGGCTAAATTTAAAGAATGATGAAAGAAGACAAGGCTGTAATTACTGTTATTGTGACAGCATGGAATGAAGAAAAATATATTGGTCGTTGTTTAAGATCTCTAATTGCTCAAAATTTCCCAAAAACATATGATTATTGATATGAGTCATTTAAGACTAACTATAGATCATTACGAGGATTTCAAACTCATAAAAATTATCATAAAGAATCTGTATAGCGAAAATCCAAAATTTTCATTAGTTGATATAATCACATTTCTTAATAAAAATCCAGAAATAGCAAATATGAATGCCCATATTAGTCAAACAAATATCTCTAACCTAAAAAAACAAAGGTAATAGAAGTGCCAGGATTTGGAGATAAGATTTATGATTTTTGCAAGGAAATATTTCCCATAAATAGAAGTATTACCGGAGATGGAGTGCGTGAAACTTTACAGCTAATCCAAAAAAAGCTACCTAATTTGAAACAATATTCCATACCAACTGGAGAAAGTTGTTTTGATTGGGTGATACCGAAAGAATGGAATGTATGCGATGCTTATATCATTGATCCGGATGGAATAAAAATATGTGATTTTAAGGAAAATAACCTTCATTTAGTTGGGTATTCGACCCCGATAGATGCTTTCTTAAGCTTTGATGAATTAGATTCTCATCTTCATTCACTCCCAGGACAGCCAGATGCAATCCCTTACATCACATCTTACTATAATGAAAATTGGGGTTTTTGCCTTTCACATAATCAAAGAAGAAAATTAAAAAAGGGAAAATACAAAGTATTTATTAATTCTTCTTTAAAGAAAGGGGAGCTAGTATATGGAGAGCTTTTGGTTAAAGGCAGGAGTAAAGAAGAAATTTTCTTTTCGACTTACATATGCCATCCTTCCATGGGGAATAATGAGACATCCGGCCCTGCTTTGTTAACTTTCTTAGCAAAATATATTTCCTCAATAAAGGATCCAAGATATTCTTACAGAATTATTTTTATTCCTGAAACTATTGGCTCAATTGCATATCTAAGTAGAAACTTAAAATATATGCAGAAAAATATGCAGGCAGGTTTTAATATCACATGTGTTGGCGATGATAATAATTATTCATTTTTACCTTCTAGGTCTGGCACCACACTCTCAGACAAGATTTCGAGACATTTGTTGAAAAATAGTTATCCAAACTATAGTGAGTTCTCATTTCTAGACAGGGGGAGTGATGAGAGACAATATTGTTTTCCGGGGGTAGATCTTCCTGTTTGCTCAATCATGAGATCAAAATATGGTGAATATGATGAGTACCATACATCACTTGATGATTTATCATTTATTAGTTCTGCTGGGCTAGGAGGATCCTATAGTGTATATAAAACTGTTATAGATGTATTAGAAAGAAATTATCGATATGTTACTACTACATTGTGTGAACCTCAACTTGGCAAGAGAAATATGTATCCTAACACTAGTACGAAGATAACTAAGTCCCTGGTTAAAGACATGATGAACTTTTTGACATATTGTGATGGAAATTCTGATTTGGTTGATATAGCTAATATAATCAATGTGCCAGTCTGGAAGCTGTTTGAAATAGTTAAAGATTTTGAAAGCGCAAAATTAATAAAGAGGGCTTAAGGTGGAAAATAATTCCATTTTGGGGGAATAGTATGAATTTAATAGCGCAAAAACCAATAAAAGTTGAGCAAATAAAAAGTGTATAGGGAGATATGTGAGAATCCAAGAGTTGATGACAACAGGTCATTGAAAATTCTTTTGGTAAGGCTTTTTATTCGCTATACTTCAAGAGCAGTCGGATATAAGATTTCTTCATTGCTGTTTTGCCTCATTCTGCATTCATTCAAATCTTTTGTTAAAGATAAAAACTATTTATCTTATGTTTTGAGAATTAACGCATATCGAAATCTATGCATGTATTTTTTGTCAAAAAAAGATAATTTCAACTATAGAAGAGAGAAGAAAGAATGGGCTCAATACATTATCAGAAATTCTGAAGATAAATTGGCTATTAACAATGCATCTGATTACCTTGACCTCCTATATAATTTCAAAAACTATAAGTATAGAGTCTCCAAAAATTATCAAAGAGTAAGCGATATTTTTTATATATATGGCCCAAATTCAAAACGAAATCCTTCGAAAAAATATAGTGATTGTAGAATTGTTTTAACGAAGCCTATTGAATTTGATGTTTCTATATATAGAGGTAGTGAATTGTTCCTAAATTCTTTTTACTTTCACAATTCAGTATTGGGAAATTATTTGACACAGAAAAGCCTATTATCTAAGTATAGCAAGGTTCATGTTTCATGTATGCATGCTAAATTGCCAGATGGATTTAATCGAATTAAAAGTCAAGGAACAGGCTATTTGTCTGGGCCTATGGCTTTAGGTAGAGTTTTACAAACTTTAACTTCAAGATATGGCAGAATCAAATGTATTATTGAAGGATTTGACCTGTATTTAGATTCGAAATCATACAATTTAATATATCCATCATCTTTAAGATTAAAAAATGGCGGAATTAATGAAAAGGGAATTTGCTCATCTTTAGCACACCATGATGCTGAGTACAATTTTTTATATTTGAAAAAGATAGCTGATAAGATTGATTTTATAAATTCAGAAGAATTTATGAGTATAGTAAATATGAGTTCTGGAGAGTATATGAAAAAATTGTTTGAGGTTAGAAACTTTTCTAAGATTTAAACTAGCTTTTTTATCAGATACATTAAATCTCTATAATAATTTTTTTGAAAAAATAACAATGTCTTATTCTTCAAATTTATATGAATCAAACAAAATTAAATTCGAGGGAGTTCGCGAAGACCTAGTTAACTTCTATAGTGGTTATGTCAATATTGATAAGATAATTCTTTTATTGGAAATATGGCTTTATGGTTTCAGAGCAATCATTGACTTATATGGATTTGAAAAAGCAAGGGAATTTTGCCTTGATGGCAAGACACATTCTCCAATAGCGTTCTCCTGGCTAGAGGAATATGGAGTTGACATTAGAAGCACCAAGAAGGTGAATTTTCCTTTTTTTAGAATTATTAGCTTATTTAAAAAAAGTTATATCTTGCCTGGTTCCAAAGTTTTTTCTGTCTTTGAAAAAATAAACTCGAGACTCTCTAAATTTGCAATACTCTCAATTTCACTCAGGATAGAGTTAAAAAGAAAAGATGCTCTTATCGACATCTTAAAAAAGCTTTTATCTGATTATGACCAAGATGATATTTCAGAATATTTAAGTGCAGGATTGCCAAAATTTTTCTATGCAGATCAAGTGAATCTTGGGGCATTATCATGGAATGACCAGTCTTTGGAGTGCTCTCCAAATGCAATAATGGAATTTAATGGCAATGAGAATATTTTTTTATATGATAAATATGTCACATTAATTGGCAGGCAGCATGGAGGAGGTTATGGTACATACATTGGAGAACATTCAGTCGATTACGAGGAGGAACTTAGTGACCAATTTATTGGATGGGGTTTGAGCAAGTTTAATAAGAGACAACATCGTTTTTTGAACAGGAATTTTTCTAGTTTGCATTCAAAGAAAAGAAGATTTGTATGGGTTGAGAGAGGCGGCTTCACAAAAATGTACAGTTATTATTTTCCTTCTTTGTATAAGGCTGGCATAGACTTGTCGAGTATTCTCTGCGTATATGGAGGATTTGTAGATTCTGGAATTCAATATTACAGTCTTTCTTATACTGGCCTAGGAAACCCAACCACGTATGATGACTATCGGGGAATTGATCTAAAAAAAGGATTTGATATACATGGAGAGTCATTAATTAAAGCTAACGATATACTTATTTTTGATACTTTTACTGCAACTTTAATGTTCTATTGCTTAGAGAATAAAAATACGTTTCTTTGCATAACATCTAAGGACGATTATCAAAGCTTTTCGAAAAAAAATAAAATATGGTTTAATATTTTGTATAAATTTGGTTTTGCCTTTTATAGTGATGAGCAGATAAATCTATCAAATAGATTAAAAGAAATTTACGATCATAATTTGTCCTTCCCAGAAGAAGTTGTAAATTACCACCTTAAGAATTTTATAAACATTTAGAATTTTTACCCAATTTAGAACTTGGGAGAATTAATGCAAATTAGCCTAAATATAAAGATTACACAATGAGTCTAAAGTTAAATAAAGACAAATTTTTGTCACATATTACGGGCATATTTCTACTTTACATAGCCTTTTTTTAACCCTTTATTTAGGTGTTTTTTTCGGCGCTTCCAATGATATTGAAGGGTATTTAAATATTCATGAGAGTGTAGGAAATATTTTGACATTTCTTTGGGAAGTGATCCACTTTTTAGGTTTCTGGGTATTGCGGTTTTACCAATATCAGTTGTCAAATTTTTAATAAGGATTTCCAAAATTAAATTATTCTTGTTAGAAAACAGGTATGTAAAATGAAAAATTCATAAAAAGTTCTTTAATTAGTTGAAATACATAGATGAAAGCAGTAATATTAGCGGGCGGTCTGGGAACACGACTTAGTGAAGAAACCGATATAAAGCCAAGACCAATGGTGGAAATTGGCGAATACTATTCTTAGGCTATATAATTTACAGTTCAGACTATTTAGTCTTTCATGCAAAGCATGATTTATTTCGCAACCTTATAATTCAATTATATTTATTATTTTATAAAATGCATACCTTATGAAAGAGAAGGAAAATACTCAATTATCAATTGTAATTCCAACATATAACAGAGCCGATTTTTTAGATCTTTCCCTAGAAATGCATATTCCTCTTGTTAGACAGTTCAATATTGCAATATATATTGTGGACGATGCTTCTACAGACAATACTAGTAAGATTGTCAGTGAATGGATGAATGAATATGAATATTTATTTTATTCCAGAAATAAGAAGAATTTAGGTCCAGATCTTAATGTTGAAGCTGCACTTAAAATGCCTGAAACTGATTATGTCTGGTTGTTAGGTGATACATCAAAAATAAAGAAAAGTGTGTTCGAGAGGGTAGTTCAGTTGTGTTTGGGTGACTATGATCTTATTCTATTAAACAGTACGCAAAGGGTTTGTGATGTAAGATCCCAATTAATTCAGGACAAAAAAACGCTTTTATCTTCTTTGGGATGGCAGATGACTCATTTGTCAGTCTTAATTTATAACAGGAAAGTTATTAAACATGCAAATTTTTTAAGATTTTCTAATACTTTCTTTTTGCAGACAGGAATTATCTTTGAAAGTTTTGCTTACAGAGATGATGTACGTGTTTCTTGGAATCAAGATTTATCAATAGAGACTCTGAGAAAAGGTGGTTTAAAAACAGTAAGTTATTGGCAAAAAAATACTTTTGAAATATGGATTAAAAAATGGGCAAATTTAGTTCTTTCTTTGCCGCCAGTATATTCTTTGGAATGTAAGTTGAAAGCAATACAGGATCATAGTAAGAAGTCCCAAATATTTTCTTTTAAGAGTTTACTTTCTCTTCGTGCCAAGGGTTTTTATAGTATGAATCATTATTTTCTTTATAGAAAATATTTTGGTATTGCTTTGGGGAGAGATCCAGTTTTTAAGTTTTTGAGTGTGGCAGTCCTTCCAAAAATATTTGTTAGGTTTTTAATAAGAATTTTCAAAATGAAATTTTTTTCATTAGGAAATAAATCCACATAATGGAAATTTCAGGGAAAGTTTTTTAAATGATTGAGTTAGAAAATTCTGAAGTTGATGTAGTGATTGTAAATTGGAACTCTGGCCTATTCTTATCCAATTGTTTGGACTCCTTACATAATAAATTAATTGAAAAAGTTAGTAAAGTTATTGTCATTGACAATAACTCATCAGACAATTCTTTAAAAATACTTAAAAAGTATAGTTTCGAACTTACGATAGTTGAAAACCGTCATAATGTGGGTTTCGCGGCTGCATGTAATCAGGGTGCAAAATTATGTAGGTCAGATAATATTCTTTTTCTGAACCCTGATACAGAAGTTTTTGAAGATACAATAGAACAGCCTCTGAAATTTCTTAAAGATCCAGATAATTCAGACATAGCGGTAGTTGGTGTTCGTTTAGAGGATGAAAAAGGTAATTTCTCAACTTCATGCGCAAGATTTCCCAGTCTTAAGAGTTATATTTATCGAGCAATAGGTCTGTCATTTATTTTTCCAAAATATTTTCGTTATACCTTTATGTCAGAAGCCGAATGCAGTGAAAATATGTTTGTCGATCAAATAAATGGTGCTTTTTTCTTAATCCGAAGACATGTATTTGAAAAATTAGGTGGATTTGATGAGAGGTTTTTTATGTATATGGATGAGGTTGACCTGTCATTCAGGGTAAAAAAGTTAGGGTACAACTCTTATTACATGTCTAATGTTAGAGCATTTCATTATGGCGGTGGTTGTTCAGATCAAATTAAAGTTGAAAGGGTTTTTTATTCTCTTCGAAGCAGGGTTCAATTTTTCTGGAAACACTATAGTATAAGATACAAGTTTTTGATATTACTCGAAGTCTTTATACTAGAATTCATATCTAGAATTATCTTCTCTTTGCTTATCATGAATTCTAATAAGTTTCTTGGCACTTTTAAGATTTATTATTTGCTATATAGATGGTTGTTGTCTTCGAAGAAATTGAATAAGCCAGTATGAAAATTTTAGATAAAAACAACATATTAAAGGAACTCGACGATGAGAATGGCGTCTCAATTGAGCTAGGGTGCGGAACAAGAAAAAGGTTGGATAATAGTATTGGCATCGATGCTATTAATTACAGTAATGTTGATATAGTTGGCGATGTTATAGAGGTGTTAAAAAAATTTCCAGAATCTAGTGTAAATTTCGTTCATTCACATCACTTCATCTCACATCTTGAAGATCTTAGTGTATTGATGTCCGAGCTTGAAAGAATACTTATGGTTGGAGCAACGGTAGAGTTCATTGCTCCTCACTTTTCCAATCCATATTTTTATTCAGACCCAACACATAGAAAATTTTTGGGTTTATATACTTTCTGTTACTATATGGAAAGTTCTCTTTTTTCCAGAAAAGTTCCAATTTATGGAAGAAAGTACAAATTCATTCTTGAGACTGTAGACTTGGTATTTAAATCACCTAGACCGTTCTATTTTAGATACGCCATAAGAAGATTTTTTGGAGTTTTATTTAACTTTAATAAATACACCAAAGAATTTTATGAAGAAAACTTGGTTTATTTTGTATCTTGTTATGAAATAAAATATCGTTTTAGAAGAATTTAGAAGCTGGAGCTAGTGAAAAGCAAAATTAAAGATATGCCTCTAATGGAAGAGACAGATGAAAACATAGTGATGTTTTATCCACATGTTCCTGAAGCATCAAAAAAATCTGTTCTGGATACACTAAATTCTCGTTGGATAGGTCAAGGTCCTAAAGTAAAGTTATTTGAAGAAAAATTCAGGGATAAGTTTTCACCAAACTTTTCAGCCCTAGCTACAGGTTCTGGTACTGACGCTCTTCACTTAGCTTATATGCTTGCAGATTTGAAGCCAGGCGATGAAGTGGTAGCTCCTTTATTTACATGCACAGCAACAAACATACCGTTCCTTTACATGGGAGTAAGAATTAACTTTGCAGATATAAATTTGGACACCATGAACATTGATGTAAGGCATGTAAGAGAGTTAATGAATTCCAATGTTAAAGCTATTGTTTGTGTTCACTATGGAGGCCTCCCGTGTGATATGGATGAGTTGAATGAAATAGCCCAAGAATGGGGAGTTCCTATTATTGAAGATGCTGCACATGCTGTTGGCGCAAAATATAAAGGCAAAGATATTGGTTCAATATCAGAATTTACAATGTATTCCTTTCAAGCGATTAAACATATTACAACAGGCGATGGCGGGATGCTTCTCATTAAAAACAATGAGCTTCTTTCTAAAGCAGAAAGACTCAGGTGGTTTGGAATTGATCGATCTGCAAAACAGGGTGGCATATGGGAGAATGATATTATCGAAATAGGCTACAAATATCAGATGACAGATATAGCTGCAGCTATGGGGATAGAGTCACTTTCTGAATTTGATGAGACGCTTAAGTTAAGACAACAGTTATTTAAATTGTATGAGTCAGAACTCAAAAATATTGAAGAGGTAAAGATTATTGGAGCTAATTCAGATGACCGAGAACATGCGGCTTGGATGTTTACTATAGCAGTTGAAAGGAGATTTGAACTTCAAAATAAATTAAGGGACCATAAAATCGAGAGCAATCAGGTGCATTTTAGAAATGATCGATATACTATTTTTGAAGAATTTACCAAAGGAAAAGTTTTCCCAAATATGGATAAAATCGAGAACAATTACCTTGTACTACCCTTACATACAAAAATGACTTTTGATGATGTTAAAAGAGTTTGCAATGTCATTAAGTCTGGTTGGTAATCTTTTTGCTTAATTAAGCAAATATGCAAAGAATCTTGCTTCTGTCTAAATATGGTGAAAAGGGAGCAAGTAGTCGAGTTAGATCTATTCAGTATGTAGATTTTTTAGAAAGTCAAAATTTCGTTATCACCAAAGCAGAATTATTTTCTAATTCATACTTGGAAGCTCTTTATAAAACAGGTAAATCAAAAAAGCTTTTGATTGTATTTTCATATGTCAGACGTCTATACATATTGCTATCTGGAATAGTTAATAAAAAATATGATTTATTTTGGATTGAAAAAGAACTTTTTCCTTGGATTCCATTCTTCTTTGAATCAATTTTCTATAGATTGAGTATTAAAATTTTTGTGGATTATGATGATCCTGTTTTTCATATTTATGACAAGCATAGCAGC
>Ga0181567_10003369_pt1 | contig 11825 bp, 10 predicted proteins | sample 101ome_14_FD_133761 | JGI IMG/M metagenome (GOLD analysis project Ga0181567, IMG submission 133761) | Coastal salt marsh microbial communities from the Groves Creek Marsh, Skidaway Island, Georgia - 101403AT metaG (megahit assembly) | ecosystem: Environmental > Aquatic > Marine > Intertidal...
CCGAGCGCTCACTCTTGTGTCTGAACTATCGATCGACGATGTTGATGCTCAACAGCGCCGGCTTCGAGCACAGGTCACACTGACTCGAGCAATCGACACCCTCGACCGGTTTTTGAGCCCATCAACCGCCGACGTCATTTTTGTTTCAGGTGCGCCGGGATCTCGTCGTCTTGAACTCGCCCCACTCGATGTCGGACCAACCCTTGCCGATGGTGTCTGGTCGCAACGCACCGCAATACTCACCAGTGCAACCGTTCCCATGAACCTTGCCGACCGCATCGGTCTCGAGGGTGCCGACTTCGTCGACGTTGGTAGTCCATTCGATTACCAATCAAATTCGCTCTTGTACTGCGCGATGCATCTGCCGCAGCCGAATGACCCCGGATTTCGAACGGCAATGCATGACGACCTCGAACAGCTGATCTCCGCCGCCGAAGGCAAGACCCTGGCACTGTTCACAAGTTGGTCGGCGATGGACGAGGCAGCCGACGCAATGAGGGAGCGACTGCCGTTCCGAATCCTCACTCAGCGAGACCTACCGAAACCCGCCCTTATTCGAGAATTCACCACAGACGAGGACAGTTGCTTATTTGCAACCGCCGGGCTCTTCCAAGGAATTGACGTGCCAGGGCGAGCCCTCTCACTGGTCGTCATCGACAGAATTCCCTTCCCTCGCCCCGATGATCCACTGCTCGGAGCCCGACGAGAACTCATCGGCCAACGAGCCTTCATGGAAATCGACCTCCCCCGCGCCGCGACAATGCTCGCCCAAGCGAGTGGGCGACTCATCAGAAGCGATAACGACCGAGGAGTCGTTGCGGTGATGGATCGCCGGCTTGGCACCGCCCGCTATCGCTGGGACATCATCTCGGCGCTACCGCCAATGCGTCGCACACGTGAACGGGCTGAAGCCGAGGCTCTCCTTCGCACTATCGCAAACGGATAGAGCATCACGCCCTCACATAGCAGTGATAGACCGTCCCAAGTTCGTTATCGGGAGATTCTTCGCTGTCGGGATTGTGGAATCACCACCCGGTCAATCCGCATGATGAAACGGGCATCAGATACCGAAATCGCTGAAGCTGAGGTCACAGGGGTTGCTCTCATTCCACACTCATCTCAATCGATCTGTTGCATTCCGATAGACAGGCCACTCGACCTGTCATCTCAAAGGTTCGGATCATTGCCCATTGAGAACCCACGACAGATGTCATTGTTTTCGTTCAGCCGATACCGGCAAAGACTACGGTCAAGGGAATGACGGAAACCCAACTCGTACGGCACGAGGCCGTTCAAGGGATCTCAACGATCACCCTTGACTCCCAGCACAACCGGAACGCCCTCTCACGGCAGCTTCTCGATGAACTTCACCTCGCACTCGACGAAGCCGAAGCCAACGATGCGAGAGCCATCATTCTTCGACACGAAGGGCCCGCATTCTGTGCAGGCGCCGACCTCAAAGAGCGGTCGTCTGGGCCTCCTGACTCAGGCCCGATGGTGAATGCTCTTGAACGCCTGATGGATACACCACGCCCCACCATCGCTGCCGTGAATGGTGCGGTGAGGGCTGGAGGGCTCGGCCTCATGGCCTCTTGCGATCTCATCGTTGTTGACCACGCAGTGACCTTTGCGCTGACCGAGGTTCGAATTGGAGTTGCCGCAGCAATCATCTCGGTGCCGATACTCCGACGGGTGCCCCCGGGCAAAATCGCCGCCGCAATGCTCACCGGCGAGGTGTTTTCAGCCACAGACGCTCGAGACATGGGTCTTATCACTCATGTCACCGAAGATGTCTCCGCAACAGTTGACGGCCTCATCGATGGAATTCTTGCCGGAGCCCCACGAGCCGTTGCGGCGACAAAAGCAATGCTGCAACGAGTGCCAACGCTTGATCGCGATACCGGATTCACCGAGATGCGCGCCCTCAGTGAAGAATTCTTCTCTGGGCCCGATGCCGCTGAAGGCATGGCCGCCTTCATCGAAAAGCGATTGCCTGCCTGGAATCCGGCAGCGAAATAGTCGCTACGAGATCAGCCGGTAACCCAAGCCCCTCACCGTGACAATGCGTTGCGGCTCGTCTGGGGTGTCTTCAATCTTTAAGCGCAACCGTCGAACGTGAGCATCGACGAGACGAGAATCTCCGAGGTATTCGTACCCCCACACATGTTCGAGAAGTTGATCGCGACTCAACACCGCATCTGCGTGCTTGGCGAACTCGCAAAGCATCCGAAACTCAGTTCGGGTGAGCGACAACTCCTCTCCGGCTTTCGTCACAACGCCCTGCTCGCGACGCAATTCAAGATCGCCGAAACGCACGACCTCGTCGTGGCTCTGATCGCCCGAAGACTCGTAACTCACGCGACGCAAGACGGCGGCAATTCGAGCCGATAACACCTTCGGTACGACGGGCTTCGTGATGTAATCGTCGGCTCCTGCCTCAAGCCCTGCGACCATGTCGGCCGCCTCCGTTTGAGCAGTCACCATGATGATCGGCACCGTCGACGATGACCGCATTGCTTTGCACACTTCAAAACCTGACAAATCAGGAAGCCGAAGGTCGAGCAGCACCACATCGGGCTGACACTGCCCGAACTGCACGAGCCCACTCGCCCCGTCGTGCGCTTCAACAACTTCGTAGCCCTCGTCTTCGAGCGCTAACCGCAACGCAAGCCGAATTGCGTCGTCATCTTCGATAAAGAGCACCTTGTGCACACCGCAAGTGTGCCACTTTCGGACGGTCTCACGCTGACGGCACAACGACGAGGGGGATTTTTTGTTACAGAAATCGCACAATTCTCGCAAGAGTTCGCAATACGCCCCTGACACAATCTGAAGTTGTTCACGCTGCACCGGTGGGGGACCGACCTCCCCCTGGTGTCCCACCGGCAGCGGAGCAACAGTCTCGCCTAGTGTGTCGACATGATCCGTTTGCGTTCGCCTCGACTGACGTCTCGAGTAGCAGCATTCTTCGGGATTATCGGCCTTCTCGCAGGTCTCGGTCTTACCACCGCGGCATACTCCGTCGCTCGAGACTCACTCATCGATCAACGAGTTACCACCGCTCGTTCAACCGCCTTTGATCACGCACTCGAACTTCGCGAGGCCTTCGAGCGCAACACTGTGGCCCAAACCTTCCAGCAGCTTGACATCGGGTCAGACGGTTTCGCAGTTCTCACACGACCTTCGCTCACGTCGCTCCTGCAATATCCAGTATCTGTGTTTCCTGACTCGCTACGAGAGACGGTGACCGACGGCAATTCAGGACAACAACTTTTCGAACTCGAAGGCGAGAAGTACATCGGCATCGGCATTCATATCGAGGCGAGCGATTCCGGCTATTTCGAAGCGTTCTCCCTCAACACCACCGAACGCACCCTCGCCGTGCTCGTGACTGCGCTGCTCATCGGTTCCGCTCTCGCGGCTCTCCTCGCCGTCTTCTTCGGCTTCAGCACAAGCCGCGGATTGCTTCGACCGCTTACCCGCGTGGCCACCACCGCCGGCGACATCGCTGGAGGGTCACTCGATGCCCGCCTAGAGCCGACCGACGACCCCGAACTCAGTCGCCTCGTCGTCGCCTTCAACAACATGGCCGATGCTGTTCAATCCCGTATCGAACGCGAAGAACGTTTTGCCTCTGAAGTCAGCCACGAACTGCGCTCGCCCATCACCGCAATGACCGCTGCTGCCGAGGTGCTCGCATCTCGACGAAGCGAACTCTCCGAACGATCCCAACAAGCTCTCGATCTTCTCATTGCCCAAGTTCGACGGTTTGACGCGATGGTCATCGACCTTCTTGAACTTTCACGACTCGAGGCAGGCGCGATCGATGGTCATCTCGAAGAGGTCGACATTGGAAATCTCGCAAGTCGAATTATTGCTCGGTCATCGACTCCCTCGACCCGGCTCTCTCTGAAGTCGAGCTCACCGATCATCGCCGTCACTGATCGAGTTCGCTTCGAACGAATTCTCTCGAATCTTGTTGAAAACGCGCACATTCACGCCGGAGGGGCCACAGAGGTTTCAATTTCAACCCAACGAATCGGCGACATTGTGGTCACCGTCGACGATGCCGGACGAGGCGTTGACGAACATGATCGGGTGCGCATCTTCGAGCGATTCACCCGCGGAAGCGCCGCCCGGGCGCGTGAGGGAACCGGGCTCGGGCTCGCCCTCGTCGCCGAACACGCAGCAGCGCTCGGTGGCTGGGCGTACGTCGATGACTCGCCCGCCGGAGGTGCCCGCTTCGTAGTGGTTCTTCCAAAAACCGAGCCCACCCTGATCGACCACGACATGCCGATGGGGGTCTCGTGAAACGGCCTCATTCACCACATCTGCGGCTCTTCGCAGCCGTTGGAGCGATATCGCTGATGGTCGCCGCCTGCGGCCTACAAACCGACTCTGAAGCGACCCTCTTCGACGACATCCCCTACGGCCTTGCAGAAACGAGTACCTCGACTACCACGACAACCATCGCTACAAACCCGGCACCGGGAACCACGACCACAACGGTCGCAGCCGATCAGCAAACGGTCGATGTCGTGTACGTCAGGCGATTCAGTCGCGAACTCGAGTCGACACAGGTCGACCTCCCCTTCCCTGTTTCGGGCAGGGACCTCCTCGATCAACTCAGCAGCCCGCCAGCCGACGCCCAACCGGAGCTGGAGACAGAAGTTTCACGCGGTCTTGTGTTGAGTTTTGGAGTTGATCGAGGGCTTGCCACTGTCAATCTTTCTCGATCTGCGATCAATCAACTCGGAAGCGCTCAACAACGCCGGGCCATCGCGCAGATCGTTCTCACCCTCACGCTCTTCACCTCAGACGAGGGTGGTATTGGTCAGGTCATTTTTCTTGTCGGTGGCCAACCGATCAGCGTCTACGTTCCGCTACTCGGAGCGAATAGCGAACCCGGACAACCAGTGGCATGGACCGACTACTCCCAATTACTCGTTGGTGTCGACGCTCGACCACCGGCATCGACAACTTCGACCACAACAACGGTTGCCAGCACAACATCGGTCGCCCCCACAACTTCGGTTGTTACCACCTCGGTACCACCATCGACATCGGCGCCCATCGACTCGACAACGACTTCTTCCCTGCCAGCGACATCGGTACCCGAATCGACGACGACGTCGACGACCACGATCGTGGATGAGTCATCAACGACCTCAACCTCGACGACCGTTGAAGATCGCTAGTACCCCAAACGCTCAACCCGGTCGGGACGTCGCTGCCAATCTTTATCGACTTTCACCTTCAGTTCCAGGAAGGCTCCCTCGGGCATTTGGGCTCGAGCACGCGTGCCCACCTCTCGCAGAATCGACCCGCCCTTACCGATCACCATGCCCTTCTGGCTCTCACGTTCAACGATGATGTCGCAGCGAATGCGAGGCCACTCCCATTCGGTGACCTGAGTCGCAATTGAGTACGGAAGTTCGTCTCGCATAACGGCAAGGAGCTGCTCACGAACCAACTCGGCCACCCACACTTCCTCGCTCATATCGTTGCGGTCGCCTTCAGGAAACCACTGAGGCCCCTCAGGCAGCTGATCGAGCAAAAAATCGATGAGGCCGTCAAGACCCTCGCCACTTTTCGCTGACACTGGGAAATACGCCGAGGCATCGAGCTCTGAAGCGGCACCGAGCATTGCGATCACTTGATCTCGGGCCGCAATATCGACCTTGTTCACCACCACGACAAGACGATTTCGCTGAAGCCGTTCGGCAACCCACCGATCGCCGGTACCGAAGGCGCGGGTTGCATCAAGAACCAGACACTGCATATCGACATCTGATGCACTTTCAAGCGCCGTTGAATTCACTCGCTCGCCGAGGGCCGAGACCGGTTTATGCAGACCAGGAGTATCAACAAAGACGAGTTGACTCGACGGACGGGTGAGAACACCCATCACCCGATGGCGAGTTGTTTGAGGTTTGTCTGAGACGATCGACACCTTGTGACCGCACATTGCATTGACGAGGGAACTCTTACCGACATTGGGTCGGCCGAGCAGGCCAACAAGGCCCGATCGGTAGTTGTCATTGCCGTCAACGGCGGGTTTTGCCACATCTCTAGTCAACACCGCTGCCTCGTCAAAACTGAACATCCTCTGACATGCTGTCCCCATGAGCCCACGAATCATCAACGGAGCAGACGAACTCAAAGGCCTTATCGGGGAGCACCTCGGCTACAGCCCATACGTGTCGATCTCTCAAGAACAAGTCAACCAATTCGCAGATGCAACCGGTGACCACCAGTGGATTCACATCGATGTCGAGCGCGCCACAGCGGGACCGTTCGGTGCACCGATTGCCTATGGCTACCTCACCTTGTCGCTCGGACCAGCGCTCTTCCCGCAGGTCGTGGCCATTGGAGGATTCTCGATGGGCGTGCACTACGGAACGAACAAGGTTCGGTTCATGTCACCAGTGAAGGTTGGCTCAAACCTTCGACTGGGCGTCAAACTTCTTGACGTCACCGATATCACCGGCGGCATTCAAAGCACGATGGAGTTCACCTTCGAGTGCGAAGGTGCAGACAAGCCAAGCTGTGTCGCAGAGGTTGTGTTCCGCTCCTACGAGTAACACCCTGGCGCTCAGGCGCCGCCCAACGCAATGACAGCCGACCAGGTGCACGACAGCAGCGATGTCGCATTCATTGACATCCTTCGAGCCGTCGCAGACGCGCGTGGAGACGCACGCTGTATCAGCGGACCTGGCTCAACGTCATCGACCTGGGCACAATTCATTGAGCGAGTCGAACGCGCCAGTGCAGCGCTGAACGCCCTCGGTCTCGGGTGCCATCGCGAACGCAATGAGCTTGCGCATCACGAATCAGGTCAAGATCACCTTGCCTTGCTGATGCACAATTCACCGCAATGCCTCGAACTGATGTGCGCCGCATTTGCGAGTCGGGTTGCCCCAGTCAATGTCAACCACCGCTATACGGCAGACGAACTCGTTGACACCTTGAACTACGCGCACGCAACAGCCGTCGCAGTCCACAGCGACTACGCCGATGTGCTCGCTACAGCGCTACCTCGGTTGCCACATGTCAAGGTCGTCATCGAAGTCACCGATAGCGGTAACACCGTGATCTCCACCGCGCGCGACTACGAAACAGTCCTCAACGCGCACCCCCCACAACTGGAGCCTCGACAGGCCTCAGGCGATGACCTCTATCTCGTCCTCACCGGTGGCACGACCGGTCGCCCACGGGCCGTGATGTGGCGAAATGCTGACGCTGTTATCGAATGTTTTGATGCGGCACGCTCACCACAACCGGTGAAACATTTTCTCGAAACCCTTCGGCCTGATCTACGAACGCTGCCGTGCGCTCCCCTCATGCACGGTGCCGGCCAATGGATGGCAATGCGGACCTTGCTGGCCGGAGGTTCAATCGTTATCCCTGATCACGCAGAGCACTTTGACGCCGCCGATACGTGGAAGGCGATCGAGAATCATGAAGCCACCACGGTCGGCATCGTCGGTGAGTCGTTCGCACGGCCCCTCCTCGAACAACTTGACACTGGAGACTTCGACCCCCACAGCCTCAACGTCGTCCTTACCGGAGGCGCACCGCTCACAAGCGCGACAAAAGCCCGGATACTCGAACACCTGCCGACGGTGCTCATCGTCGATGGTTTTGGGTCATCAGAAACCGGCGGACAAATGTCGATCGTCTCATCATTCGGTTCTGCGACGTCAGGAACATTTACACCACGACCAGATCGAACCGCAGTGCTCAACGAGCGCCTCGATACGGTGCTCCAACCCGGTGACGACGAGATCGGCTGGCTCGGAACAACCGGCCGATTACCGCTCGGCTACCTCAACGACGAACATAAAACCGCTCAGGTGTTCCGCATGATCGATGGCGTGCGCTACTCAGCTCCTGGCGATCACGCCAAGCATCTCATCGATGGATCGATCGAAGCACTCGGACGTGAAGCCGTATGTATTAACACCGGCGGCGAGAAAGTATTTGCGGAAGAAGTCGAAGCGGCCGTGCTGAGACATCAATCAGTTCGCGATTGTGTCGTCGTCGGTGTGCCGAGCGATGTGTGGGGAAGCGAAGTCGTTGCCGTCATCTCACTGAACTCCGACGATCTCGCTGCTCCAACCCTCGATGACATCACATCGACAATGCAGCATCTCGCTCGCTATAAGCATCCGAAAGCCCTCGCTGTCGTTCACCACATCCGACGCTCCCCCGCCGGCAAAGCCGATTACCCATGGGCTCGAGCGATCGCTATGTCTCACAGCTAACTGAAATCGTCGGCTCTACAGCGGCAAATTCCCCGTCGCAGCCTTCGTTGTTCCCGAGTCGTTAAAGGCGGCGATGGTGCGCTGAGCGATTCGCATCTGATGGATCTCGTCGGCACCATCGGCAAATCGTGCCCACCGTGCTTGCTGCAGCATGTGCGCCAGCGGCGTGTCGGTGGAATACCCGAGCGCCCCGTGAACCTGAATCGCACGGTCGATGATGCGCCACAAACTATTCGCCACAAAGTGCTTCGCCATCGACACGACCGCGGTGAAATCCATTTTCTGTTCGATCTGATACGCAGCATGCAGCACCATCAACTTGCACTGGTACAACTCGACAGCGGAATCCGCAATGAGCCACTGGATGCCCTGCTTCTCTGCGAGCAGCGAGCCGTGCGAATACCGCTCCATCGATCGACTCACCATCATGTCGAGCGCGGTTTCCGCTTGGCCGATCCACCTCATGCAATGCGCGAGACGAGCCGGACCTAGCCGATATTGGCCGAGCAAGTGCCCCTGACCTCGGCCGCCCAACATATTTGCTGCCGGTACACGAAGGTCGGTGATTCGTATTTCGCAGTGGTTGTGTCCACCCGACATTGTCTGCACATCTCTCACCACTTCCCAACCGTCAGAAGGCAGATCGACGATGAAACAAGTATTCGCTGCTTGCGGTATCTCAGGGTCGTCTTCGGTGCGAGCGACCAGCAAGGCAAATTTCGCACCCCGGGCACCCGAAATAAACCACTTATGACCGTTGACCACCCATTCATCACCGTCTTGATACGCCGTCGTCTTAATCAACGTCGGATCTGAACCGGCGACCTCAGGTTCAGTCATCGCAAAACACGAACGAGCCGTTCCCTCACAGAGCGGCTTCAAGTACTTCTCTTTCTGCTCTTCGGTGCCCCAGTGCAACAACGTGTGCTGGTTTCCTTCATCTGGCGCCTGGGCATTCAACACAAACGGTCCGATCGACACCTTTGCCGCCTCTGCTGACACCGCTGCCATCGCCGTCGGACCAAGTGCCATTCCGCCCCACTCCTCAGGCATATGGGGAAGCCACAGCTGCCATTCGTTGCGTGCTTCTTCTCGCAACTTCACAATGCACTCAACAACCTGTCGGCGTTCAGATTGATCGATCTGTTCCCACTCAGGCCGAACCCGAGTGTCCATAAATTCGCGAACTCGAAGTCGAACCTCGTCAACGTCGGGCGGAAAACTGAAATCAATCATGATGTGAGTCTGACCGCACTCGAGTGAGCGGTGCGAGCCGGGTCGTCGTAGCCTGCACACTGTGACCGACAACGATTCACGTGCCAACCCAACGAATGTTCGGCCTTGGGAGGGTGACACATTGCCTCAGGGTGATGAGAAGCGCGCGGCGATTCGAGAAATGTTCGACACCATCGCACCGCGATACGACATGGTCAATCGCATCATGACGTTTCGGCTCGACACGCGGTGGCGAAAGCGAGCCGTTCGAGATCTACGCCTTCCACCCGGTTCAGTCGTCCTCGACCTTGCGTCGGGCACTGGCGACCTCTGCATTGATCTCGCCAATGCACATCTTCGCCCGATATCGATGGATCTGAGTTTTGGAATGCTCGCAGCTGACCGATCAGGCTCCCCACGTGTACAAACCGACATTTTGCGACTCCCAACCTCATCACATTCGGTAGACGGAGTCACGTGCGGATTCGCACTGCGGAACCTCACCAACCTCAATGAGTTTTTTGACGAACTTGCACGCGTGGTTCGTCCCGGAGGCCGCATCGCTCTCCTCGACGTCGGAGTGCCAAGTAACCCGGTGATTCGATGGGGCAACTCGATCTATTTCGGCAAAATAGTTCCGTTTATCGGAGGTCTCCTCTCCGACCGCAGCGCCTACCGCTACCTGCCAAGGAGTGTCGCCTACCTGCCTTCTCCAACCGAGATGGTTGCGGCCCTTCAAGACGCTGGGTTCGCTGATGCCCACCACGCTGAACTCAGCGGCGGGCTCACTCAGCTTCTCACCGGCACTCGAGACCCACTGTGATCGCCGTCACCCGTGACCTTGCGGGCACACCGTTTGAGCACGTACCGCTCGTCGATATTGCTGGTGATGACGGACTGCTCTTCAAAAGTGCGTCGTCTGGCCGGGTGGGGATTGGTTGTGCAGCAGTCGTCGATGTCGACCGAGCCGTCGAGGAACTCCAGACGATCGAGCGACGGAACGAATCATCTGCAGACAACGCTCTGCTTCCCCTCGCATTCGGGTGCGTCGACTTTCTGCCCGGAGCTCCTGCAACACTGACGATTCCCGAACTCACCATCGTCGATGATGGGTCGGGGCACCGATTCGCAGTTGTGTGTGCAGCTGAGCACGACGTCGACCGCATATTTGGGTCTCTCACAGTGAATCCGCCGCCACCTCCCACGGCGAACAGCTTCCACGTCACCTCTCCAATTCCGATCTCCACCTACCTCGAAGCGGTGACCGGAGCCCGCGATGCAGTGCGATCGGGCAAACTTCGCAAAGCGGTTATCGCCCGGCCAGTGATGGTGACCGCCGACCACGCAATAAGCATTCATGCCGTGCTCAGACGCCTCGATGCCACCTTTGGGTCTACCTACCGCTTTTCAATACAGGGCTTCGTGGGGGCATCACCCGAACTGCTCGTCAGCGTCAACGGCGCCACCGTTCGTTCGCACCCTCTCGCCGGCACGACTCGAACAACAGGAAACGACGACGTTGACGCCCAACTTGCTGCCGAGTTATTGGCCAGCGAAAAGAACCAAATTGAGCACCAAGCGGCAATCGAGATGGTGAGAGACTCGCTGTTGCCATTCTGCAGCTACCTCGACTGGACACCAGAGCCGTCGATCATCAAGGTGGCCAATGTGCAACACCTAGGTTCACTCGCAGAAGGTCATCTCAGCGAGCCACATCCGACCGTCGTAGAGCTGCTCAGAGAACTCCAACCAACTCCTGCGGTCGGTGGCCACCCTCGAGCCTCGGCGATTGATCTCATCGTGAATTCTGAGGGGTTCACCCGAGGCCGATACGGCGGAGCGGTCGGGTGGGTAGATGGTGCAGGCGATGGCGAATGGGCAGTTTCACTGCGCTGCGCCGAGTTTTCTGACGATCGCCACCACGCTCGGCTCGTCGCTGGTGGCGGAATTGTCGCAGACAGCGACCCTGAAGCGGAGCTTGCTGAAACACAAGCAAAGTTGCAAGCGATGCTGGGAGCGATCATCCGGCCCTAGCCCCGGGCGACTACCACCTCAACCAATCGCTTTGCGAACCTCATCGACGAGGAGTTCATGCACCGCAACATTTCGGCGACGATTGCTGGGAACCCGAATCACACGTGGGCCCGGCACAGCGAGTTCTCTGATGAGTTCGTCACGATCTTGTACTGACACCGCTTCAACACCGTGGGCGGTAGCAACCGCGCAGAGATCTGTGCCATGCGGGGTCCCAAACAGGCGTTCAAACTCTGCACTTGGCAACTCTGAGGCTTGAGGAAGAAAAGAAAAGATTCCGCCCCCGTCATTGTCGATCACGATGATTCG
>Ga0181567_10003370_pt1 | contig 11823 bp, 16 predicted proteins | sample 101ome_14_FD_133761 | JGI IMG/M metagenome (GOLD analysis project Ga0181567, IMG submission 133761) | Coastal salt marsh microbial communities from the Groves Creek Marsh, Skidaway Island, Georgia - 101403AT metaG (megahit assembly) | ecosystem: Environmental > Aquatic > Marine > Intertidal...
AGATATTCTTTCTGGTATAGAAGACAAAACAAACGTGACGGTTGAGTTAAATCGAAAAAAAGCGATTGAGCAGGCGTTAGATGATCAAGAAGGTGAAGAGGTTGTTGTTATTTTAGGAAAAGGCGATGAAGCATACCAAATTATTTACGATGAAAAATTCCCATTTGATGATAGAGAAGTTGTACGAGAGTTATTGAATTTATAAGGTTCAGGGCTTTGAAAGATCTATTTTTAGTTACATAAACTTAAAAAACGAAACTTCTTTTGATGGTATGTTTTATATAAGTCTGTTTTTTGTTATAATTCCAATTAAAAATTAAGGAATTAACTTATGGGAATCCCTCAACCAGCCTTTTATATATTTAAATGTGAGCAATCAGCACCTCCAGGTATGCCAAAACCCTCATGTGTTACACCAGATACTCAAGGACTTTTCCAGTACACAGCTCAAAAGTTGATGCAAGAAGGGATCATGATGACGACCCCAATTGTACGTACATCTTGTATGAATAGATGCCAACAAGGTCCTGTTATGCTAGTTGAACCAGGACATACTATGTATGTTAATCTTACAGAAGAAAAAATTGATAGAATTATCGCAGAACATATAATTGGTGGTAATGTAGTTGAAGAATATGTTATTGATAGCGAATTTTGGGATACAGCAATAAGCCCAACTGATATGCAAAAACAGATGGGAAGATAGGGATATTTCATGTTAATTGATATGTTGTACAGCAAAATTCATCGTGCTACAGTAACTGATGCAAATCTAAATTATGTTGGATCAATAACTATAGATGAGGAGCTATTGGAAGCTTCTAAGATGAGAGTTGGACAAAAAGTAGAAATTTTAAATATTGATAATGGCGAGCGATTTTCTACGTATATTATTTTGGGTGAGCGTGGAAAACGAGATATATGTCTCAATGGTGCTGCTGCTAGAAAAGTACACCCAGGTGATAAAGTAATCATAGTGGCATATGCAACATATAACGAGGAAGAGTTAGAGACATATAAGCCTCGAGTGGTTATTGTAGATGAAAAAAACAATATAGAGACTATTGCAGACGAGATTTAACTATGTTCGGAAATATGGGCGATATGGGTAAAATGTTTGAAGGGATGCAAGAAAATGTTGCAAAGTTTCAGGCTGAGCTTGAAGCAAAGACTTTTTCGGTTAAAAGTGGTGGTGGCATGATAGAAGTTACCATGAATGGAAAAGGTGAGGTTACAGATCTTCAAATAGATGAATCTTTACTCGATGATAAAAGTTCTTTGGAAATTTTACTCATTGGCGCAATGAATGATGCCAATAAAATGGTCCAACAAAACCAACAGCAAAGTGCTATGGGTATGCTTGGTGGACTAGGTGGTATGAACCCTTTTGGGGCAAAGTAGATGCTAAGAGTTTTTATAGCTCTTACATTTATTTCTTTTTTTTATTCTTATCTTAATGCTTGCGAGGGCGGATATCGTTCTTGTGTGAAAAAAGTTAAAGATTCCCAATCAATCTATAAAAATATCTTACAAATTCCTATTACGAAAAACAAAAGATTAGTCTTTTCACCATATAAAAAACCAAATGGAAAAGTCTTAAAATCTGACCCTTTTTTAGGTCTTTATATTGTGAATGATCCTCAAGGGTTTAAGTATCCATTTCGTATCAACATGAGAATACCCTCAGGTATAGCTGCTGTTGATAAGCATACATCTATCGAGGGAAAAATCACAAGAAGACAAATTGGATTAAGCCAGTTTGGAAAATTTAGTTACAAAGTTAAAACTCCAGCATTACTTACCAATAGTTGCTGTGCACTAGAAGGAATTGTTACACCCCGAGGAGTTATTGAAAAAGAATATCTTAAAAGATTTATAGAACAAAAAGATGTTCGCTATGGTGATATTGGGATTCGTGTCATAAACACAAAAAAAGGGCTACAAGTAAGTTCCTATGATCCATTCATAAAAAACAACCCTTTTAAAAAAGGTGACTATATTCTAAGTTTTGATGGGCGTAAAGTTAAAGATGCTGCAACTCTTATGAAAAAGATTTTATTCTCTAAGATTGGTTCAGTCCATAAGGTTGAAGTAAAGCGAAATGGAAAAGTTCTTTCTTATAAAGTTCGTTCACAAGAAAGAGTGAGTGGAGGATATAAGATTGAGACATATTTAGAAAAATATGGCCTGACTTTTGATAAAGATCTCTACATTACCAACATCGATAAGAAGAAAAAAAACTATGGATTAAAAATTAAGGATCAGCTCTTTAAGGTAAATGATAATAGGGTTAGAAATCAAGAAGATGTTATGAACCATATTTCAGATTTTAAATTGCATCCGAGACTTTTGTTTGAAAGAGATTCAAATTTTCAGTTTTTTGTAAATATGGATTAAGCAGCATTTAGAGCAAGTTGAGCCATCTTTTCTAAGAATTTTTGAGTTTGATTAGTATCTTGAAGATTTTTTTTCATTTCTTCTAGAAAGTAGACTTTTGTTCGCTCATCAGCTATATTAAAAGTGTATAAAACCCATTCAATGTTTAGCTGATACTTTTCATTGTTCTTTGTGCAACTAAAAGTTCTGTAAAGATTGATATCAGTTTTTGAGAGTAATTCCAATGTCTGTATATAAAAATCATTCAATTCGTAATCTATTAGTTCTTCAAGTTCATTTATAGGTATGCTTGTATCTATTTCAGTATTTTCATTTGATAAGCCGGTAATGAGTGCATCCCCGATAAGAAGTTGCTCTCCTATAAAAAATGCTTTTTTGTTATTGCTCAATGCATTTGCATCTGTATAGATAGTGTGATCTTTGAGCGTTGAGAGATGATCAATTAAAATAGAACTAAAAAAACTGTAGACAGTATTTGCCTCCATCACAATATCAAGTTCTTTAACTTCATGATCTGAGGGATTGACAGTTAGAGCTTTCATCTAAAGTGCATCCAATAAAATCACATTAACAAATGTTCCAGCTTCAAGAAAAGAATCCTCTTCACCGCTTATCATTAAAGCGCTATTGCCAAGCATGTTGGTTAAGATCGCTGAACTACCAATTTTTTTACCCTCGAAGTTTACGTGGTATTGACCATCTTCTACACTAATGTTACATGCAGTAAACTCTGTAAATCGACTACGTTTTTTGAAGTCTTCACTTAGTTTTGCTGCAACAATTTCAAATGGTTTTTTTCTCCCTAAGTTTTTAGAGATAAGTGGTAGAGCATAAAGTATTGCCGTAACTGTTGAAGAGTATGCAAAACCAGGAAGAGCTAAAATGAACTTCTCTTCACGTTGTGCAACCATGACATGTCTTCCAGGCTTTATTCCAACACCTTTAAAAACTACTTCGGCACCTAAACGTGGAACAATGTCTTTGACAAAATCATAATCCCCGACACTAACACCTCCAGTACTTACAAGAATATCTGCAGATGCTAATGCATTTTCAAACGTTTTCATGATGGAATTTTTATCATCGCCAACTGTACCTAGTTGTATCACTTCGGCTCCAGCGGATTGAAAAAGTGCTGCTAATGTGTAGTTGTTTGAGCTTCTAATTTGTGAAGGGTTGTCACTTATTTCACCTAAATCAAGAATCTCACTCCCGGTTGCTATAACAGCAACTCTTGGCTTACACATCACATTTACCATAACAGTGTTTAGTCCTGCCATTACACCAATTTCTGCATAAGTGATTTTTGTTCCTTTTTTTATTAGAACATCCCCAGCTTTGTATCCTTCACCAATTGGTCTTACAGCATTTCCTTGAGGAACTTTTTGTTCAATCTGTATTTTTCCATCATAAGCATTTACATTCTCAATCTGTATGAGTGTGTCTGCACCCTCAGGCATTTTTGAACCTGTAAAGGTTTTGATACATGTTCCAGTTTGCACAATTCTTTTTTCATCGTTCCCTGCTGGATTGTCTCCAAGAATCGAAATCTCATCAAGCCCCATATCTTTATGTTGAATTGCATAGCCATCCATAGATGCGGTAGGAAATTTTGGATCATTTTCTTTGGCAACTATATCGCAAGCTAGAATTCTTCCAAGTGATGCACTTAATGGAACATTTTCATTTTTAGAGCTATTTACCTCGAGGAGTTCAAGCATATTTTGACTAGTTTCATATGATATCAATGTCATGTAGAGTATCCCTTATATGATAAATTTATTTGTTTACTTTTTTGAAGCTAAAAGGCCACTTCCCTAATAGCAGTTGAACGATCAAGTGCATAGACTCTTTTACCGTCGATCAGGTCATATTTCCATATTGGAGCAGAGGCTTTAAAGTCTTCAACAAACTCATCTATAAATTCAAGAGCTACTCTCCTTTTTGGTGAAAACACTGCAGCGATATAAGAAGATTCATGAAGTAACACATCTCCACGAGAGTGAGCCATTTTAATGGTAGCATTTTTGTCTTTAGCTTTTTTTACCCAGTTTTGAAACCATTTTTCAAGTATTGGTTCATAGATGTCAAAGCTAAGTCCTTGGATCCCATTCTCATCTCTGATTGTCCCGATAAATGGTATAAAAGCACCATAGTTATTTACAGATTCCTCTTCGTACCATCGTTTAAGTATCTCAGGAACATTCAGTGATCCATTATATAATTCGAGCACTTTTTAACCACCACATACAGGAGGAAGCATTGAAACAACATCGCCATCTTTTAGTGGGTGTTCAAGTGAGGATACAATTGTGTCATTGACTGCAACTGCAGAGTTTTCTAGCCATTCTTTCATCTCAGGAGTTTCTTGAAGTATTATTGCTAGTTCACTGAGGTTATTGATATCTAATTCAAGATTATCTTGCTGTATAGGGCCTAAAAATTCTACTCTAATCATGGCTATTTACTCCGTTTATATAGTGATGTGATTATATCAAAGATAAGTTAAGTAGAGTATAATTGCGTTGATTTATCGATCAGGAGTCAATTTGGTTTTTGGAAAAATTGAGTATTTAAACCTTCTTCCATTTCATGTCTTTATGAAACGTTTCACAAGTAGTTCTCAACAGAAGATGAGTATGCATTATAAACGTGGAGTGCCAGCAAAAATTAATGATAAGTTTTTAATGAGAAAGGTTGATGCAGCTTTTATTTCAAGTATTAAAGCAAAAAAATATAAGTATGTAAACTTAGGAATTGTGGCGAAAAAAGAGGTGTTAAGTGTTATTTTAATTCCACAGAATGATACTATTTTAGATCAAGAATCTGCTAGTTCAAATATTTTAGCGAATCTTTTGGGTTTACAAGGAAAAGTTCTTATTGGGGATAAAGCGTTACGTTATTCTCTTGAAGGAAAAAAACATATTGATTTGGCTCAGGTTTGGAATGAAAAATATAATCTTCCATTTGTATTTGCACTCCTTTGTTACCATAACCATAAAAAGACTCTTCAAAAAATTGAAGCATCTTTTATGCATCAAAAAATTTATATTCCACAATATATTTTAAAGAAAGAAGCTCAAAGAACACAGATTAGTTCTTCAAATATTTTAAAGTACCTTGAGCATATTTCGTATGTTGTAGACACTAAAGCAAGACGAGGTCTAAAAAAGTTTTATACCCTTTCCAAATAAGAGTTTAACCAGCTTTTAACCAGTAATTTAGTACAATGCGCGCTTTAAACATTTAAAATAAGAGAATTATATTATGAAAGAAAAAGAGACAGAAGTAGAAGCTATAGATATAGATATAGTTGAAGTGAATGAGGAAAAATCAGATATTGTCGCTCACAAGGAAGTAACTGTGAGTCAATTATTGAAAAAGAATAATGAGCTTTTAGCGTATCACAATAATATTCTTAGAGAAAATAAAAAAATAATGACAACAAACAATATTGTCAACATTATATTTCGTTTGATACTTGTTGCTGCAGCAGTCGTTTTTTGTTATTTTTTATTCATGATCTATAATGAAATCGTGCTAAGTAATCAAAAAGAAACAACAATCGTAAATAACTTGCCAGCACAGCAAGCACCGACAGTAAATGTGAGTGTACCTGAGACGAGTGTTTCAGTAAATAATCAAACAGTAACAGACAAAATTTCATTTTACGAAGGTGGTTTTTATGGATATGTTTATAAAAATACATCTAAAAATCTTGTATTTTGTAAAACTACTGAACAAGGTACTGTGTACGATATTATGATTTCACCAAACTCAACTTTAGAGTTAACTCCAAGAATCTATTCTTGTAAAGATGCAGAACTTGTTGAGATTCCTGATCCAACAAAAAATGTTATCAAAAATAAGCCGGTTTTTGAACTCTAGCTTAATAGCTATTTAACAAGTAGGGTATTATAATTATTTATGCAAAAATTTGAGAATTTTTTATTAGCTCATCTTCCAAAGTCTGAGTCGATTCATCCCCATTACGAAAAAGCGCTTCAAGTTATGCTTGAAGCGGGTGGAAAAAGGTTTCGTCCAGCGCTTTTGCTTGGTGTAGTAAATGCATATAATTCTCTTATGGAAGATGGAGCAATGCATGCTGCGTATGCGATTGAACTTCTACATACATACTCTTTGATACATGATGATCTTCCAGCTATGGATGATTCCCCTCTACGAAGGGGAAATCCAACATTACATGTTTTGTTTGATGAGGTAACGGCTATCTTGGTGGGAGATGCTCTTAATACTTATGCATTTGAAGTTTTAAGTAATGCTCCATTTTCCGATAACACAAGAGTTAAACTTATCCGAGAACTTGCAAGCAATGGTGGTTTGAATGGTATGGTTTTGGGACAAGCGATTGATTGTCATTTTGAAAACTCTCCACTAAAAATTGAAGATGTAAAAATCCTGCATACAAACAAAACTGCTAAACTAATCGCTGCTTCACTTAAGATGGGAGCAATTATTGTTGGCGAAGAGAGTGTAGAAAATGATTTGTATGGTTTTGGGATAAAGCTTGGTTTATTATTTCAAATTCAAGATGATATTTTGGATGTAACACAAAGTTCAGAAGAAGCAGGAAAGTTAACCAACAATGATGAGGATAAAAACAGTTTTGTTACTTTGATAGGCTTAGAGAAGAGTATGAAAGAAGCAAATAGTTTGGCGGACGAGCTCATAAATGAGCTGAATAATTTTGATGAAAGATTACGAAATAGCCTTTCATCTTTACTTACAAAATATATCAACAGACATAGGACATAATATATGAGCAACCAAATGCGTCAAAAAATGGCAGACACTATTAGATTTTTAGCAGCAGATATGGTGCAAAAAGCAAACTCAGGGCATCCAGGTGCACCTATGGGTCTTGCAGATATAGCTGTAGTTCTGAGTGAACATTTAAATCATAATCCTAAAAATCCAGACTTTTTAAACAGAGACAGACTTGTGTTTTCAGGTGGTCATGGGACAGGTCTCATTTACTCATTGTATTACCTTTGGGGATATGGTTTAGAGATTGATGATCTAAAAAATTTTCGTCAATTAGATTCACTAACTCCAGGACATCCTGAGTATGGACACACAAAAGGTGTTGAGATAACTACAGGGCCTTTGGGACAAGGTATTGCTAATGCTGTTGGTTTTTCTATGGCATCAAAATTTGTAGGAGCTCAAGTAAATTCTGAAACTGCAAGTCTTATTGATCATAACGTATATTGTTTATGTGGAGATGGAGATTTAGAAGAGGGAATTTCTTATGAAGCTTGTTCTATTGCCGGACATAACAAACTTGACAATTTGATTCTTATATATGATTCAAATCGCATCACTATAGAGGGATCAACAGATTTAAGCATATCTGAGAATATATCAAAACGTTTTGAATCCCAAGGCTGGGATGTTTTAGAGTGTGATGGTCATGATTTTGATGCGATTGACAGTGCACTTACTCAAGCAAAAGCAAACACAAAACCTACTATTATCATCGCAAATACTATAATAGCTAAGGGTGCAGGGGAATTAGAAGGTTCTCATCATTCTCATGGCGCACCGCTTGGAGATGACGTTATAGCAAAAGCTAAAGAGGCTGCTGGGTTTGATCCTAAGAAAAGTTTTTATGTTGATGATGATGTAATGGTACGATTTCGTGCAGCGATTGAAGAGGGAGATCTTTTAGAAAGAGAATGGATACACCGTCAAAAAACTCTTCCTTTAATGGAACAAAATGAAGCTTTAGAAGCATTACAAAATGCTGATTTTTCAAAAATCGATTATCCATCTTTTGAAAAAGCTGAAGCGACACGTTCAACAAACGGAAAAATTATGAACGCAATTGCTAAAGGTGTCCCAAGCTTTTTAGGTGGTTCTGCAGATCTTTCGCCATCAAATAAGACTGATTTAAAAGATATGGGTGTGTTTCCAAAGGGAAGAAACATCTACTTTGGGATTCGTGAGCATGCAATGAGTTCAATTGTTAATGCTATGGCATTGTATGGACCGCTTATACCTTTTTCAGCTACATTTTTTGTTTTTTCAGATTATCTTAAACCAGCTGCACGTATAGCGGCACTTACAGGGATTCAACAGTTTTTTATTTGGACACATGACTCTATAGGAGTTGGTGAAGATGGTCCAACACACCAACCAATCGAACATCTTTCACAGTTCCGTGCACTTCCTAACTTTTATGTATGGAGACCAGCTGATGGAAATGAAAATGTTCAAGCATGGAAAACTGCTTTAGAGATGAAAACTTCACCATCTGCTTTTGTATGTTCTCGTCAAAATTTAAATATTATTCCAGCTCCTGTGAAAGGTGAAGTGAGTAAAGGTGGATATCTTTTAGCTTCTGATGAGAGTGCATCGATTACATTGATGGCATCTGGTTCAGAAGTCGATTTAGCTCTTCAAGTGAAAGAAAAATTAAACAGTATAGATCTAGCTGTAAATGTTGTTTCGGTTCCATGTTTTGATCTTTTTGTTGAGCAGGATCAATCTTATATAGACAGTATTGTAAAACCTGATTCTAAAGTGGTTGCTATTGAAGCTGCACGTGGTATGGAATGGTATAGGTTTGCTGAGAATGTGATAGCTATGGATAGCTTTGGCGCCTCAGCACCTGCTGGAGAATTGTTTGAAAAATTTGGTTTTTCAGCTGATTCAATTGTGGAAAAAATCAAGTAAGCATTATATAGATTCCTTACAATAAAGCATTATTGTTCTTCAATAGTGCTTCTTCCTTCCCCTCCAATTTTTGTAGCAAAGTACCCAATAATTAGAGCTGCAATAATCCCATCCCCTATAATCCAAAATGGTGAAGTAAACAATCCATTTTCTCCAAAGGTGTACAGCATCATTTCTTTAAATTCATCATAGGTAAATAGTACAAGTATAAAGTTCATCCATCCACCTAAAAAGGCTGAACGAAACCACCAAGGTAATGGTAATTTTAAAATGGGATGATAGTTTAAAACACCAAAAACTCCCACAAGAGCGCCGAGTGTTACATACCATAATAAAATCGCCCATTGAAACATAAGTGAGAGATCTGGATAGAAGTAGGGTAAAGAGAAAAATCCTATAATTCCAAAAACTAAACCAAGCGTTTTGCCAATAACAATTCGAGTAATAAGTGAAGGTTTTTTAAACATGACAAACTCCTTAAAAAGTTTATCTTCTTAACACTATTTTACATCTTTTTTCTTTAGCACAATGTTTGGTGGATTGATTTATCGATATATTTTGAGGATTTTTTCAGAGAATTGAGATTAGATTATAGCTTTACCCAAGGGGTAAAGATAAAGCTATTGAATTGTTTTACTATGACTTAGAAAGCACAGTCGTCGAAGTTTCTACCAACTTCATTTCCACTATCACTTGCAAACTCATATAAGAATGCAGCATAGTGTTTTGTATACATTGCAATTAAAAAACCTGGATCAACTTTTGGACAAATTTTTGCAATCTCGTTTCCGATCATACCTTTGTTTTTGATTTCTTGCCATTCATCTTGTGTGTGCATTTTAGCAACAACATCACCACGTTTACCACAAGCATCTTTGATTTGCTTTTGGAAATAGTATTTTCCTTTGTTTACACTACCCATTTCTGATGCAGATACAGAAACAGCACCAACCATTAATCCTAACACTAGTAAAGCTTTACCAAATAACTTCATTTAATTCTCCTAAATATGAATAGATATGATCTTTATTATATTTCAATTAAAAAATAACATTTTAAATCATAATAACGAGGAAATTGTAAATTATTTCAACTAAAATGTAAATACTTCTAAATAGAAAATATTAATTTTAGTGAATTTGTTCCTAGTTTGTTTCATTATGTAACTATTTTTCATCATTTAATTAAATATTTAATAATAAAAACTATGAAATATGACATATCTAAGACATTAAAAAGATGATTTAACTAAAATTTAATGTGTTATATAATATAATTATATTTATTATAAATAAAATATATATAATTTATTAATATAAAATAACTAAAAAAAATATTATTAAAGAATTGTCTTAGTTTTTCTTTGATAGAATTCTTCAGAGACAAATTATGGAGAGCATATGAAATCAATTATAATCTTAGTCATGATGTCATTAGTTACCTTGACATTTGCACAAAAACAATCAAAAGTAGAGTATGAAAAAAATTTGCTACATACAAATCCTTTACCAAATTTAACACGAATCGTGTTGAAGTATAAAAAAGAACTTGAATTAACAGAAAAGCAATTTGAAGCAATTTTGTTTTACTCGTTTGACAATAGACCAGTAGTTGATAAATTAGTAAAACAAGTATTAGCTGAAGAGAAAAAGCTACATGATGAAGCTTTATCATCAGATGAAGATGTTTTAAAAAAGTCTGAAAAAATGTTACAACTCAGAAGAGAGATAATGCATAAGAAAACTCTATGCCGTGCAAATATAAGAAAAATACTAAATAAAAAGCAATTTGAAAAACTTGTTGAATATTATAAGTGCTTAAATGGCGGAGTAGAACAGCCGAAGTATATAGCTTGTAAAAGCTAGTTATTAACTTTCTTTTCTTCAAACTCTAAAGATTTAGCTGAGCTTCTTTTCTTTTCATCTTCTTTAGAAGTTAATCTTTTACTTAGAAAATTTGAAAGATTTTGGGAGTTTTTTTGATGAACTCCCGATTCGAAGCTATCGTAACGGTATTCTTTTCCTCCATGCATATCTATCTTCCCTTTTGAATAACTCTCGTATGAAGATTGTGCTGTAAGAATTGTAGCAAACAAAAATATGTAAAGTAGTTTCATAATAACTCCTATATTTCTCTAGAGTATGCAGATTTTGTTAAAATACGACTGTCCACGTATCCTCGACCAACCGTAAAATGGTAAAGAATTTGGTATTGATTTGATTGCAATCGTAGTAAGTTATGCATCATATCGTCCAAAAAGCATCCTATGCCTGTCCCGGATAATCCTAGTGAGGTTGCTTCAAGGTAAAGTTGCTGCCCTATCATGCCACATTCCCAGTACAACTCTTTGTATCTATGTGGTCCAAATTCTTGAATCTCTTTAGAAAATCTACAAAGCATCCCTAAGCTAAAAGCTCCATCACTTGCTATGTCTTGTGAGCAACTGATTGTCTTTGACAATGCCTTGTAATCTTTTTTTTGGAGAAAGTAAAGGTTCTCAAAGTTTGTTGTTTCCCATAAAAAATCATGATCTAAAAGGTTTTGTAGTTCGGCTAGATCTTGGGTATTTCGTACAAGTATGTAGAGTCCTTGTTCATATTCCTTAACTCTATGGACCATTAAACATAAATGAACTGCAGTTTGTTTTGCATCAAGTGAATGAGCCACACTTCGAAGAATTGTATGAAATTGTTCTTGGTTGATATCTGATGTTTTAGGATCCATGAC
>Ga0181567_10003375_pt1 | contig 11816 bp, 10 predicted proteins | sample 101ome_14_FD_133761 | JGI IMG/M metagenome (GOLD analysis project Ga0181567, IMG submission 133761) | Coastal salt marsh microbial communities from the Groves Creek Marsh, Skidaway Island, Georgia - 101403AT metaG (megahit assembly) | ecosystem: Environmental > Aquatic > Marine > Intertidal...
ACACATATCTGGCAACCCATGCAGACAGAGACATCAATATCAAAGGTCTTGGGCTGAAACTGCATTTTGCCCAAAAAGTCAGGTTTCTTCACGGTGTCCTTTTCAATGTAAATACACTGAGGAGGACACTCCTTTTCACAGATTTGACAGGAAACGCATCGCAGGCCTGTTTCCCAATCGTCTCCATCGTAGACAAGAAAAGGAAAATTACGGGCATTCTCCTTGGCGGGGATCTTTTGCTCGGGATATTCCACCGTTGTGAGACGCTCTGGATCGTGGAAACTTCCTGCGAGGTTTTTCGCCGTTTCCACCATGCCTTTGAGAATACCTTTACCAATCATGATCTTAAAGAGGACTGAGTTTTAGCGATCGACCTCTCCCAGGACGATGTCGACACTGCCGAGAATGATGACCGCATCTGCGATCGTTTGTCCCAGGCACATGTCTTCTAGAATGGTTAGATTGATGAAGCTCGGAGGACGCACTCGGAAACGATAGGGCTTGGGGCTACCATCACTGATGAGATAAAAGCCCAGTTCGCCCTTGGGTGCCTCGATGCGTCCATAGGCCTCACCGACGGGCGGCTTGAACCCCCTGAGTTTTGCTTTTGGATGGATGAAATCGCCTTGGGGAATGTCACCGATGGCCTGCCTGAGGATGTTCACCGACTCGCGCATCTCCAGAATGCGAATCATATAGCGATCAAAGACATCACCATGATCACCCAAAGGGACTCGGAATTCGAATCGGTCATAAATGCCATAAGGCTCGGCTTTTCTGAGGTCGAGATTGACTCCCGTGGCGCGGAGCATCGGGCCTGTGATGCCGGCATCAATCGCCAGTGACTGGCTGAGGGCCCCGACTCCCTGCGATCGAGACACCAACACTTCATTTTCTGAGAGGAGAGCTTCAAACTCATCCAGAAACTTGGGGAAAGCCTCGACAACCTGTTGAGCCTGGTGGAGCCAGGCAGGGGAAACATCACATCGGCAACCACCGAACCGCATGTAGTTGCACATCATGCGAGCCCCGGTCAAGGACTCGAATAAGTCGAGAATCCGCTCTCTTTCCCTGAAGGCATACATGAGGGGTGTTCCCAGGGCCCCCATGTCCTGTACCAGGAAGCCGATGAGGCAGACGTGGTTTTGGAGACGGCTTAACTCGGCAGTGATCACTCGAATGTATTCTGCGCGCTCGGGGACTTCAATGCCTGCCAACGTTTCTACGCTGAGTGCATAAGCCCAGTTGTTGGTCATGGAGTTGAAATAATCCAAGCGATCGGTATAGGGCATGGAGCCCAGATAACTAGTGCCCTCACCGATTTTTTCATGATTGCGATGCAGATAGCCGAAAACTGGTTTGAGTTTGACCACCGTTTCGCCCTCAAGTTCCACGTCCATTCGGAAGACTCCGTGGGTGGACGGGTGGTGGGGCCCCATGGAGACCTCCATGCGCTCAGCGCCCTGCATCGAGGGCGAGGCACTCGATGTGATAGCTTCAAAGCTAGGTCCGGGACTGGTGGTCGATTCGATCATTGTCTTCGGTTTGCGGGGTCCGCAAAACGCTCTTGACAGCGCTTCAACACAGCGTCGTGGGGTGTGGGTTCATATTCGTAGTCGTCGGCCTCAACGAAATCTTTTCGCATGGGATGCCCTTCGAAATCATCCCACATCATGATGCGCCTCATGTCGGGGTGACCCTCAAAGACAATACCAAACAGATCAAAGATTTCTCTCTCCTGAAATTCTGCACTGCGCCAAACAGGTGTCAGCGAAGGCAAGGAGACGTCGTTTTTGCGATTGGCAGTCCGAAGCCGAAGGACTAGGGGACCCAGGCCCTTGTTGATGGAATAAAGATGGTAGACCGCCTCTAGATAACCCTCTTTTGGGAGGGACTCAGGGTCGACCGATGGGTCTGCTTTGATGCGTGCCTTGGCTTGGAGTGCCAGGGCCTCATCGGTCCAGTCAACCCCGGTGACATTGGAGAGAAAATCCCATTGCCAAGGGGAGTCATTCTTGAGCCATTGAGCACATGCCAAAGCGTGTGCTGGATCGAGGACGATAGCATGTTGTGCCGACGGAGACAGATTCTCTTCCCATGCGATTGGAGCCGATGGAAACGCCTTCTCCAGGGCCTGAGCGACTTCGCGCGCATCGATGATTGTATTTTGAGAGGAGTCGCTCATCAGGCCGGATGACGTTAGGAGCGCTCCACGGGTTCTGGATGCCATATGACATCGTGCTTGGGTGGAAGTAGATCGTGTGAGCCGTGTTCCGGCACAGGGAGTGCGGCGATTCGCTCGGCCTCTTCCTCCTTTCGGCGACTCGGATGAAGCGTGTCTTGGGCGATTTTTCGCTGCAGGGTCATGATGGCGTGTAGCAAGGCTTCCGGTCTTGGAGGGCATCCGGGAATATGAACATCGACAGGGATGTATCGATCGATCCCTTTCAGCACGTTGTAGCCCTGCTTGAATGGCCCCCCGGAAATGGCACAGGCACCCATGGCAATCACGTATTTCGGCGAGGGCATTTGTTTGAAGAGTCGCACGACCTGTGGGGCCATCTTCTTGGTGACGGTTCCTGAGACAATCATGAGATCGGCTTGACGCGGTGACGGCCTGAATACTTCGGCTCCAAAGCGCGCCAGGTCGTAGCGCGACATGGAGGTAGCGATCATTGCGATGGCGCAACAGGCCAGCCCAAATTGGAGCGGCCACAAGGAAGTGCCGCGACCCCAGTTGTAGAGATCGTTGAGGGTGGTTGTGAAAATACCCGCCTTTTGCAGTTCGCTTTTGAGTCCTTCGTCCATGAATCAGAGAGTTACCTGCTTTTGGGTTTGGGTTGGAGATGGTGCGTTTTGCGATGGTGTGAACTGCCACCTTAAAAGACCTTTGGCCCAAGCCCAAACCAAGCCTTCCATGAGGAGGAAGATGAAAACAAGGATGCCAGCGATGGCTCCCGCAGGGAGGTTTTTGTAAACAGAGGCGATTGGGAGAAGAAAAAGGATCTCGACATCAAAGACCAGGAAGATGATGCCGTAGATGTAGTATTCGACTTTCAGGGGAAACCACTGGTAAGTGCCAGTCTCCAAGCCACACTCATACACCGCGTTCTTGATGTCGTCGGGTTTTGCTGTGCCGGCCCAGCGGGTCCAGACAAATGCCATAAGGATGGGGGTGAGACCCATCATGACGGCTGAAAAGACGAACACTGCCAGAAGGAGGTAGGGGTTGTCTTGGGTGCCGGAATCCATCTGGGAGAGTGTCGGAAGTTTTCTAAGCAGCAGACCTCAATTATCACTCGGTGTGGGGCGTCGAACCAAGCCCACGGATTGAGCGATATCGTCGAATTCTTCCCGCGAAACACTGTCAAGGTCTTTACCCTTGCGCGCCAGTTTCTCGTTAATTTTCACCGCTTTCTCCACCATGCCATCATGGGTCTCTGCGGTGCCTCCTACCAGAGCGAAATTTTCGCCACGGGTGACACGCTTGTGACCGTCGGAATCAAGCCCAAGACCGAGCATCATCGCTTTGGCATCCTTACCACCTTGATTCGGTGAACTCGACATATCCATAATGTTAACGGTTTCCTTGGGATGTGCAATCCAGAATCCTACTTATTCCGGCGCTAAAGAGCTCTGCATGGATGGTATCGGATGTTTTTCCGATCGACTTGAAAGGCAGGCGCCCCACTCATTGAGGTCGACTTCGAGGCCGGAGTCGCCTTCGGGATCCATGAAAGCTCGAGCACCGCCTACCAAGTAAAAAGACCCGGTAATGACCGTAGGGCAGGCTACCTGCTTGGCAAGTGCCTCCATGGTTTGATCCAGGGTTTCCGAGCAGCATGACCGAATAGAAAGATCTTTGATGCTTAGGCTTTGGACGAATGCCGCCATGACTTCCGGAGCCACGGCGCGATCACTTTGTGCCCGAACCAGCCAAATGTGTGAGCAAACAGGGGCCAGATGCTGCAGGCCTTCCTGCCAATCCTTGTCGTTGAGAGATCCGAATACAAGGTGCAGATGACCTTTTCGCCAAGGGGATGTTTGCTGGAGGGTGCGTGCCAGAGCCCGCAAGGCGTCCGAGTTGTGGGCGACATCCAGCACGACCTCCCGTCCGCACCACAGGCGCTTTTCGAATCTACCTGGCAGTTGAGTGCTTTCGATGGCTTGGTGGAGCCTGTCGCGCTGGTAAGGGAGGAGATGTTTAAGAACTTGAGCGACTTGAGTGGCGATACTGGCATTGAGCCTTTGATGAGCCCCCGCCAAGCCAGGCATCACGGCCGCTGGCAAAGACGCCTCTGTGGCTTGGTAGCAAGGACTGTCCATGAGCTTGCATTGATGGACCATGATGGCTTCAGCCTCAGGCTCCAGTGTCCCAAGCACGACAGGTGTGTGAGCCTTGATGATACCTGCTTTTTCGCTGGCGATGGAGGTTAGTGACGACCCAAGCCATTCCTGGTGATCCATGCCGATATGCGTGATCACACTGCACAAGGGCTGCACGATATTCGTGGCATCCAATCGCCCCCCCAAGCCGGTTTCCCAGACGACCAAATCGCAATGCATGGTCGCAAAATGACGCAAAGCCATCACAGTGAGGAACTCGAAGAACGATGGGTAATGATCGGCAGCGACCCCTTGAAGGAGTTTTTGTAAGTCCTGGACTTGTTGGATCAATGCTTCGCGCGAAATGGGCTTGCCCCCAACTCGGATTCTTTCCCCAAAGCGTGACAGGTGAGGGGATGTGAAGAGGCCGACCTTCAGCCCTTCAGCGAGGTAATATTTTTCAAGGTAGGCGCAGACCGAACCTTTCCCATTGGTGCCTGCGACATGGATGAAGCGCAGCGATTTCTGCGGAGAGCCTGCTGTGGTTGCGAACCGTTGGACACGGTCCAACCCCAGTTTGGACCCTTTGACCCGTAGCTGATAGAGGAATTCGAGGGCCTCTGAATAGTGCATGATGACCGCCTGACTCAGCTTTGTTACCATCGGCGAGGAACTTACCTGCAGATGAACCCTGAGGTGACAGTGCCTGTCACTGGGTGTTTTGAGATCCGGTTTCCTGCATGCATGCGCCAATAAAACCCTTGAAAAGCGGGTGAGGCTGGTTGGGTTTACTCTGGAATTCTGGATGAAACTGGCAGGCGATATAGAATCGATGGTTTTTGATTTCCACCATTTCAACAAGGTCGTTGTCCTCCGTGCTGCCGCTGACGATCAGGCCTGCCGCTTCGAAGGACTCCCGATACTGGCTGTTGAATTCGAAACGGTGCCTGTGGCGTTCGCTCACCTGATCTTTTCCATAGAGACGAGCCGCAAGTGTATTGGGTTTGATGTGGCAAATTTGAGCGCCCAGCCGCATGGTGCCCCCCTTGTCAGCGACATCTTTTTGTGCCTCCATTAGCCAGATGACCGGATGCGGTGTCTGGGGATCGAACTCCACTGAATGTGCCTGATCCAGCTGCATGACATGGCGAGCGAATTCAATGGTTGCGATTTGCATGCCCAGGCAAAGTCCAAAATAGGGGATATTGTTTTCACGGGCATAACAAGCGGCAGCGATCTTGCCTTCAATACCCCGCTCTCCAAAACCTCCCGGCACCAGAATCCCTGCCAGACCTTTGAGTATTGCCTCAGGGTGGGCAGGATCAATGTCTTCGGCATCGATCTTTTCAATCGCCACGCCACAGTCCTGTGCAATCCCCCCGTGAATGATGGCTTCATAGACCGATTTGTAGGCATCATTGAGATCAATGTATTTTCCGACCACTCCAATCCGGACGCGATGCTGGGGGGCAATCAGCTTGCGAATGATCTCCTGCCACTCACTCATGTCGGCCACCGGTACTTCCAACCGCAACAAATCGCAGATGAGTGCATCCATTTTTTCCCTTTGGAGCATCAAAGGCACCTCATAGATGGAATGATCCACGTCCTTTTCTTCGATCACCGCACTGTAAGGAACATTGCAAAACATGGATATTTTTTCGCGGAGTTCCTTGCCCAGAGGTTTTTCGGTGCGGCACACGAGAATATGAGGGGCAATGCCGATCTCGCGCAATTTGGCGACGGACTGTTGCGTGGGTTTGGTTTTCAGTTCGCCCGCAGCCTTGATGAAGGGCACGTAGGTTACATGCACAAAGAGGGCATTGTTGTAGCCCACATGAAGGGCAAATTCTCGGATGGCTTCTAAAAATGGGAGGCCCTCAATGTCTCCGGTCGTGCCTCCAATTTCAGTGATGACGACATCGGCCTGGGTGATCTCAGCTAACTTGCGGATGCGATCCTGGATCATGTCGGTCACGTGAGGTATGACCTGCACCGTTTTCCCGAGGTATTCGCCCCGACGCTCTTTCTCCAGAACTTCCTGGTAGACTTGTCCGCTGGTGAGGTTGTTGAAACGACTGAGCTGAGTGTGGGTGAACCGTTCGTAATGCCCGAGGTCCAGATCGGTTTCCGCGCCATCATCCAAAACATAAACCTCCCCATGCTGAAAGGGGCTCATCGTTCCTGGATCGACATTCAAATAAGGATCAAATTTTTGAAGGGCAACCTTCAAGCCCCTGCTTTCAAGCAGGGTGCCCAGAGACGCGGCGGTGAGACCTTTCCCCAGTGAACTAACCACGCCACCTGTGACAAAAATATATTTGGTTTCCTTCATTTTGTTGTTTTTCCGATTCCTAGTTCCTTGAGAACTTTCTCCAAGTCCTCCGGAGTATCCACTCCAATGCTCTCGTATGCGACGACTGAGACGTGAATGCGAACACCATGGTCCAGCGCCCTGAGTTGTTCGAGTTTCTCGGCCTCTTCCAGGGCGGAAACGGGCCACTGGACCAGCTTCAGTAGCGTTTCACGACGATAACCGTAAATGCCCAGGTGCTTCAAAAAGGGAAACGCCTTCAGCTGATCGGTTGCAGGGAGACTCAACGCGTCACGAACGCACGGAATCGTTCTTCGGGAAAAGTAAATCGCTTCGGACGCCTGATTCAAGATCACTTTGTTCACATGGGGGCTCTGGTAGTCCTCTACAGTGCGAATGGGAGTAGCTGCCGTCGTCATGGGGGCGTCTTGAAGGGCCTCGGCTACGTGATCAATGACCTGTGGGTCGATCATCGGCTCGTCGCCCTGTATGTTGATGGCTCCATCGAAGCCTCCATGGCGGGCCATGACCTCTGCTACGCGATCGGTGCCACTAGGGTGATCCGATGAGGTCATTTCCACTTTGCAGAAAGACTCGACATGTTCCTGAATGCGTGGGTCGTCTGTGGCGACGATGATATCACTCAGTTGCCGTGACTTGCGGCATTGATCGACCACGCGCTGGATCAGGGATTTGCCCCCCATGTCCACCAGGGGTTTGCCGGGAAACCGGCTGGATTGATAGCGGGCGGGTATCACCCCCAGAATTTGCATGACTCGCAGCCTAGAACAGAGGACCTCTGAACTGCAAGAATCCATGATCTGAGCGCGCATGCAGCCAACGCTCGATGGGCATCCAAAGGAATGGCTCGCATGAGTCTTTGTGGTTCCTGGTTGAGATGGTAGTCCGTTTTGAAACCTCTAGCAGGCTTTGAGGGAGATCCCTTCACGGGCACTGCTATTGGGTGTGATAGTGAGGGGAGTTCAGTTGTTTGTGTGAAAGGCTTTGAGTTACACGCTTTGGGTGGATCTGCGCCTGTGCTGAAGAAATGATGCGGACGGCTGTTTTTTAGCAGAAGGTGTTCGTTCATTAGCTTTTTTCTTTTTGGGGTTGTTTTTTCCTTGGGGGCTCCCTCAGAAGGCGCCTTCCGCTCAATGGAGAGGTGGCTGAGTGGTTTAAGGCACACGCCTGGAAAGCGTGCGTACCCTAACAGGTATCGAGGGTTCGAATCCCTCCCTCTCCGCCATGTCCCTCAACTTGCCCCCTTCCTCCCCCCTTCCATCTTTGCTCGCATGGCTCAGGAGCCTTTGGCCGCAGTCTGAGCCACTCTTCAAAGCCTCGCAGAAAGAAGGTGGGCGGAGGTTATCCCAAAGATCAGCCATGCAGGGCTTTGAGGGGCGATTTGGATCGTAATTTCAATAGCATTTTGCAGGAATAGGGAGACATGGTGACATTACAAATGAGGATCGACATTCGAATAGGGTTCCTGATCCAGTTTGCGACGACCTGGATTTGGTTGGTTCAGTTAGGTTTATGTGCGGCTCAGGAGGCTTCCAAAGCTCAACCCTCAAGGCCAAGCTCCGGTTGGTCCAGTGCATGGCAACTCGGAGGCCGCACTCAGGCCGCAACGCGGCTGAGTGGGGGTGGGCGGTTTGACGTTTCTCAGTTCGGCTTCAATGCCTCACTGGGCTACCAGGAACAACCCTCCAATAGAATGGCATTTAGCCTCAGTTACCAGCAACGGGCCTATGAGTTTCAATCCTTGGGTCGCTGGATGGAGGCTCAGCCTTGGGATCAAGTCCATTTTTTGAGCCTTTCTCTGCCCATCCGCCGTCAGCTGACTCCCGATTGGTCCATGATGTTCATTCCCACGCTGCGAACCATGGTGGAAGATTTGAGTGATGCGGATCAAAATATGACGGGTGGGGGTATTGCTGGCTTTTCCTACCAAATCAGCCCAAGACTCAGACTGGGTCCAGGGTTCGGAGTGCTCACACAACTTGAAGACGATCCAAGTTTCTTTCCGGTTATTGTGGTCGACTGGGATATATCAGACCAATGGAGGCTCAGCACAGGGCGGGGTGCCGGTGCATCGCAAGGGCCGGGTTTGACTCTGTCCTACGATTGGAATGACTCGTGGGATTTCCTGCTTTCAGGTCGGTATGAGCGATTCCGGTTCCGCACCGATCGCCAGGGGACGACAGCTCATGGTATTGGTGAAGACCAAAGTGGATCCCTTTATTTGATGGCTGCCTATGCCATGCTCCCAAATGCCAAACTAAACCTATTCACTGGCGGCCATTTTGGCGGGTCTCTCAGTGTGGAAGATGGTTCAGGCCATCAGATTTCCGAACGCAACTACGGTTTCGCTCCGTTGATTGGTTTCAACTTGGATGCCAGGTTCTGAGGCCTCCTATTGCAGGACACCTGTTATCCACGGCTTGTGGTGCGCGGTTTCCCTTGTCCGTTGACTTCCAAGCCTATGAAACCGATTTGGCGTCTGGCACTAGGGTCTTCCTGGAGGGCGCCCGCCTCCTGGACCTGTCGGTGGATTGCCCCCCGGGCCTCCACCCGTGTTGCCACTGCCAAAAGGGGACTCATCATGTGGATCAAGGTCGGTTCGGAGGATTCGGAAAAATTGGCTCCGAAGACCTTCAGGAGCTGTGGCAGCCATGATCCATTCGGTCGATGTTGCCTTGTGCATAACATCATCCAGCGGATCCCAAGACTCAAGATCCGTGCTCGTTTCCATTCGATAGGTAGCTCCCTCGATCACCTTCCAGGTGATCATGAGAGTCTCGGCCGCATGGGAAATGGACGATGGTCTCTCCTGAGTACTTGAGCCTCCTGTAAAATGAACGGTCACGGTGGGCTCATAGCCCGTCTGCGCGCTTCCTGTCGGTTGCGCGAAGAAGCGAGTGGCTATGTTGTAAGGAAAGGTCGGTGTGCCGTCTTCAAGGATGCAGGTAAAATAGGCCCAAGTCCCCTCTGGAAACTCAGGTGTTCGAGTAAAGCGAACATTGTAGGCGTTGAGATCAAAGTCCACCCCCTGAGCCAGGCCCAAGTCACCTTTGTAGGCATAATCCTCGAAATAGCGCCCGAGTGAGTAGGTTTCGCCTCCAATGCGGGCATCCACATCCGGTCCATACTGAGTTGCGTTCAAGATGGTGCTTCGACCATCCAGCTTTTGGACCCAAACCGGGAGACTTTTTCGCCCAGCCCGTCGCAGATCGGTGGATCCATGACTTCCATCCCTTAGTTGGTAGCCGGAAATCATTCGGCGAATGGTTTGATCGGTGCTCCCTGGCGTAGGGTCATGATATCCATAGGGCCCATAGACGGGCAGCCCATCCTTGACCCATCCGATAATAGGAGAATGGTTCCCATTGAATGTCTCCGAATACACGTTGGTCTCTGCCATGTAGGTCACACTGTCTCCGAGGGCGTGGCGCAGGGCTGGGGGGCTGGCATGGTAATGATGCAAAGCGCCTGCTTGATGAGCGTTCGCGTTATCGAAGGTCACCCGTTCGTTGATGAAGGCGTCTCGGTTCCACACACCATCTCCAGTCGAGTTGTTGACGGGGGTTTGATCCTGACCTGAGCTTGTGTCGTATGAAAACGTGTCTGATGAATCAAACATCGCAATGCCGTCCACGAAAAAGCCGATGGGGCCAGGGGCGGTGGCCGTTTTAGTGTCTGGAAGGACGGGGTTCCGGGGGAAACGGTACAGCGTGGCGGTGTTGGCTGGAAAATTAGGAAATAGCTGGGTTTTGGCATCGTCTAAATACCAAGGGCCCATGATGTGAAACCCCAAACCGGTGGTTTTGATGTAAACCCAGTTTGCGGAATAAGCCACCTCGTTCACCCCAGCATACACGGGTAGAGACTGCGTTCCTTGACCGCCACTCCACGTCGTCACCGAATGGCCGTCGTGCATGTCCTCAATATCCTGGTAAATGCGAGCGTACAAGCCGGATTTCTGGGTCAGCCAGGAATCGAGCAGGGGATCTGCATGGAGGTAGATCCCATGAGCGATGCCCAGTGAGCCCATCACCATGGATGCGAGTTGAGTCTTCAACGAATTCTTCATACTAAGATTTGGTAAAACATAACGCGGGATCACTTTTGTGCACCTTCTCATTCCAGAAACACTCAGATTCGAATATGAAAAAACAGCACCTACCTGGATCTCGATCTGAGCGCAGCATCTTCCTCTTTGCAAACGTGCTCTCCTGGACATTGGATTTTTGGTGGACGTTTCCACCCTCCATTCACCTGTTGCCTTCCAAAAGAGACGGCTTGCAGCGCTTGCGCTCGCACCTGCGAGGGTTTGCGCACTTGATAGGGGGCGAAGCTTCGAGGAAGCTCTGAGTCTATCGTAGGTTGCTTTGAATGACCCATCAACAACCCGGAGCCTGCTCATGAACCCTTTATTCAACACCCAACCACCCGCGCTGCAAGCTGAGAAACTTCCTGAGGGCGAGTCCCACAGCCCCTTTGAGAAGCTGGCGGGAGCCATGGGCCTCCTGGAAAAGCGCCAGGGAACATCTGGATGGATGCATCCTTTTTGGTTGCTGAGCTTCGTTTTCATCGCCCTACACACCGCTCAGGCCAGGATTCCCGAGGCGATGATGGATGCCAAACCAGAATGGTTCATGGAAACCGAAGGCCAAAGAGTTGTCGAAAACGTCCTTTCCTGGCAAACCTCCGCAGGCAGTTGGCCCAAAAATGTGGACACGGCCAGTGAGCCCTTCCAGGGATCCCTCTCTGAGTTGAGAGGGACCTTCGACAACGCCGCCACTACCGGAGAGATGCGCTTCCTTATCAGGGCTTATGCGGTGACAAGTGATGTCGTCATTCGCAAAGCCTTCTTGAAGGCTTTGCATTTGCTTCTCGAGGCTCAATACCCCTCGGGTGGATGGCCGCAGACCTTTCCGCTTGAGAAGGGATACTCTTCGCATATTACCTTCAATGACAACACCATGGTGCACATCCTCAGGTTGCTGCGTGAGGTGAGTCAGTGGGAATCTTCGAACCTGGTGACCAAAGACCACCAAAGGAGTTGTCAAAAGGCCTTCGAGCGAGGGATCGAATGCATTCTCCGATCCCAAATCAAGGTAAGAGGCGTTTTGACGGTATGGTGTGCTCAGCACGACCCGGTAAGCTTGGAACCGCG
>Ga0181567_10003388_pt1 | contig 11798 bp, 8 predicted proteins | sample 101ome_14_FD_133761 | JGI IMG/M metagenome (GOLD analysis project Ga0181567, IMG submission 133761) | Coastal salt marsh microbial communities from the Groves Creek Marsh, Skidaway Island, Georgia - 101403AT metaG (megahit assembly) | ecosystem: Environmental > Aquatic > Marine > Intertidal zone...
ACGCGCGCCGAGCGCCGCGGGCCACTCCTCGTCCGTCGCGTGTCGATTGATCGCCGCTCGTAATCGCTCCTCGTTTCCCCCCGAGTGAAAGTGCACGCGCTCGCCCGAGCGAAACAAGAAAAACGACGGCGTCGTCTTCACGCCAAGCTCGTCCCTCGCCAATCGCGTCGTCGATCCGTTCTCGTTTCCATTCATGAAGACGAACTTGACACCCGGAAAATCGTCGGCAATCTTTTCGTACTTTTTCGCGAACGCCTTGCACGGTCGACAAAACGTGAACCCAACCTCGAGACAGACGAGACGATTGCGTTCCCATCGCAAGACGCGCGACCACTCATCCTTGGACACCACCTTTGTGACGCGCTCGGAGGACACGGCCGCGCGCCACCACCGCGCCCACTCCTCGAAACTCACGACGCCGTTACCGTCGTAATCGAGGGAATCGAGCAGGCGACGACCGTCGTCGACGTCGACGTTGAGCGCGGCGGTGGCGTCGACGAGTTCGCTCAATTCCAAGACGCCGTTTTCAGACGTGTCGAATTTATCAAAGACGTCTCGCAGTTGTTCCTCGGTGACGAACTGCGGAGACACCCCGGTGGTGGTGCCGATGACGTCTCGGACGTAAATTTCGATGTCGCGCGTGCGTATCTGTTCGCGCGCGAGCGCGGCGGCGCCCTTGACGCCGGCGACGACGCCGAGCGTCCCGGCGACGACTTTGGTCTTACACGAGAGTCTCTTCACGAGCGCGCCGGCGTCGTCACCGTCCTCACCGCTCAGTATGATGACGTTCGGCATGTACTTGTCCTCGAGTTCGATCAAACACGCGCTCACGACGTCGGCGAACGCGTCTTCGTTAGTCGTCTCCGCGTCGTCTCTCCACGCCTCGACGACGGGGGCGAAATTCTTGACGATTGTCCCGTCGTCGTACAGACTCGCGCTGAACCGTCGACCCACCATGCAAAACATGACGAGATCGCTCTTTTCACTCGCGCTCAACCCGGCGCCCGCGCCGTATCGTAACTCGGCCGCCCCGAACGCCTCCGCGCCGGACGACGCCGACGTCTCGCACCCCGTCGCCGTGCGCGTCGCCGCCTCGATGTCCACTCGCGCCATCGTCTCGCGTCCGCTCGAGTCCCCGTCCACGCGCGTCACCAATCCCGGAAGAGATATCCCCAATCGTCCCTCCCACTCCAACGACTCGACGAGCTCGCGAACCGCCGCCGCGACGCCGCTCGGCGTCGCCTCGCCGAGTCGCGTCGCCGCCCCGGCGCGCTCGAAAGCCCCCGTCTTAGCGTTCACCGGCGCCGCGCGCGCCTGCGACGCGCTCGCGTTGACGTACACGCCCAACACGATATCATCGTCGTCGGTCGTCGCACCGGCGCGCGTCGTCACGGGCGTCGACGCGCGTCCCGCACGAGGACGGCGCCACCGATTACACTTTTTCATCAGCCGTCCCATCGACGCCCACGAGGTCGCGCGCGCGTCCACAACGACGACGATCGCAGACGACATCGCGATCGGTGTTCGTCGCGTTCGCGTCGCCGCGTCGGCGTCGGTGAGTCGCGTCGGCGGGGCGAACGCGCGAGAATGCGCGCAATCGATTTCGCGGCGTCCCGAGGTGGTTATTTTTACTTTTTCGCGAAAAAAAGCGCGCTCGAGGACGCTCGGCGAGCGATGAGCGCGCGTGAATGCACGGTCGGTCGGGTCGGTGTGTGCGTGATGTGTGTGATATTCTAAACTACGAACGGTGGGACGCGCGTCCCGGTCGGCGGGCGCAAAAAATCACGCCTCGCCGTCCCACTCGCGGTGAAATTGCTCCACGAACCGAACCATGACGTCGTGTCTCGCCGCCGCTCGACGTCGACCGGCGTCCGTTTTCATCTTGTCGCGCAGGGTGAATAATTTCTCGTGAAAGTGATTGATCGTCGTGTTCGGTCTGTCGACGCTCGTTTGATTCTTCGCGTACGCCTCGGCCGTGAGCGAGCGTTCAGGTTCCACTCCCGGCACGTGCATGGGATTGTTTCTCGCCCCGCCGAAACAAAACGTCCGCGCGATGCCGATCGCGCCTATCGCATCTAAACGATCCGCATCCTGCACGATTTTAAATTCAATCGAACTCGTCGCCCGCGCGTACTCGGCGTCCCCGGCGTCGCCGGCGAGCTCGCTTTTAAAACCAATGTACCGAACGATGGCGCATATTTTCTCCGTCTTTCCCTCGTCGTACCCACACGAGGTTAAAAACGCGCGCACGGCGTCCCTCCCCGCGTTCGCGTCGCCGTCGGCGTACTTCCAATCCTTGACGTCGTGCATCAGCGCGGCGAGCTCGATCACCTCCACATCCACCGCTTCATCGCTCGTCGTCGATTCCTCCCTCGCGAGCGCCATGGCGGTCGCACGCACGCGGTGTATGTGCCAATAATCGTGCGATCCATCGTTGTGCGACAATTCCTCGCGCACCCACGCCTCGGCGCGGTCGATGACGGCCGTCATCGTCGCGAGCGCACCGTTTTGGCGTCGTGACCGTTCGAAATCCACATCCGACGACGACGAGCCGCACTGCGCGACGCGCCCGCGGTTCACCGTCCGACGCGCGCGATGCACGCCGGAACGACGCCGTCGTCGACGAGGCGCGCCGTGCGCGTCCACGACGCGCGCGTCGGTCGCTCGGCGCGACGATTCGAGCGCGCGCGCCCGGAGATACGCGACCGACCGCGCGACCGACGCGCGCGACGCGGACGCTCGACGACGACGATGCGCGGGAGCGAACGCGTCGACGGTGACGCCGCGGACGCGGACGCCGAGCGACGCGAGACGTCGACGACGGCGGCGGCGAGGGTCGGGACGATCAAGTGGAAGAATAAGAGTGAGCTCCAGGAGTTTCTCGAGACGCTGAGCGAGACGTTTCCGGAAGAAATGGATGAGATGCGTCGAAAAGTGCGAGACGACGTCAAGCGAGCGTCGAGGAGCGCGATTCTGTTGACGTGCGCGCAGTTGTGTTTCGTGGGGGCGATGTGCGCGAGCGCGCAGTCGATGGAATACTTTAGCGCGGCGCAGTTTACGTTGGCTCGAAGCGCGCTGTCGTTGCCCTTCGTTTATCTGCTGGCGAAGACGAGGGGGGAGACGATGCGAGAGTTGAATAACGTGAAGAAACGGAAAGCGTTGCGGTCGTCGCTGGTGATGATCATGTTGGCGGCGTGCGTGTGTTTGGCGCAGATTTGTTTAGCGTACGGGCTGAAACGAGCGTCAATCGGAAACGCGGTGGTGTTGGGGCAGTTGGTGCCCGTGTATTCGTGCACGATCGCGGTGTTTCAGGGGATAGAGAAACCGAGCGTGGGGAAGTTTGCGGCGATAGCGGTGAGCGTGATGGGTACGATTTTGTTGTTGGATCCCGCGCGCATGTGGTTGAGCGCGGGGAATGTCGCGTTGTTGATTCGCGCCGCCGCGTTCGCGACGTATCTCGCGTTTCAAGAGTCCATCTTGCGCACGTACCATCCGATGACCGTTGCCGTGGTGTCGCAATTCATGGGAGCCATCATGGGCATCGCGATATCGCTTCCTGTGGTGTTGCGCGAACATTTCTTAGCGGAGAATCCCATAGCCATCGTAACGCAGACGAGCGCGTGGGCGGCGGTGGCCGCCGGCGGCGTACTCGCGTCCGCCGCGTACGCGCTGACGACGCGCGCCGAGGCGGACACGACGCCCGTCGTCACGGCGTGTTACGGGTCGCTCCAACCCATATTCGCTGGAATCATCATATCCGCCGGAGGCGGCGGCGGCGTGCTCGTGAGAGACGCGTTCGCGTCGACGCTCATCTTGGTGGGGAGCACCTTCGCCGCAGCAAAATCGACGTTGGAGCGAAGCGATCTTCGCGTGCTCAAGAGTTCGCAGACGTGGAACACGATGACTGGCGATCCGACGATCGCGCTTCCTCAATCGAAATCCACGGCGAGCTATCCGGCGCCAATCGACATGACCATCGATTTCGACGGCGACTTTGACGTGAGCGCGACGTTCGACGCGAACGAGGGAGGCACGATGATCATGCGAAAGAGTGGAACGGTCTCCAGACGCCAAATCGTGGACGAAAACGGAGGCACGATTCGTCTCAGACGTAAGAGTCGACGAACGCCGATTCAGCGCTCCGCCGCCGTCTGGACAGTCGCGTGGGCCGTCGTCTTATCCATCGTCTCTCTCGCCGGCGCGGGTCTCATCGGGTGGTACGGCATATACCTGTACTGGCGTTTCTTTTGCTAATTAACAACAAACCAAACTACTGTAGCGAGCGTCCCGGACGCGTAGTGCTAACGCTTGAAATCTAGAAACTAGAAATTTCTGGCGTGGAAGGAAGCCTCGTCGAGAAAATCCGCCGCAACGACGGAACCGCCAAACTTTCTATTGTTCAACGCATCACGAGCCTTCATCGCGGCGTCGACGGAGACGTACTGCACGAAAACTTTTCCAATGCCCGGAACGCTCGCGTCTCCGTCCTTGGCCGGTCTAGGAATGATGACGGTTGAAATTTCTCCGTGTTTCCCGCACTCCTCCTGCATATCCTCCATGATGTTTTCGTACTCCTCGTCGTCCGCCAACTCCTCGACGGTGAGCCCCATGTTACTGAAGGAGACGACCGTCGACGGCGGATTCGACGGTGGCGCCGCGATGGCGGGCGGCGGCGGCGGCACGTTCATCGTTGATCGTGTCGGGTCTTCCGCGCGGCGCACGGTGAGCGTCTTGTCGCCCATTTGCATCCCGTTCAAGCCTTGACACGCAATATCCGTGACGGAGACGTCCTCGTAGACGACGAAACCGTACCCCTTGCTATTTCCAGTCTCCTTGTCGCGAACTAAGTCAAACTTCGCTATCGGTCCGAACGCTTCGAGCAACTCTCGAACCTGCGGCTCTTCTAAAAAGTATGGCAAACCGCCGATGAAGATGCGGTCCTCGTGTTCCTGCAAAATATTAGTCGTCGCCGAGCGCTGTAACGAGCTCGGATCCAACCCGATCGCCGCCAAGTCCAACGACAGATTCGGCGTCGACGGTCCGAGTCCCGCCGCGAGCTGCGCGTTGTAATCATTCGGCCGCCGCACGCGAACCGGAACGCCGTCGATGACGACGCCGTCCAACGCCAACGCGTTGGACGTCTCTTCCACGCTCCTAAACTCCACGAACGCGAACTTTTTCTCGATGTTGATGTACGAATTCACCACCGACGGTCCTTCCTCCCCGTTCGTGCCGTTCACGGCGACGAGCGCGTTGTTAAAAAACGTCGTCACGTCCGTCTCCGTCGTCGTCGTCGCAACGCCGCCGACGTAGATCCGTCTCGCGTGTCTCGTCGCCTGCGCCGTCATCGGCACCGCACCGGGACCGTATCCCATGCCCGGAGGAGGCGCGTATCCACCCGTTGGGAACGGCGGAGGATCGTTCGGGTCCACTGCGTCGACGAGGGCGCGTCAGTCTCTGTTTCTCTCTCTTTGGTCGTCTTTGGATCGATCCATCGCTCGATCGCGTCTCACCGCGCGCTCGATCGCGCGCGCACGCACCACCCTCCGGTAACACGTCAAACAACGTCTTCCGCATCCTCGGTTTCGGTTCCCACGGTCCCGGAGACATGCTTCGCTCGCGTTCGGCGCGGAATCCACCGCGACGTCCACCCCGACCGCCGCCTCCGAAATCCCGACGACCGCGACGGTCGTCTCGGTACCGAGGCGGCGATCGCGAGTCGCGGCGACCTCGGCGGTCGTCGCGGTAATCGCGCCGGTCGTCGCGGTAGTCGCGCCGGTCGCTGTCTCGTCCGTACGACATGTCGACGGGGGAGAGGGAGAGGCGCGGTGTGGAGAGAGGGCTGGTTGGGCGGCGCGAATACAAACGCGTTAAAACGGCGCGGGACTACGGCGAACGATCGTTCGAGCGATCGGGCGGTGTGATTGAATGGTGGTGGTGATCTCGGTCTGTGGTGGTGGTGATCTCGGTCTGCGGGCGTCACAGACCGAGATCTTTGACGGAGACGCTCGCGCGCGCGGGTTTGATGAGACTCAAGTTTTTGTAATAGCCGCGGGGAGATCTCTCGGCGCCCGGCGCCCAGTTGGCGACGAGCGAGCGAAACTCAGACTCGTCGAGGACGGATTCGTCGTGCTGCGGGTACGCCGCGCGGAAGGCTTTGGAGATTTCCATCTGGTGCACGCGCCCGCTTCGGGAGAGACGACGGTCGGCGAATTCGCAAAAGTCGTCGTATTGGGCGGTGAGCTTGGCGAGCGTCGCCTCGTCGACTCTTTTCGGTCGACCGAGTTCGCTCACCCCGGCGATGGTCAAAAATCCGAGTCCACTGGAAATTTGCCACGTGGAATCACCCAGAGCGGCGTCACCGAGCGCGCTCGCGGCGACGCCGGCGACGAGAAACCACGCGGCGACGCCGACTTTGGCTCCGAAACTCGCGTCCTCCATCTGCGCCGTTCCCGTAACCTTGCGCAACAACCAATCCGACGGACGTTCGCTGTCCGTGCGTCCTAAAAACAACATAATCACACTCACGGGCGACGCGAAATACAGCGCCACCCCCCAGATCGCCGCCCCCGCGATGCTCGCCGCGCCCAACGCCGGTCCGCTCGAGCTCGCGAAATCGAAATCCAATCCATCCCCCGACGCGTACGATTCGATCGAATCCACCCCGTACAAGAACCCATCGCTCGAGTTTTCGTACACCGCCGCCACGACCGCCGTCATGGCCAGCGCCGCGCTCCCGACTATGAGCCACGTCTTGGCGTTTTCTCTGTTGCGCGCCTTCTCTCCGCGCGATATGAGCCTCGGGTCGCGTCCGTTCGGTCCCGCGCGCGCGACGACGGCGCGTGATCGCGCGTGGGTTCGTTCTCGACCGCCCCACCCGCGCGTCGACGCCGCGCGCGCGTCGACGCCGACGAATCTCGCCGCCGCGCGCGCGCATCGTCGCGCGCCGGTCGACGTCACCGAGCGCTCGTTCGGTCTCGTCCTCGTCGACGACGCGCGCGCGAGCGCGCGAGACGCGACGCGACCGGACGTACACGGCATCATCGTTCGCGCGAGACGCTCGCGACGCGCGTCGGGTCGACTCGCGCGGTGCGCTCTGGCGTCACTCTCGCGCGCGCCCAATTCCTAGCGATGAGCGCATTCGCCCTGCGAAGCTCCGCGCGCGCGGCGCGCATGGCGTTCCCGCCTCGCATGACCGCGGACGGCGTGCGCATATCGTCCCTACCGCGCGAAGAGGCTGAGCGCGCGCTCGCGCGCGCGCGCGGCGCCTCGACCTCATCGTCCGTGCTCGAGAGCGTCTTGCGCCCGAAACGCACCGTGCGCGCGCTGGGACCCGATCGGGTGCCCGAGGGCGCGCCGCGCCGCCGAACGCTGCGCGAGGACGAGATGCAGAGCGTGGATCTCGGCGGGGCGGACCCGTGACGCGCGATGGGGAAAGGTCATCGTCGACGTTCAACCGGTTGCGAACGATTCGAAAGTGTCCGTCGGAGGCGTCCGTCGACGCGATGAATCGATTCGGCGCCGATTTAAAACTTTCTTTCTCAAAATGATGCGCAAGGGTGGGACGGGAGGCGGCGCGGCGCCGCGTTCGCGAGACGAGCGAGCGGCGACGCGGGAACGCGAGGTAACGAGATTTGCTCTTCGCCCGAGAGACGATCGCGCGCGGATACGCCTCGACGTCGCGCGCCGCGATCGCGTTTTCGAAGGTTCCGACGGCGAAGGACACGAATCCAAGTGTATTTCGCGCCTCTTTCACGGACGGTCTCGAGTGTTCGTGACCTCGCGGAGGATCGGTGTATTCCAACACCCACCTCGGCGGCGGGCGGCGGTCCGTCGTGAACCGCGCTTCTTTCCCGGTCGCCTCCTCCGCCTCCTCTTTCGTGGCACATCGTGTGCGTCTCTCTCCGTCTATGCGTTCACACTCTTCCAGCGCTGCGAACGAAATCACCGTACGCATCCGGCGCTTTTCTGGACCGCGTCGATCTTCGAGTTCCCGGCGCGTCGGCCTCGCTCGCTTCGTCGCCGGCGACGTCGGCGCGCGAGTCCGCGTACGAGTCATCCTCTACTTCAGCCTCTGGCGAGTCCGACGCGTCGGCGTCACGACGTCGTCGCTCGCGCACGCGCGGAATATCGTCGTCACGCGGAACGGGCGACGGAATGGCGTCGATCGAGGGCCGGAGACTCTGATCCGACGCGACGTCGTCGAAACGCGGCACCGCCGTCGGCGGCGCTTCCCTCGGCTGAGATCCCATCGCACCCGATCGCGCGCGTTCGTTCGACCTAGACGTGGAATGCACATCGATAGTCCGCGCGCGATGCATCGCGACCGATCGATCCGTCAGTCACCGCCCGCACCGACGAATTCGCGCGCCGCACACGACCGCGCGTCGTCGTCGTCCGCGTCGTCATCCGCGTCGTCGTTCGTTCGTTCGGTCGTCCGACGACGACGACGACGACGACGACGACGGCGACGATGGCGACGACGATGGCGACGACGACGACGACGCGTCGGTCGAGCGCGCACGCGTACAGATTCGCGCTCGTGGGTGGATGTTCGTTCGGATACGACCTCGCGCTCGTGGGTGGAATTTTACGCGCGATGCGGGACGCGCTGGGATTGGACGCCGGCGCGCGCGGTGCGATCGTGGCGTCGGCCAAGGCGGGGGCGATCATCGGTGCGTTCGTCGGCGCGGGTTGGATGCGACGCGCGGGGAGACGATGGGCGGCGATGACGACGACGGCGGCGTGCTCGCTGGGGGGAAGCGCGACGACGTGGGTCTTCGCGCGGTGGACGAGCGTCGGAGGGATCGCGTTCGGGAGGATGGTGTTGGGCGTAGGCATAGGTGCGTTGGCCGTCATCGCGCCGGCGTATTGCGGTGAGTGCAGCGAGGCGTCGGTGCGAGGGGCGGTGGGCGCGAGTTACGAGCTGTCGGTGTGCGCGGGGATGATTTTGGCCAACGCGATGACGTGGTGGAAGCCGGAGAAGACGTACGGATTGCTCTTGCTCTCGCCCGGGGTGGTGGGGTTTTGGTCGTCCATGGCGTTCGCGATGACGAGGGAGAGTCCTCGGTGGTTGGTGCGACGCGGGATGGAGGACGAGGCGCGCGCGGCGCTTCGAGAGGCGGGCGCGTCCGAGCGGGCGGTGGAGGAAGAGATACGCGAAATCATGGCAGAGGAGCGAGCGATGGGAGACGGAGCGGCGGAAGCAGACGACGTTGGGTTTTTGCGAGCGTTTCGAGACGCCGTCGTGGACGGCGCGCGCGAGGCGTTCGATGGGGAGGAGAAGCGAGCCGTGCGTTTGGCGCTCGCGCTCGCGGTGTTTAATCAAATGTGCGCGTCGACGTCGGTGATCAATTACTCTTCATCGGTGCTGAGGAACGTGGCGCGCGCGACGAGTGGTTCGACGGATGATGAGACGGTGGATGTGTATAATCTGTACACGAGTCTTTTGATCGTATGTAAGACGGGAGGCGTCGCGGCGTCGATCTCCATGGTCGACACCGTCGGGCGACGGCCGTTACTACTCATCGGGAGCGTCGCGTCCGGTCTGAGTCTCGGCCTGACGTGCTTCGGGTACGCCGTGCACAGCGTTGGACTGACCCTCTTCGGCATGTGCGCCTTCATGCTGGCGTTCGCGACTTCCTTTGCGTCCATCTATTGGATCGTCGTCTCTGAAATTTTCAGCATGCGAGCCAAGAGGTCGGCCGTCGCCTTCGTCACGGCGGCGCTCTTCGCCTCGGGAGCGTTATCGGATTTGATTTTCCCGTCACTCTTAGCGTCCATGGGCGCGGGGACGTTCGCGTTTTACGCGTGCGTCTGTTTCGCCGCCGCCGCGTTCGTGTACGCGTACGTTCCCGAGACGGCGAGAAAACCGCTCGCCGACGTCCAAGCCATGCTCAAACGCGGGCTTCCTCCGACGCTCGAGTACCGACCGATGAGCGCCGACGAGGGACGCGTAGAATTAGCGGAATTGTAGCACTCTAGTCAATCTTTGCGCGCGAAGTTCGCGCCGTCGGCGTCTTCGGCGTTGGCGAGCGACCTATGTATTGGTACGTATTTTACAAACAAAGATTCATCTCATCGCGCGCTCGGGTTTGCGCGCGCTCGTAAACAAGGCATCCATCCTCGGCGTCACCGCGCGTCCGTCTCACATCGCGCTCGCCGCCCCCAACGGTCCCGAGGACGCCGATCGAAGCACTTGCAGAATGCTCGACCCGACGACGACGAAGACAAAAAATCCCAACATGACGGGCCCGACGGAGAAATGCTTCTTCTTCGTCATCCCCGCGTCCACCGCACCGCGACGGTGAATGTTTCCGTGAAACTTACGAGACTTGTGCGCCATCATGCGATGCGAGGCAGCCTGGACGCGAGCGAACGAACGTCACACATCGCGCGTCAGTCGTCCATTCATCACACTCGAGCCGCGGGTCGACGACGATGCGATGCGATGATGCGTCGAGATCTACGCGCGGTCGCGTCGACGCCACGACCGCGCGCGGGTCCGTCTCGCGCGCGAAAGAGTGCGCGAACGCGCGCGCGTTCGCGTCGCGCGCACCATGGTTCGTTCGAGAGACGGCGACCGGGCGCGCGCGCGAGACAGTGTCGTCCGTTCGTCCCGGAGTTTTTTAGTGTTCAGGTAGGGTTGGACGCTCGAGCTCGGGTGGGCGAAGCGACGGGTCGTTCGGACGGCGAACGCGGACGTGCGCGTGCGCGATGCGTACCCTCGTGATTGTCAAATCGTGCGAGTGGGTTCAATCTACGGTGTCGTTCCCGACGAAGGGGTTTCGGGGTGCGAGACGACGGACGCGCGACGCGAGGACGACGCGAGGACGGCGGCGGCGGCGCGTTTGCGGGCGAAGACGTAAAACGTGCGAGGCGTCGTCTCGCGTCGGTACGCGCGCGCGTCTCTGGGATATTCGGTCGGTGTTTTCCCGGTCCATCGACCGTAGTGAAGGACGTCGTCGCCGAGTTGACCGACGGTGTCCACGTCCCACGCGTCGAAGTACGCCTCCGGAGGGACGTCGCACGACGATTTCCACGACTGTCTCGCCGTCTTTGGTTTTCCTCGACCGAACACCACTCGAGCCAATTTCGTTCGAAGCGGTTCGCGCGTCGCTCGACGTAACGCGGCGGGATTCACCACGGACACCACCATCGCGCTCGCCGGTCCCGAGCGCTCCGCGCACTCTCGCGTCAACCGTCGCGCGCGTCGAGGCGACAGGTAATACATCAATCCCTCCAACACGAACAGCGTCGGCAACGTCGCGTCGTACCCGGCGCGCACGAGCGCGTCGTACCAATCATCGCGTTCTAAATCACAGCACACGACGCGTCTGCGCGTAACGAGCGTCAACGTCGCGTTCTCGACGATTGCCTCCTTTTCGGCGAACACGCGCGCGTCGTCGAGCTCGTACGCCGTCGTCGTCCCCACATCGCTCCCTCGAAGACGCCAACATCTCGCGTCGAATCCAGCGCCTAGGAACACAATCTGCCGTTCCGTCGTCGTTCCCGTCGTCGTCTCCCGCGTCCACCGCTCGCAGACGTCGTCGAAGAATCGCGTGCGAATCGCCACCCGCCCGTCGTCCACGCACCGCGCGCGCGCGTCGTCACCCTCACCCCCACCCCCTGTCGACGCACGACGACGCGCGTTCGCCTTCGCCACCACCCGCGCGTACGCCTCCTCCCCCGCGAACGCGCGCGCGTACACGTCGCTCGCGATGATGCGCTCTCCATCCCCACGGTCGTGTTCCAACGCCCGCAACGCCGCGATCGATCGCGCGCTCGAGATCACCGCC
>Ga0181567_10003390_pt1 | contig 11787 bp, 10 predicted proteins | sample 101ome_14_FD_133761 | JGI IMG/M metagenome (GOLD analysis project Ga0181567, IMG submission 133761) | Coastal salt marsh microbial communities from the Groves Creek Marsh, Skidaway Island, Georgia - 101403AT metaG (megahit assembly) | ecosystem: Environmental > Aquatic > Marine > Intertidal...
TTCTTTTATATTCATTGTCGAGTGACATGATTATTTTATGTGAAATTTTCCACTTCATAGAACGTTTGAACACACACGGAACGTACATGATTGAACAACATCCCATGTATCGAACACTTCGAAACATCATCATCAACTTGAATACAACACCGATAGGAATTCCTTACTGGATTTTGTTTGACGAACAACAAGTCATTCAACGATTAGTGAAAGATACACACTATTCACTTCCTCATTTTGATGAACCAACTGAATGTTTCGTGTTTAAAGATATTAATGATGCTGTGTATGGGTGTGAAGACGTTCTCAAATACGCAACGGTAGAGTTTCCGCATAACGACTCCATTAAAAGTAAGTGCGAAATGTTTGGGAAAGCGATACATTTGATGACCAACAACTCAACAGATATAGACGACATATGCACAATGTTCAACGTATTGTGAGGAACAATAAATTTTGACGAAAAAATTGACACTAAAATCAATGAAGTTCATAACCCTAACATTCCAGCTATGGATTTGGACACATATATGAAAGTGTACTGTGAACATATGGTAAATTACAATGTTTGTGATCGACAGTGTACCCACAAATTGATCGTAGGTTCACAAGACGTGTATACATGCGGTTATCATTGGCGTGAATGTGCTCGGCATAATGAACTAAAACAACACTACTACCTCAACAAAAAGAATGAATGGACACTACATGAACCACTACATTCACAAAAAAACAAACACTCAAAGTCATCCAAGTGTTTGAATGAACATCTTACACAAAAGACAGTTATTATGTTTAACGCACCGATTTACATTCAAAACTTGTGTTCATAACATTTTATGACCATTTTATTAAATTTTTATTATAAAATTCCGCTTTCACAAAGATATAAAATACGCAATGAGGATTTCCAAAGTTCATAATTTGAAGATCCACCTCCCCTAAAGTAGATATGAATCAACAATCTAAAGCGTTCACTACACCTGATCAAGTGGTTATAACAAAAGAACCACAAACACCCAAAAAATACTATCCGAACGAAACGGTTGCCATATCAGAGGAACCAAAGATCGATTTTCACACAGATCACCAACCATGTGTCAGTAGTGAATATAAGTTCGAAAAAATACGTAGACGTTTAGAGTTTTAACCATAATGTGATATTATGATTTGATACTTCGTTGATAGATTAAATAACGTTCTCATTCAGTTCTGTGATATATATCGTCTGATTGCGTCGGTTTACTTTTTCATCCGTGAATGGATCTATCCATTCAATGAGTTCATCGATTCTGATAACTCCATCAATATCGTGATACATGATGGAGTGACCAAACTTCTTGTTCTTTGATATGTAAATACTACTTTTATCATTTGGACTATCATCAACTATCTGCATTGGAAAAGCCCTGTTATTTATGTGTGGTTTTTTCAAACTAAGTGGTGAAAAAATCAACATTCTGCGACTTAAATGAAATGTACTACTCATTGAATACAATTTTGTATTTAATACAACTCATACAAAAAAATGAATTCTAATGAATTCTTTTGTTTTTTTGTTTTTTTTGCATACGATAAGTTCACTATTAAATATAGTTACTTGTCGTGATGTGCTAGATAATCCAAGAACTGGAAATGAATACGATCCATACGTTCATGCAAGGCGTCACGAACCTTCATATTGGTTTCGTGCGATGATGAGTAAACCTGGAATACTCCCACATCGTTATTGAACCAGATGTATAAGCATCCCGGAAATCTGCGGTGAATCGCCTTGAGAACACGACCATCACAACCAATAACGTGTGCCATCAACTCTGACTGACAACTGCTTGTCATATCAGTGAAGCTGCTTTCTACCTCCGAGTAGTAGCAACCAGTGGAAGGTGCTTGCCAAGTCATGTTTGCGATGTCGGGAATAGATGTGAAAACAATGAAGTGGTCTGTACGTATTGTTGTTGGCTGGAGAGTATGCTTGTCTTTTCAAATCAAAAACGTCAATTTTTTTCGTCATTCGCTGTAAAATATGTTATCAAAGTTTGAAATGCAGAATAATTAACAAAAATATTTTGATATTTTGAATAAATGAATGTTATAAACATCCTGTTCGATGTTGTTAAATTCACAAAGCGATTCGTAAAAATCTTCAGCATACTCCTATTTATTTTGTTCGTCCTGTGGATTTTTCACATCGTATTGAATCCTGTTATCCCAAATGAGAATCAATCACTAAACAGAGTCAAACAGTTTGTTGCCAATGTGAACAAAGACATGATTCCATCCATGAACATGAACGAGTTGTTTTCGTTGGCAGAGATCAAACATTATGGAAAATACGATTCCGTGAAAGACTTGCGTGCTGCGCATACATTGTATACACAAAGCGCTGAAGCGTCGTCAGAACGAAAACATATTGGAAAATGTTATTTGAGTATGGGAAACTTATTTTACGAATCAAAAGATGCTGAAAAGGCGATTGAACATTACCTGAAAGCAATCGAAAATGGCTTTGAAGAGGGTATAATTCGAATCGCTAAGTTGTATAGTTTTGGAATCCATCCGTATGTTCTACCGGATAAACTGTTTGCTGCTAAGCTCTTTTCGAGATACATGCATTTGTCAGATACTCTTCAACAATGGTGTAAGTTTTATATTCAAGAATTAAATGGAATGTCTTACAACGATATTGATACATTGTCCTACAATAACGTGATCCAATCGAAAACGCTTCCGACGAACATTCTCGAACGGTTTGATTCTTCTGTGGAAAAAATGAAAGAAGGTGAATTGTTCCCTTACAATAAATATTTCAACAATGCATGGATCGAAACACTAAGAGAAGAAAACGAAAACAACGTCGCACCTAAAAATCGTCGAAGTATTCTCGAAAGCATCCCAAAACAAGAAATCATAAACGACTCGCAAAATGTACACGATCACGGTTTACAGAACTCTGCCAAGCGAATCATTCATCATTTGGAAACAGCACAGAATTCGGATCCAGTTCCATCAACAGAACACACATTCGAAACTGATGTTGCAGAATTTAAAAAACTCACAGGAGTTATGAATGATGATATTGAAATGACTATAGACTCACTCGGAACAACCATACACTCTAAATATGACAAAAGCGAACAAGAAGTATTTTCAATGATATGGAATCGCGTTAAAACGAATCCAGATATGGTGACAATCTTTACGGATAATTTGTCTTCCGCTGTTGAAGATGGTATTGTCGTTTGTAGCACAGGAAAAATTATGAGGATGCTTTCCACGTTGGATGTAGTTGATGAAGAAATACCTGATTTAAAACCAACATGGGCAATTCGAAATGAACTTGCTCAAATGGTTTCATCAGAAATTCAAAATACATTACAAACATTTGATATAGCACACAGAAACGCATTCAATTCATCAAATCCAACTGAAGATCAACAACAAATGGTTGTGAATGTAACAGACAAAATTAAAGAAAATGTTATTGAGAGAGCAATAGAATCTTACGTAAAACCAAACATCTTGGACGAATCGGTCCTTATGTTTGAGTTACAAGTTTTTTTGAATAATATTTAAGTTTACAATCTAGTTTTAATGATTCATATAGAGTTACTTTTAAAATATACATCGTGATAATAAATGGTATGTTGTTTTTTTTCAGAAACATCAGACAGGTGTGACAAGTATGTTGTGAAAAGCCGCCAAATTGTTCGGTGTATGCGTAAGGGAGTTCACGTCATTCCAACGAATGAATCCGTAACCCCCAAAAAATTATGTGATTTTCATTTTGAAATGTATATGAAAAAAATGGCAGAACGAAAAAGTAGTTGTAAAGAAAACAAAAAATGTCAAAGCAGAATTAAAAGATATTCACAACAATTCTTAAAACCTTTGATCAATGATACACAAACAGATAATAACATGGATTATCCCAAACATGAACGTAAATCTATCGATACAATCACTTCGACTTCGAGCGATACTGTGGAAACCGAATCGTTTGAAATTATGAATTCTAAAATGAAAGAGTTACTAGCTACGTATCGTCCGTCTTTGGATGTATCTTCGTCTACATATAGTGATACCCCAGGAACAAGTGATACCCCGGGAACACCGGGTTAATGGATATATTCAAAAATCATTAAATGGCAGTTATAAAGCAATTTTCAGAGACGAAGTATATGACACATTACAAAACGGACACTTGATATTGGTCGAATCAAGCTTATCTTCGCATTCGTGACATAAACAACATGCATGGCCGTTTGTATGTGCTAACACTCGATTGATGGGATTATCAAAACAAATCTTACATACTAACTTTTCATTTGGTGAAAATTTATATAGAAATGATGAATACAATTCAACAATTGATTTGTTTCTAGTTTGTTCTTGTCCTTCTTGAGAAATCAAGAAAAAAGGATTCAACTCGATTTGAGTGTATATTACATTAATTAATTTTGATTTAGTTTCTTCGTACTGCTGAACAGTAGAAAAATAAACGTCCTTGAAAATGGTTCTTATTATTTTAAACTCATTCCAATAGATGCTCAGTATTTGTTGATACTCGGTCTGAATAGCGTCCTTGATGACTTCTTTAACATTTTTACTCATACGTTCATGTGTCAGAACAGGCTTCAAAGTATTTGGACGTTCGTATAAATAAAGTGCGACTGTTGCTAAACGGTCCGAATTCCATATGTTATCATTGAATAATAATTCTTTGGTTTCTAATACATCCTTGAATTGTTTTGTAGATAGTTTTATGCTCATGGGGATGCTATTTTCATTAATAAATGTGAGTGTTCATTTCCCTAAATCCTTTATAAGGTTTACATTAATATAAGATCGCTCCTTAATATTTACTTTTTGTTTGTTTACATTCGATGGTGAATGTATAAAATCAACGATATCTATAATATTCCACCTGATAATTAAAATGAGTATTCCCACTACACGAACCCTAAATGCAATTTCAGCTGATAACTGGGTCAACTTGACCGTAACAATAGATTTAGAAAATGACTTGACTTCATTTTATCAAGATGGAGTGCTATTAGGAGAAATCGCAACAGGTCTTCAAGCGAATATTGTTTCTTCTTCTGCGAATGTTCAGTTAGGTAAGAATGTGGATGGAACCTTATTCTTTCTGGGTGCAATGGACGATGTTCAACTTCGTTCTGACATACCCTCACAATCTGAGGTAGCAACGATAGTGGCAAACGCCAGAAGCAGTTCAATATTAAACACAAACGATTGGAACCATCTACTCATGACGTTCTCATCTTCTTCTAAAACAACGGAAATCTTCTTGAATGGAACTCAATTTGGAACATATCATAACTATCAACCAATTGTTTCAAACAACGCGTCGAACATTGTGGTAGGTAAATCGTATGACGGAAACATCGCAGAAGTGATCATCGCAGAGCGCAAGTTATTTCCTGTTGAAATCGCTTATTTGAGTGGGTCCAATGGACGCTTTGTAGACAAAAATGCCACATTGTTCAGATTCAATTTCGAATCTCCACGACAGGACAAGGAGTGTACCGATATAGGTGAATTCAACATTCACGGCAACTTCTTAAATGAACCTGTTTACGAACATGGATTTGTTCGTAATTCACACGCTGTGGCTTTCGACGGTTCTCAGAAAGTAACCATTCCGAACGCATCAGTTAATGAATTTGACTTTAATCAATTGAATATTTCAATGGTGTTTTTCATGACAAGTTCAGTGTCAATCGATTTCATTATCACTCTGATAGAATGCGATGCGTTCAAATTATACGTCGATTCTTCAAACCGTGTATGTTTCGATTATGGAGGAAACACACACGTAACTGCTATCGTTGTAAATACCAGCGGATTGAGTCATATTGGTCTTCACATCAATAAAGAAGAACAGGTCATCAAAGAATATTATAGTTCAAATCCTGCAAGCGTGCCATCACTGATAAACACTGCATCTGTTACAGATATCAACATTCCAAACGTAACTTCGGATATCACAATTTGTCATGGTTTCATAGGAAAATTAGATGATTTACGAATGGAGTTGGGATGGAGTCAACCCACGTTTGTATTGTCATCTGATTATGATGGTACGTCGGTGATTGGTCACTTCGATTTCGACGAGTCTTCTGGCGAAACGGTATACGATACTGGACCTATAAAAAACAATGGCTTGCTTGTTAACAAACCTGTTCGCAAAACTCCAAGTTATAAACCTCAGTCGAGAGGTTTAGTATTTGATGCCAACAAAGAACAAAACGTTACAATTCCAGGTGGTATGTACAGCGGAGTGTTCATGGACAATGTTACAATTTCGTTCTGGCTGAAAACTACTTTGATAGATGGCGTTACACAAACCATTGTGAAACGAGACGGAGTATTTGAGGTATGTATAGAGGGAAGCACAGGACGCGTTCTTTTCAAACATGTGCATAATGATGTTTCTCATACATGTACATCTGCACTTCACACCGTTCAAACCGACGCATGGAATCATGTCACGGTACTTATTGACAGTTTTAACTCGGAAATTGGATTTTATGTACACAAAGAGAATGGTCAAACCACAATTGAAAAAGACACTTGCACATTCATGAAAACCGTTGACATAACTGACATTGTTATTGGAGGTAACACGTTCACAGGAGAAATAGACACCTTCCGCATATTCCGTGGTATACTTGATCTCAGCGCCATTGTTGATCTGTCCAGTGATGCGGCAGCGACTGGTATATATGAACCTGCCCAGATTTCGTCAACCGATTGGACACACGTCGCTGCAGTGTATCATGAAAAGATGAATATGACATGCACATACATAAATGGTGAATATAACGGTTGCTACGAAAAATACTTGAAGGACTATAACACAATAGGTTCAAACACAAATCCTCTGTTGATTGGTTCCACCCCATATTTGTCAAACGGAGACCATTTTGACGGAAGACTAGATGACATTCGTGTATACGATACCGCTTTATCACACGATAATGTGAAACAAATATTCAAAATGTACACACAGCAAGTAGTATTGGTAAGTGATTTCGTATTTAACACAAGTACAAAATCGTTTGATAATATGACACTGAACAGTCCTGTAGAACCTCGCACGGTAATAACGTATGCATTTGCCACACTTTCACAACGATTTACAATTGCAGATGATTACATACAATTCATTAAAAACGAAATGACAGACGTTGCCGATGGTGTGATAGTGTCTCAAACAACAAGCGATGATCCAAATTTCTTGCCATCGTTATCCAAGGTTATTCAAGCAACAGGAACTGGATTCGAAGATATTCAAGACGTAAATACAATGTACGTTCATGTGGTGTCTGTATTCGACTCAAATCCGGGGCCTACAGAATACATTTACACGCTCCAACGCGACCCTGTTGGGTACGCAGGACATTATACGAATCCCGTTCGATTTTCTGTGAATACATTGAAGTGTTTGGACGTCAACGGGAACGAGATTCCTTATAGTGTAGAGTCCCTGTTTAACCGACCACTTTTCGATCCTGATAACACGATTGACGACGCAAGTTCGGTTATGCATTCGTATTGGTCAGACACTACGAATAATTATGTTCTATACGTTGATACAGCGTTAGATGCAGGACTCGTAAATCTGTTTAACATCAAAACCAATTCCAAGGTTGCGACCATCGAGTTTAATTGGGGCCGCGAGTTGTACGCACCGCGTATGAATGTTTATTACAACAACACCGTAATTGGAACGACTGCACCAGGTAACGCCAACTGGACAGACGGGTTCTTTAATGATGTAACCCTTAACTACCCACTTACACTTAGTCCAGATTCGATTGCAATTAAATTGAATCAAAACTCTCCAGATTGGTTGGATTACAGATTTATAGATATTGATCAGATTATTTTAAGAGACGCGAGTGGTGTATTGATACCTTTTGATGTGGTTGTGAATACGAGTTTAAGAATGCAAAAGGACACTGACCCAAATATTGTTGAAACAACATATCCAAACAATGCGCTACACAAGCCTTGGAGTGGTTCTTCCGGAACTTGGTATAACAGGTGTGTTTTCACATCTCTGGAAGACACAGCCTCGTTATTTAACAACGCACTTAATCCAATTCCAGGTGTTGGTGATACGTTGTTCACTCTTACTCCTACGTCACCAGTATCGACGATTGAAATTTTATTTTATGGTAATTCGAGATACGCAAACATGATTATTGAATATGATTCACAAACTTACGACTTTATACCCTCGCAATCATTTACTAATTCTGTGAACCCTCATTCTATGAATCCCCAAGTCTCTGTACCAATTGTTTGGAACGAACCAAACGTGTATTACAAATCTAGATCTTATCAACTCCACAAAAGTTTGACCCCGTCAGCTTTACCACCGTACATTCGAATTATTGACACAACGATGGCAACAAACGAAACAACCGGTGCAATGACGTTCATTGTGAATATAAACCTGTTTGGTTCAAAAGGTGTGTCAAGTTACTCAGTCGGCTTCTTTGAGAAGACTGTCGACGTGTCCGCAATGACTACAGCTTGGCCCGCAAACAAAGGCTTGTTTACAACCACACAAATAACTCAACTGTCCTATGCAGTAGAGTCCATTCAACTTCAAATCACTGCAACCTCAGATACGAATGAATTGATCACTGAAAATAAAGAATACAACTTCGTGATCGTTGCAGAAGATAGTTCTGGAAACTACGGTAAAACAGCAACGATTCCTGTGTCCACAATACCTATAGTGGCTGATAAAACTATCCTTCAAGATCCGAATGTGGATGTTTACAGATTGAGTTACTTGGACTCTTACATAAGTTGGCCAGATTTATCAAGTACACCTATGAGAGTCGGAATGGGTGGAACTGGTGCTGATTATATATTAAAGACTCCTCAATTACAAACAAATCTTGTGGGAGATCTTACGCAAGTAGTTACGTGTGGCGGCATGATACTTGCAATGGATTCAAACAAACACATTTATGTTCAGTTCGGTTCTTATATGCGTTTACCTCTGTACCAATTTTATGTTGATCCTACTTTAACTGCGTTATCTATGGTTAATGATAACTACACAAATGAAGGATACTTGAAATTTGTACGAGCAACCAATTTAGAAGCGATACTTGAACCCATATATGGACCTTCGGGTGAGAATACACAAGTCAAAAAGATTTACAATGCCAACCAAAACGGGTTCTTCATCGAGTTTGAAAACGGTTCGATTCATTTAATTGTCACTTACAGCATAACTAATGTACCAAAACATGGTCCCTATTTTTCAGTACATACAACAAACACAATTACCTCTTTACCAAATCCCGATCCTAACGTCAAGTCTTGGACGCTTGTGAATACAATTAAAACAGGATGGGCTGCTTGTTTAGTTGTTTTCAAACGCACTGGTGCAACTGCACCGTATCATGCTTTCCAGAATGAAACTACACAGTATGGTGTAAATGATGAAACAAATGGAAATAATGTACGTGTTTTTGCATTAACATACAATACATACAGTGTTGATGGACCGAATTTAAGTTCACCTACCGCAGGTCAGTTTACAACGACGAACACAACAGGATTGTTAAACTCGTCAACCAGTACAATAGGTATAAGTGACAATGCCAATGTAAATGCTACTCAATTAGAAAATGGAAGCGAAAGTAAATATCAATACTGGTTGACCAAGAATCTTGAAGCTATTTTCCAACTAGGACTGTTACCAACACGAAAGATTCATCTGGGATTCGCAGCATTAGTGGCATTCGAATCAGATGATGGTTCTCAAATTCAATGGCATTTGTTCAATACGGCAATCAATTATGCAACATACGATCTAACTAATCAAGTAAAATTCGGTAAAAATGCACAATATTTACTTCTGAATAACGAGAGCGGAATTGATAGCAATGCTACACAATTCAGTACAATATTACAACCATACGATCTCACAACAATTACGGGAGGTACCAACGCTCCTTACAACCGTGTTCAAGATGTAATGAATGCTATTCTACTCAAAGGAGATAACACTCTCGATGACGTGGTCTTTTTAAACCATCATTGGCAACTTCGATCAACAACTAATGCAATTCGCCTCCAGGCATACATAAAATCAACCCATACGTTTTGGACATTGGTTGCAGGAGCAACCCCAACACTTGTAGAAATGCCAGCTATTAAAACAGGTGAATCGGTAAATCTGGATGAAAAAAATAGCACCAGCTCGAGCACTTGGGGTCTACATTCTCGTGGGTACAATTATTTGATGATGCCTGGCAGAATCACTGACCCTGTTGTTATGTTCGATACGTTAGGTGTGGAAAACAATGGAACCTCTTTTATAATCACCCAACGTCAAACGTAAGAACTGTGATATTTATGTAAGAACATTATAACAACCTGGTAAAAGAATATCATTTTGAAGATGCAAATGTTTGGAAACAAAATCATAAACATTTGTTATTTTATGGATTGAAGGCTAACATTTTGCCTGCAGATGGTTGACATTTTTAAAACCATCTCTAAAACAAATTTCAAAGATGAATTTTATTTCACAATGTGGACTATATTTTGCCCGCCATGGACTATATTTTGCCCGCCATGGACTATATTTTGCCCGTGAAGGATTATATTTTGCCATCTGATATAAATATCATTAATGGTGTTAAAAGCACTAAAAATGTTCAAAAAACGTTGTTTTCGTCTTGAGTGAAAAACAATGGTGTATATAAAAATTTAAAAAGTTTAGATTTCATACTGCTTTTGATGGATATATTTTACAAAGCGAGTGCAACAAAAAACGCAAATTTACGCAACGCAAAATGTGCGCGCGCACGCAATATTTTCATGACATTTATTTCACAAAAAATATTTTTCCAAAAAACAATTTTCAAAAAACAATTTTCAAAAAAAACAATTTTCAAAAACAATTTTCAAAAACAATTTTCAAAAACAATTTTCAAAAACAAATTTTAAACACTTATTTTTGTACCCGCCCATTGGACTATATTTTGCCCGCCATGGACTATATTTTGCCCACCATGGACTATATTTTGCCCGCCATGGACTATATTTTGCCCACCATGGACTATATTTTGCCCGCCATGGACTATATTTTGCCCGCCATGGACTATATTTTGCCCGCCATGGACTATATTTTGCCCGCGAAGGATTATATTTTGCCATTTGATGTGAATATCATTATTGGTGTTAAAAGCACTATAAACGTTTAAAAAGCGTTGTTTTCGTCTTGAGTGAAAAACAATGGTGTATATAAAAATTTAAAAAGTTTAGATTTCATACTGCTTTTGGTGGATATATTTTACAAAGCGAGTGCAACAAAAAACGCAAATTTACGCAACGCAAAATGTGCGCGCGCAAGCAATATTTTCATGACATTTATTTCACAAAAAATATTTTTCCAAAAACAATTTTCAAAAAAACAATTTTCAAAAAACAATTTTCAAAAAACAATTTTCAAAAAACAATTTTCAAAAAACAATTTTCAAAAAACAATTTTCAAAAAAACAATTTTCAAAAACAATTTTCAAAAACAATTTTCAAAAACAAATTTTAAACACTTATTTTTGTACCCGCCCATTGGACTATATTTTGCCTGCGAAGGATTATATTTTGCCCGTCATGGACTATATTTTGCCCGCCATGGACTATATTTTGCCCGCCATGGACTATATTTTGCCCGCGAAGGATTATATTTTGCCATTTGATGTGAATATCATTATTGGTGTTAAA
>Ga0181567_10003415_pt1 | contig 11743 bp, 15 predicted proteins | sample 101ome_14_FD_133761 | JGI IMG/M metagenome (GOLD analysis project Ga0181567, IMG submission 133761) | Coastal salt marsh microbial communities from the Groves Creek Marsh, Skidaway Island, Georgia - 101403AT metaG (megahit assembly) | ecosystem: Environmental > Aquatic > Marine > Intertidal...
GCACGCCATCTTTAAATTCACCAACGTATAATTCTCCATCAGTAAAAGTGAAAGTGCCTTGTCCGTGCCTCACGCCATCCTTCCATTCACCGACGTATTTGCGTCCATCAGCAAGAGTGTAGGTGCCGAAACAGTTATGCCATCTTACAGTAATATCTGAAGGACAAGCTGACAATTTATTATCATTCCCGCTTGATGCAAGAGAAAGAGAAGTTAAAGCAATAAATGTAATTGTTTTCATAATTATCATCCTAAACAATGTGTTTTATTTTGACAAACTGTTATGGCAGAATAAATCAATCTTATTTTTAAGTGGAGTTATCATGGGAGAAATCGCAAGCATTTTATTAATTATATTAGCCATTCTTAATCTAATTTTATTTTTTAAGATTTGGGGAATGACGAATAATGTTAAAACATTATTAAAATTTTATATTCATGAAAAAGGTATAAAAATTGAAGAAGGCTCAACTTTTATTAAAAAATGGTATTTAGATAAAGATGGAAATGAGATTAGAGTATAAATAAAATTAAACTTATGAAGCAACTATTATTTTTTTCTTTCATATTATCGATTTCCTTTCATGTCAAAGCAAATGAAATACTTGAATTCCAAGAAATTGAAAAGATAATATTTCCTCCTCAAGTTAGAGTTGAAGAAGAAAACTTTGATATCGAAAAAATACATAACAGCATTCGCTTGCATTTTACAGACAAAAAACCAAACGAAGAACAGTTTGATGATGAAGAAAGAGGCTTGACGCCAAAAATGCTCGAGAATTTAATCAATTATTACGGATCTGGAGATTATACAATTGGATTAGCGCCGCAAAACTGGTCTAGTATAAAACTGAAATTCCCAATTAATGAAATCGAAGGCTGCAGAGTAGGCGCCAGAGTACCCAAGCTTTCAGAAGATCAGCAAAATCAAATGGTAAAGCAGTTGGTATCTTTCTGGAAAAAAGCAGAAAAAGGTACGGATGAAAAGAAAAGTAAATTCATGCAAATAAGAAGTTACTCAGGAAGAATTCAACAGATAATGGTTGCTAATGATTTATTTTTATGTTCGTTTACAAATTCATTAAAGGCACCAAATCTTCCCTGGCGTCCTTAAAATCGTAAACCAAATATTGCTTGGGTGCTGTTAGTAGTTGCCCTTATACCAAAACTATATTTCTTGCTAATTAAATAATTTGCAAATATTCCACCATTGAACCCATATTCATAATCAAGTTCTTGATCTGCATAACATTCATATTCTATATAGTAAGAGCTTGGACATTCTTTCTCTTTCGTAATGAAGCCTGCTACAAAACCATATGCCAGTCTTCCATCGCTAGTTCTTGAATTATCTCGTCCTACTAAAAAATTAAATGAAAGACCTTGGCTGAGATCATTATTGAATCCATCAGTTGAGTCAAGCAACGTGCCTTCACCCGCAATATCTATACCCCATACTAGATTTGTATCAATTGATCCATACATGACTCCAATGCTCCAAGGTATGTCATTATTTTCATCATTACTATTGGAAGTAGGACCAGCACCTATGTAAGCCATATTATGTAAATTTACATTTTCTTGAGCTGGCAGACTTTCACTAAAAATAAAAACAGTGAATATAACAAGAATTGTATTATTTTTTTTAGTTTTGAGCATAATCTAATTAGTAATAAGTTTATCTATTGTAAAATTAAAATCATTTCTTTAGGTCAACACAAGAGCCGCTATCAAGGTATGACTCATCTTCCTCAATATATTCTGATGTATATTGGAGATTTTTTATATCAATAGAGTATTTAATGGTAGCCTCAACATCTTCATTTGCATATGGAACAGAAAAATTAATACGACCATTATTATCGTACCGGTAGAAAGCAGTTGCCTCATTGTCAATATAAAATGATTCTTCTTTTGAGTTCAAAGAGTCTTTAAAAAAAGAAATAAGTTCTACTTTGTTTTTTGATGAATCAGATGGATTTCTATAAATTTTAATTTCTTCCAGAGCAACATATACCTCGCTTGGATCAACTGTGGTGCTAGAAACATTGAAAGGCATGAAACATATCAGTGAGTACTGTAAAAGACCTGACATAGATTCAAAAAGATTTTCAAAAATATTAATACCTGCTGACTCATCCATAACTTATCTTAGTATATTAATTTATTAGTGTAGTGCAAAGATGAAAATTTAATTACTAGCTATATTATTAATAATTTAGAAAAAGACTCATGGATAAGTTATCAAAAAACGGATAATTTTATGAGTATTTTTAATTACTTAAATATTTTATATATAAAATTTGTATATATTTATGTTCTTTGATACCATTTTTAAACGTTCATCCTTAAGGGGACGGAAGTAGTCGCAAGATGAAGGAACGCATTATCATCGTTCATCTCACAAGAGACGGAAGTAGGTAATGATGCCGAAGGAACGCATCTTTTTATTTAAAGGAGATGTTATGAATGCATTAAACATTCAAAAAAAACAATACATGCCTAAAGCAGGAAGCAGTGTCATGTTGCAAATCGCAATAAACAAGCTTAATTACAACTTACGCACACAAAATAAAACTGAGCATAAGTCCAAGCCTAAAAAGGATGTATTTTTTCCTTATTATTTATAAAAACTAAGGTAAGAAAAGAGAGCTAATTTTTGGCTCTCTTTTTTATTTATAAATATTAAATTGACTTACTTCATAATACGAACTAAAAAGATATATTGCTATTTACTTTTATTGAATGATTTTTAATGACTAAGTTCTTATTTACATTAGTATTTTTTATAACAACATTTATTTATTCAGATACAAGCAATGCGCTAATTGAAACTTACAATAATTCAAGCAGCAAAGACCAAATAAGTATTGTTATAAAAGATAATATTGATATTAAAGACAAAGTTACATCGGCAGGATCATTAGCTTTATCGAGCAACACTGCTAAAGAAAATGCATTTATCGTTAAAAAACTTATTAATGCAGATTATCATATTTATGGAAAAGCAAATCTTTCTGAATGGGCAAATTTTAGGTCGATAAATTCTGTTAGCGGATGGTCAAGTATAAATGGACAAACAACACATCCAATTAGTCATAAATATAATCCATGCGGCTCAAGTTCTGGCTCTGCTGTTGCTGTTGCAACTGGTATTGTTGACATAGCCATAGGAACAGAAACAAATGGTTCAATCTCATGTCCAGCTTCTGTAGTTGGAATAGTTGGTATGAAGCCTACTTTAGGCTTAGTTAGCAGATCAGGAATAATTCCTATCGCAGACTCTCAAGATACTGCAGGACCCATGGGCAATTCTGTAGAAATAGTTGCAAAAACTCTTCAAGTGATCTCAGGACCAGATCCAAAAGATCCAAAGACTCAACTTATACCAAATAATTTTGATTTTAATTTTACAGAACAAACAAAACAGATTAATTTAAATGGAATTCGTTTTGGTCTTCTAAAATCAGGTTTTGATAATAAATATGGCAAAAGATTTTTAAACCAATTAATTCTTGATGTAAGTGCGCTTGGCGGAGAGGTTGTTTTTATTGATGAAATTAGAGAATATCCTGCTGAAGAAGAATATTTAGTTTTATTGTATGAGTTTAAATATGGATTAGAAAGATATCTTTCTAATTCATCAGAACCAAAAAAAACCCTGAAACAAATTATTAATTTTAATAACGAAAATTCTGAAAAAATAATGCCTTTTTTTGGTCAAGAGATATTTTATGCTTCTCTAGAGGCAGCAGAAAAGCATGATGAATATATTTTAGCTAAGAATGCCCTGAAGAATGTTACCAATCAAACTATTGCCATAATGGACGAAAATAAAATTGATGCTTTTATTGGTCTCACAAGAGGACCAGCATGGAAGATTGATTATGAAGGTGGAGACGGAGCTGCTATTGATGATGAACTGTCTTTTGGAAATGGGGGATATGCTGCTTTTGGTGGACTGCCACATATAACTATCCCTTATTTTAAAATTGATAATTTTCCAGTAGGCATATCTATAATTGGGAGACCATGGTCAGATAAGGAAATAATTGGTTTTGCTTCAGCTTTAGAAAAATAGGTTATATTAATTAAAAGGAGAAAGTAATGGAAAAAGTTTTAGTGACTGGTGCGACAGGATATATTGGACTCCACTGTATTGATCAGTTATTAAAACAAGGATATGCAGTTAATGGATCTATTCGATCTCCTGAAAGAAAAGAAGAAGTTATTCAGGCGCTTCAAAAGAATAATACTTCTACCGAACATTTAAATCTTTTCACTTTTAATTTAACTGATGATAAGGGATGGGATGAAGGTATTTCGGGTTGCGATTATTTATTACACGTTGCTTCACCAATATCAATTTCAACAAAAGACGAAGAATTCTTTGTTGGCCCTGCAGTAGCAGGAGTAAATAGGGCTATGAAATTTGCTAAAAATCATGGTTTAAAAAAGGTTGTTTTAACTTCATCTGTAGCCGCAATTTTTGAAACTTCTGTTTTGAAACAATATTATGATGAAAGTGATTGGTCAGACCCAAATAAAAAAACAATTAATCATTATGCAAAGAGCAAAACTTTAGCAGAAATGGCTGCATGGAATTTTCTTGAAGAAGAAGACAGTCCATTTGAGCTGGCAGTAATTAATCCAGCTTTAGTAATTGGTCCATCATTATCAGGAGATTTGGGCGAGTCAAATAAAGCTATCGAAATGGTTGTAACCGGAAGAATGCCTGTTTCTGTTCCTTTGCAGTTTGGCTATGTTGATGTGAGGGATGTAGCCGCGGCACACATTTTAGCAATGCAAAATCCAGAAAGTCATGGAAAAAGGTTTGCGTTGTCTGAGAAAGACTTATGGTACAAAGATGTAGCCAAAATTCTTAGAGATAATGGATATAAAAAAGCTCCTAAAATAAATATTCCCGCATGGATAACACCAGTATTAGCAAAATTTAATGAAGAGCTAAAATTTTCTTTACCATTTATTGGAAGGGTTAGAAGCGTTAAATATGCAACAAATGCAAAAGAAATTCTTGGTTGGAATCCGCGACCAGTTGAAGATTCTATCCTCGAGGTAGCTAAACAGATACAAGATTTAAATGATGCTAAATAATCCCTGGAATAATAGCCTTTCTATTTTTAGGATAGTCTGAAAACTTATTTTGATACCATTTGTGATGAGCAAATGCTCTTGGAACTAGATTAGCAATTGTCCATAATGCAAAAACAACTCCTGAGATACTCCAAGTAAGAATAGCCCAACCCATCCATTCAATAATTTCACCAAAATAATTAGGTGATGATATATATTTATGAAGAAATTTATTGGGCATGTGATATCCAGGCCCATTCTTTTTTCGCATAGAAATAAGCAAATAATCAGATTTAATATTGATGAACATGCCAATAAAAAATATTACTACCCCTATTAAAAATGCCTCATTAGCAATCCAGTTTTCAGGATATTCAGTAAAATAATAGATCCCAATAGCTTGAACGTTTACATTAATTATATTGAAGAAAAATGCAGATGCAGCAATACTTATTGGCATTTTTGGATTGGTTAAATCTATTAAAAATGGATAAATGAAAGATCTGTGTACATAGTGCATAAGCCAAATTAGTAAAAAAATCTCATGTACTAGCAATAATTGATCTTTCATTAAAAAACCATAGATAAGAATTAAAATCACACAAGGCGATTCCATAATCACCCAGCCAGCCCTTGCTGAAATGTTTTTACCCCAACCTTGTTGCATATGACGACCGTATGGTGCATTTACAAAGAATAAATAGATAAAAGTTACACAAGCAACTAAAACCCAAAATAGAATGAAGATATAAAAATAATTCATAACACTTATTTATTTGAATACGACATTTATATTTTTCATCACTTTAAGTTTACAGCTTAACAATGAAATCATAAACTCTGTAAGGGAGTTGTTTTATCATGGAAACTAAAAGCTACGATTTTATTATTTTAGGAGCAGGCTCAGCTTGGTGTGTTTTGGCAAATAGTCTAAGTTCTAATCCAAACTTTAGAGTATGTTTAATTGAAGCAGGCTCAAAAGATAGTGATGTTAGATTAAAAGTTCCGCTTGGTTTTGCTTTTTTAGGTGGTAATAGTAGCTACAGCTGGAATTACAATACAGTACCTCAAAAAGAATTTGAAAAAGTTTCAATAACTGAGCCTGCATCTACTGTAGTAGATTCGGCTGGTGGCGTACACGAAGTCGAATCAGAGATTATGGAGCATAGGAGAGGATTTCAACCAAGAGGTAAGACATTAGGAGGCTCAAGTTCTATTAATGCCATGCTATATGTGAGAGGTCATGAATGGGACTATGATCATTGGGCAGAATTAGGAAATGAGGGTTGGTCTTTTAAAGAAGTTTTACCTTATTTCAAAAAATGTGAAAACAATGAAATTTTTGATAATGATTTTCACGGTCAAGGCGGTCCATTAAACGTTGATAAAATCAGGCACAAAAATAAAATTGTAGATGACTTTGTTAAAACTGGATCAAGTATTTTTGGATATAACGAAGACTTTAATGGAGAAAGCCAAGAAGGAATTGGTTATTATCAAACCACTCAAAAAAATGGTAAAAGATGTAGCACTGCTAAAGCATATCTGGTACCAGCCTTAGAAAGAGATAACCTAACAGTCTTAACTAATACTAATGTTAACAAAATAAATATTGTTGATGGCAAAGCAACTGGTGTTCATTGTATTAACGCTGAGGGGAATGAGTTTTTTATTGAAGCTTCAAAAGAAGTTTTATTATCATCTGGGGCTTTTGGCTCTCCTCAAATTTTGCTTAGATCAGGCATTGGCCCAGCAGTTGAAATATTAAAACATGGTATTGAGCATAAATTAGAATTACCAGGAGTAGGAAAAAATCTTCAAGATCATATCGACTATGTAACTGTTCATAAATATAAATCAATTAAGCTTTTTGGCTTCTCAATTGGAACTTTATTTTTTAAATACCCATATGAGTTATTTAAATATATCCTCACAAAAACAGGAATGTTTACATCAACAGTAGCTGAGGCAGGCGGATTTATAAGATCAAGAAATGATATTGAGATACCAGATACACAGTTGCATTTTTCACCAGGAATGATCGTTGACCATGGTAGAGAGCATATGTGGGGAACAGGAATTAGTTGTCACACCTGTTTACTTCGCCCTAAATCAAGAGGTGAAGTAACTTTAAATTCATCTGATCCACTAGATAATCCAAAGATTGATCCAAAATTTTTGTCTCATCCAGATGATGTAAAAGATATGATTGCTGGGTATAAAAAAATGATGAAAATTATGAATAAAGAGCCTGTCTCTAAATACACAAGCAAGCATGTTCTAAGACCAATTGATTTAGACGATGATGAAGATATAGAAAAAGCAATAAGAGAAACAGCCGATACAGTCTATCATCCTGTTGGAACATGTAAGATGGGAAGTGATGAGATGGCAGTAGTTGATAGTAGATTAAAAGTTCATAATCTCAAAGGGTTAAGGGTTGTAGATGCATCTATTATGCCAACTTTGATTGGCGGAAATACTAATGCTCCAACAATTATGATTGGAGAAAAAGCATCAGATATGATTATTCAGGATTGGCTGTAGTTGATAAAAAATTTTCTATTTTTGTTTTTAATATCTTCAAGTCTTTTAATTGCAGAAGTAATCATTGATGTTAGAACTCCAGAAGAGTTCCAATCTGCTCATTTAAACAAATCTATTAATATCGAGTGGCAAAATATTTTAAGTATCCAAAAAAATATTAATAAAACTGAAAAAATATATCTTTATTGTAGAAGCGGGAATAGATCTCAAAAAGCAACTGAAATACTAGTTGATGCGGGATTCGTTGATGTAGAAAATTTGGGAAGTCTTGAGCGGGCAAGTGAGACACTTAACTTGAAAATTATTAAATAAATATAAGCTAAAATTTATCTATGAAAATAAGCAACATTTTTAGCACACTTAAACAAAAAAAAATCACGCAACCTCAAAAAAAAATTATTTCATTTGATGGTGGTGGTGTAAGAGCAATTGCTGGAATTGTTTTTTTAAAAAAATTTGAAGAAGAGACAGGAAAAAAGGTTTTTGACACATTTGATATGTTTGTTGGGACTAGTGCTGGCGCTTTAAATGCAGCATGTTTTGCTTGTGATGGCCTAAGTGCCAAAGAGGTAAAAAAATATTGGTCCCAAGAATACTTAGATAAAATCATGGAAACTTCTTTTTTTTGGGATCAAGCATCATTGATACAAGCAAGACCTAGATACGAAACTAAGGGTAGAGTTAAGATATTAAAAGAACTATTTAAAAATAAAAATTTAAGTGATTCTAACAAACCTATATTAACTCTTTGTTATGACATTGAAAGGCGAGAGCATGTTATTCACTCCACCTTTGAAACACCTGATATTACTTTTGTAGATGCTGTTTGTGCATCAAGTGCAGCTCCTATGTATTTTCCAACATATCAAATCAACTCAGGCTCGTGGATGATTGATGGAGGGGTTGTTACAAATAATCCTTCCATAATAGGGTTTATAAAAGCCCAAAAATATTTTAATGCTGAAACTATAAAAGTTCTTAGTATTGGTGCTGGCCAAAACAAAAATAAAATCAAAGGCGAGAGTTCATCTAAGTGGGGTGGTGTTGGTTGGTTAAGAAATGACATTATTGGCATGGTTCTTGATTCTGAAATTCATAACCAAATAGCAACTAACATTATTGATAAAAATTATCTTCGCATTAATTCTCCATTAGGTAACGTTAATAAAATGTTAGATGACGCTTCTGATGAAAATTTAGAAAAAATTCATAAATTAGGCCTTAGTTGGTGGGAAGAATTTGGCGAAGAAACAATTAATTTTATTAATGATTAATTTTTTTACTTTTATCATTACTTTTAATGTAAGATAGCTTTTTTTTATTAATCATTAAAATATGAACATATACGTTGGAAACATATCTTGGGGTATGAATGACCAAGATTTAGAAAATCTTTTTGCCGAACACGGTACAGTAACATCTGCAAAAATCATCACTGATAGAATGACAAACCGCTCAAGAGGCTTTGGTTTTGTTGAAATGAGTGATGGAGCAGAAGATGCAATAGCTGCATTGAATGATTCTGAGGTTGAAGGTAGAAAGCTTGTTGTAAACGAATCAAAACCTCGCGAATCGCGATAAGAAAATTTAATAAAATTAAGTCTTAAATTTAGTCTTAATTTTTTATGTTTTTTTGCTATTTAATTTTATATATTTTGTAAATAATTTACAAAATATATAAGATTAAACAACAAAAAAACATAAAAAATTAAGACTTAAATTAAGACTTAATTTTTTATTAAGTATTCTTATCGAGATTCGCGAGGTTTTGATTCGTTTACAACAAGCTTTCTACCTTCAACTTCAACGTCATTAAGAGCAGCTATAGCACCTTCTCCACCATCACTCATTTCAACAAAGCCAAAGCCTCTTGATCGGTTTGTCATTCTATCAGTGATAATTTTTGCAGATGTTACAGTACCATGTTCGGCAAAAAGATTTTCTAAATCTTGGTCAGTCATGCCCCAAGATATGTTTCCAACGTATATGTTCATATTTTAATGTTTAATAAAAAAAATGTATCTTACATGAAAAGTAATGATAAAAGTAAAAAAATTAATCATTAATAAACTTTATTACATCTGTGCCATAAAGATCCCACCAATAAAGACCTAAAAGATGAATCTTTTTAATATTTTCTTCCGACGAATCATCCAGCATCCGATTAATATCTCCTAGTGGTGAGTTAATTCTTAGGTAATTATTACCAATAATATTCTCAGCTAGATTATTATGAATTTCAGAATCAAGCACCATGCCGATAATATCATTTCTTAACCAACCAACACCTCCCCATTTTGAAGAACTTGATCCTTTAATTTTATTTTTATTTATTGCAGCGCCTATGCTTAGAACTTTTATGTTTTCTGTATCAAAATATTTCTTAGCTTCAACATAACCTATAAGCGTTGGATTATTAGTAACAACTCCACCATCAATCATCCAGGAGCCATTACTAATTTGATGGGTAGGAAAATACATTGGTGCTGCACTTGATGCACAAATAGCATCAATCAAACTAATATCAGGAGTATTGTATGAAGAATGAATTACATGTTCGCGTTTTTCTATGTCATAACACAAGGTTATGAGTGGCTTTTTAGTGCTGCTAATATTGCTATTTTTAAATAACTCTTTCAGTAGCTCGATTCTGCCTTTGTTTTCATATCTTGGCCTAGCCTGTATTAATGATGCTTGGTCCCAAAAAAAAGATGTATCCATAATTTTTTGGAGGTTCTCTTTTGACCAATACTGTTTTACTTCATCGGCTCTCAAGCCATCACATGCAAAACATGCGGCATTTAATGCCCCAGCACTCGTACCTATAAACATATCAAATATATCAGCAACCTTTTTACCTGTTTCTTCTTCAAGTTTTTTCAAAAATACTATTCCAGCTATTGCTCTTACGCCACCACCATCAAAAGAAATAATTTTTTTTTGAGGTTGGCTGACTTTTTTTGGTTTAAATGAATTAAAGATATTGCTTATCTTCATATATGAATCCTAATTTAAATTTACTTAATAATTTTGACTTGAAGTTTTTCGCTTGCTTGCTTAATACTTCCGAGATTTTCTACATTAAGAAATCCTGCCTGAGACAATATCTCTGTTGCTTTTTGCGATCTATTACCGCTGCGACAATATAAATAAATCATTTTCGATTTATCAATATTACTTGGAAGGTTTAAGATTTCTTGCCACTCTATATTAATCGATTTATCTAAGTGGCCAGATTTAAACTCTTCAGCAGTTCTAACATCAATTATTACCTCGCCAATCAAAAGGTTTGAAAAAAATACAAAACAAAAAAGAGCATTTTTTATCACCTATGACCAGTCCTGAATAATCATATCTGAAGCTTTTTCTCCAATCATAATGGTTGGAGCATTAGTATTACCACCAATTAATGTTGGCATGATAGATGCATCTATAACTCTTAAGCCTTCAAGATTATGAACTTTCAGCTTATCATCAACTACCGCCATCTCGTCATTACCCATCTTGCACGTACCAACAGGATGATAAACAGTATCAGCAGTCTCTCTTATTGCTTTTTCTATATCCTCGTCATCATCTAAATCAATTGGTCTTAAAACATGCTTGCTTGTGTATTTAGAGACAGGTTCTTTATTCATAATTTTCATCATTTTTTTATAGCCAGCAATCATATCTTTAACATCATCTGGATGAGATAAAAATTTTGGATCGATCTTTGGATCATCTAATGGATCAGACGAATTTAAAGTTACTTCACCTCTTGATTTAGGTCGAAGTAAACAAGTATGGCAACTTATTCCTGTTCCCCACATATGCTCCCTACCATGATCAACAATCATTCCTGGTGAAAAATGCAACTGTGTATCTGGTATCTCAATATCATTTCTTGATCTTATGAATCCGCCTGCCTCAGCTACTGTTGATGTAAACATTCCTGTTTTTGTGAGGATATATTTAAATAACTCATATGGGTATTTAAAAAATAAGGTTCCAATTGAAAAGCCAAAAAGTTTGATTGATTTATATTTATGTACAGTTACATAATCGATATGGTCTTGAAGATTTTTTCCTACGCCGGGTAATTCTAATTTATGCTCAATGC
>Ga0181567_10003424_pt1 | contig 11728 bp, 9 predicted proteins | sample 101ome_14_FD_133761 | JGI IMG/M metagenome (GOLD analysis project Ga0181567, IMG submission 133761) | Coastal salt marsh microbial communities from the Groves Creek Marsh, Skidaway Island, Georgia - 101403AT metaG (megahit assembly) | ecosystem: Environmental > Aquatic > Marine > Intertidal zone...
CCACCCACCCATCGCCGTCGTCCGCCGTCCCGTCGACATCGGTCCACGCGTCCGACCGACCTCGACCGGAAACCGACGTCGTCCGTCGCGCGATGGACGTCCTCGTACAATCGCCATCGCCATCGCCATCACCATCACCGCACGACCGCTTGAGCCCTCGTCTCGTCCACCACGCCCTCGCGTCACCCCACCCTCGGATGTCCTCCCCCCCCCAAATGCACACACACGTACCTAGTACATAGAATATCTGTACACGCACTACGTACCGCGTGTCCGATACATACACACGTGACGACACACGACCACGCGTACGTGCGGGCGAGGTCTCGACACGGCGCGCGCGATGGGCGATGCGCGCGACCTCGCGCCCGCACTTAAACGCACGTCATGTCCGCCGCCGTTAAGGTGCGTGTCGAGAGAGACGCGTATGCGTGCGGTCGCGCGATGTCGTCGGTCGGTCGGTCGCGCGGTCGCGCGGTCGTCCGCACGCACGGGAACCCGCGATCGATCGATCGAGCGATCGATCGCGATCGCGAGGGTGAATGGGTGGTTCCCGACGACGACGACCGACGACGAACGACGACGACGAACGACGACGAACGACGATGGATGACTGACGAGACGCGCGCGTGAATATTTTATCTGTATCCTCGCAGACTGTCGAACTCACCGCCCGCACCGCCCTCGCGGGTAACTTCCGCAAGGCGTCCGCCCCGCGCGCGAGCGCCAAGGTGCGCGTCGTCACGCGACCGATCGATCGATGATCGATGACGCGACGCGCGACGCGCGACGACGACGTGACGAGGGACTGACGACGAGACGACGCGACGCAGGCGAACGTGAACGTCGTGACCGAGGCCAAGGTTAAGGTCGCCATCAACGGTTTCGGCCGCATCGGTACGTGGACGATCGATCGATCGATCGCGTCGGATAAGACGAATGGGTGACGATGCGCGGATGACGTGTCTCCTCGGATGGAGACTGTCGACGACGGATGACGACGACGATGACGACGACGACGACGAGTTCGCGTGATGCGTCGTCGTATTTCAACGCTCTCGATGCGTCGAACGCGCGCGCGATGGGTGGTTCGCGCGCGTCGCCTCGCGCGTCATCATCCATCCCTCGGTCGAGCCCCGCGTGGGTGCGGTGTGGGATTTTTTACGCGCGAAGGGTTGGCGCGGGGATGAACGACGACGGGTGGAGGAGGCTGGGATGACTTATATAGAGGGAGAGAGACTGACGAGCGTGATGTGTCGTGTGTATTCGCGTAGGCCGTAACTTTGTGCGATGCTGGAAGTCTCGCGGACCGGATTGCCCGCTCCAAGTCGTGTGCGTCAACCAATCCGGCGGCGCCAAGCCGGCGGCGCACTTGCTCAAGTACGATTCCATCTTGGGCACCTTCAAGAGCGATGTCAAGGTGATTGATGACGCCACCATCTCCGTCGATGGTGATGTCATCAAGGTTGTCTCCGACCGTGACCCGCTCAACTTGCCGTGGAAGGAGATGGGCATCGACATCGTCATCGAAGGCACGGGTGTCTTCCTCGACGGCCCGGGCGCGGGGAAGCACATCCAAGCGGGCGCGAAGAAGGTTGTCATCACCGCCCCGGCTAAGGGCTCCGACATCCCGACCTACGTCGTCGGTGTCAACGCCGACCAATACGACAACTCGGCGAACATTGTGTCCAACGCGTCGTGCACCACCAACTGCTTGGCGCCGTTCGCCAAGGTGATCGACGACAAGTTCGGCATCGTCAAGGGTACCATGACCACCACCCACTCCTACACCGGTGACCAACGCATCTTGGATGCGTCCCACCGTGACTTGCGTCGCGCCCGTGCCGCCGCCTTGAACATTGTGCCGACCTCCACCGGCGCCGCCAAGGCTGTCGCGCTCGTCTTGCCGCAACTCAAGGGTAAGCTCAACGGCATCGCGCTCCGCGTGCCGACGCCGAACGTCTCCATCGTCGACCTCGTCGTCAACGTCGAGAAGAAGGGTATCACCGCCGAAGAAGTCAACGCCGCCTTCAAGGAAGCCCAAGATGGTCCGATGAAGGGTGTCCTCGCCATCACCGACACGCCGCTCGTCTCGGTCGACTTCCGATGCTCCGACGTCTCCACCACCATTGACGCCGCGCTCACCATGGTGATGGGCGACGACATGGTCAAGGTTGTCGCCTGGTACGACAACGAGTGGGGCTACACGCAACGTGTCGTCGACCTCTCCCTCATCGTCGCCAACGGCCTCATCAACGAAGGCGTCGCCAACGCCGACCCGATGGACCAGCTCTGCGCTGACGATCCCTCCGCGGATGAGTGCAAGGTTTTCGATTAAATTTCTCGGTCGATTGTCGAGCTCGAGCGTGACGCGAGGCGCGCCAAGTTTACGCGAGCCCGCGGCACATTACCACCAGTATTAAAACAACCACTTCTGTAATCACAGTCTAGGGACAGATTTGACACTCTCTCGCGCCGCGCCGTTTTCGTACTCTCCTCCTCGCCCGGCGCGTCGTCGACGCTTGTTCACGCGTAAGTTGAACACTTGGGTGGTTGTGATTACAACTTCTACGCGGTACGCAGTCGCGCGCGAGACGGCGTACTGGAGAAGTACAGGGTGGTGGTTTCTGTGCGGGACTGTGGCGTATTGTACGAAATGGATGGAAAGAATGAACATGTATGGTGGGGAACCGCAAGCGTTGGTAAGAATATGTGTGAGACGTGTCATTCGCGTCTCCGGCGAGCGCGCTCAAAAACGCTACATTGGAGGCTGCGGGAACGCCATCTGTGACGTGATGACGCTCAACCGCTGCGTGAGAAGGTAATTAGCCATGTGCACACCTTCGGCGGGGCCGGTGATGATGACTTTACGATTCGTCGTGTCCTCGAAAAAGTCGTCCCGGTCGCTCACCTTGATGCGACACCCGCTCGCCACTTGGATCTCCGCGACTGTTCTCCCTCCTCGGCCCAACACCGCGCCGACGAGGGCGTCCGGTATGGTGACTAATATCGACGTTTCATCTTCTCTGTACCCCCCGGGGCGTCGACCGTACTCCCCGCTTCGTCGTCCACCGGCCATTTGCATCGCCGCCAACGGCGACTGCACGCTATACGTGCTCTGCCGACGCACGAGCGTGGCGTACGAGGCGTCCTCCGCCAGGGTCGACGCCACGAGCGCCACCGCCCGCAAGATGCAATCCAACGACCCCGTGATCGTCAACGTCCGATCGTTACACCCCGGCAACATCCGATCCTGATTACTCAGCTTAATATCCGCCCGAGAATCCTCCACGAAACTCCGAATCTTCGCCCCGCCCTTGCCGATGACGCACCCGCACGACCCGTTGGGCACCACGAGCGTCAACTGCGGCATCCCCGTTCGATCGATCCCCTCACCGTCCGCCACAAATTTAGACACGATGAGATGCAACACCTGTAATATCGATCGCAAATCTCCACTCACGCTCACCACGCGATCATTCGTTCCCGGAAACACCTCCCGACTCCGCGACAGCTGCACCCTCGTCCCCGTGAGCGCCTGAAACTCGTTGATGGCGGCGCCGCCTTTACCGATGAGACTCCCCGCGGCGCTCGGGGAGATTAAAAACTTCACCATCATCGTCCCATCGCCTCTACCTCCGTCATCGCGCGGCGCCGTCACCGCGGTCGGCGCCTCCACCGCGGCCACCGCGCTCGCGGACTCCACGCCCACGGGCGCCGACATCGCGACGAACGATACGCCCCGGTCGTTGGCTCTCTCCCTCACCCCACGCGTTCGAACGACCACCCTGGCGGAGGACGTCGTCCACCTCGCGCGCGCCACCCCGTCGCCGTCACCGTCCGCCGTTCGTCCGTCGTCCGTCGCCCGTCGGCGTCGCCGCCGTCGTCGTCGTCGTCGTCGTCGCGTCCCACACTCCCGTCGACACGGGCGACGTCACGACGACGTCACCCCCTCGCGCGCGACCGACGAACGGCCGAGAGGCGTTCTCCAAAACGCGCGAGCTGAGCCATTCATCGGTCGAGTTCGCGCGCCACGTCAGCGCGCGCGACTGATGGCGACTGATGGGGACTCGCGACGGGTCACGACTCGCGGTGGCGGTGGTGGTCAGGAGGGGGGATGGTTCACGCACGCACTCACGCACTCGATCACTCACTCGATGGCGTCGAGGTCGTTCTGAGTACGTACGCATCGTACATACATCACGTGGAGGTTTCTCATGCATCGTACGTACGATCGCGAGGGTGGGTGGGTGTGTCGACGCGCGCTGCCTGGATTCGGACATCTGGTATCGGCGTATTTTCCGTCCACTAGCGGTGGTCCTATCCTGTATGTAGGGTTCAGGATTGGAGCGAGGAAGGGTCGCGGTCGTCGTCGAGGTCGTCTTTGGACTCTATGGACGCGAAAGGGGAGACTGAGGGCGTGTCGGAACCTCCGAGAGGTCTTGACGTCGCGCGATCGAGTCGATCGAGTGGAGTCGATCGAGACGGGCGTGGACGTCGCGCGCGCGATCGAGTCGATCGCGTCGCGCACTCCACGGCGTGTGCGTCGCGCGACGACAAAGGCACGGGGGGGGGCGTCGACGGGCGTGGCCGTGGGATGAAACGACCCGGGGTGGTGTCGGGAAAGGCGACGGATTCGACGACGGCGTCGACGTCGACGGGCGCGCGCGCGACGACGGCGACGAAGCGCGGGGATGGGGCGAAAGGGACGAAAATCACCAACGCGCGACGATCGAGCGGTGGACTCTTGGCGCGCATCCTCGGTGACGTCAAGGCGTCGAACGAGGCGAGGAAACGCACGGTGGCGGCGACAGGGGGGAGATCGGTGACGAGGGATGAGGTGGTGAGTCGAGGGGCGGAGGCGAGCGAGGCGAGGCGACGGTTCGAGGATGAGGTGCGAGGACGATTGGCGCGCGAGGTCGGGGCGACGGCGAGCGAGGAGGCGTTTTGCGAGTTTGCGCCCATGGAGAAGCAGTGGAGGAGCGTCGTGCACGAGATCGCGGCGGAGATGAAGATGTTTTCGGAATCCGTCGAGGTCGGGGACGATGGGGATAAGTTTGTCATCGTGCACAAGAGGGAGCCGCGGGGAGAGGACGCGGGCGAGGCGGCGAGAGACGCGACGGCGGCGAGAGAACGGGCGATGAAACCGAGCAGAAAGGGGGAGGCTCTGAGCGATAAGGCGCCGACGTTCGCGGGTGATGACGTGGAGTTGACGGTGGTGGGTACGGTGAAGCGCGATCTGCGATCCGTGGAGGAAACCATCGCGGATATGCGCAAGGCCAAGGAGGCGAAACACGACGAGTCACAGATTAGATAGAAGTGTGTGTTGGTGTGTGTGTGTGTGAATGTCGGTTACAACGAATGTTCTATAGAAGCGTGTATTATAATTCATCTCTCACGTTCGCCTCCGCGTTCTCGTCGCTCGGCTTTTTCATCCCCTCCTCGACTCGAGCGGTGAACGCGCGAACCTCCTCGTCGAGTCCCGGCCACTCGGCGACGATGCGGCGAGCGCCTTCTAATTTCGGTTCCTTGGTCAGCGGATTGTTGCAAAGATCGATCGTCTTCGCCACCGATTTGGTCTCGTTACCGCACCACGACTCGCACCACAACCACGGCTGAGGAAGCGAAAAGATGGGAACCTCGTGCTGCGCGTAGTTGGGCAAGTCTTGATCGAGGTTGGCGAGCGACCCCGGGTCTCGAGACAGGCTATCGTACATGACGCGCAGCTGATCTCCCGCCGCCAACGCTCGAAAACGATCTAAATCGACCACATACAGCGCGCTGATGTGGTACGGACGTCCTCGAAGGTGATTCTTCCAAAATCCTTGCTTCCAAAATCTGAAACCCTCCATCTCCTTGTTGTTGTCGCACATCGGCGTGTACCCGTACGGCGCACCGTCGAGATTCATCGTCCACAACTCGTTCATATCGGCGCGAACGATTTGATCGGCGTCGACAAATATCACCTTGTTAAGTTCGAGCGGGAACAACACGTCCAAGAAGAGAATCTTGTACGCCCAGATGATGCGTTGCTTCTCCGTCTGCTTGTTCAGCCACGTGGGCCACTTGTAGCTGACGAGCTCAAACTCAAAGTCGTACTCTTTTGCCATGTGCGGCAAAAACTCTTTGAATGAGGGCGAGAGCCAGTTTTTGATGAACCAAAACTTGACGGGATTCGTCGTCGTGCGCTTGACGGACGCCATCATGATTTTCAAAAAGCGCTCGTACAGGTGTCCCGAGGCGACGCTAAAAATGTGAATGCGTTCCTTCTCCTTCTTCTTGAACGCGCTCGTCATCCAGCTCGACTTTTTCGAATTTGCATCGTCGTTCAAAACATCTTGGCGTTCCATACCTGGTCGTTTCGCGAACGTCGTCGCGAGCTGACGGCCACGGAAAGAGTCGACGAGAACCTCCACAGATGTTCCATCCTTCGACGGCGGCGCGTTCGGCGCCTCTGGATCTAAAAGATCTTCAATCTCCGCGAATTTGAACACGTCCGCTGATCTTCCAGAGCGCAAAGAGAGTTTTCGTACGCCAGGCGACGCTGGAAGCTGGAAATACCCCAAGTTGGACATGACGATGGTGCCAGAGGACGAGCTCGGATTTTCGAGCACCAACTGCGTCCCTCTCGCGGGTTTCCCCGACGAACCGTCCGTGGCGTGACCCGTGACGAGGAGCGACTCGAGCCTGTACTCGGCGCGAACGATGCGTTCGGGGATATCCTTCAAGATGAGATTGTCCAAATCGTACGACGCCTTGTGCGTCGTCACCATCCACGCCTCTGGGAAATCGACGTGCATCGTCAACGTTTTGTGCGTCGGGACGTTGGTGATGATGGCTTTCGGCGCCTCCTCGGCGCTCATCGTCGGGACGACGTAGCGATAGTACGACGTCAAAGGTAACTCGGATAGATTATCCACCGGGTTGAGGACGATCTCGATCGTCACCTCGTCGCTGAGACGATCTCTGAGCAGCGCGAGCACCGGCGCCACGCGTTGCGCCTCTTTACTGAGAGGATCGAGAATGGCTTCAATCTTAATGCTCGTCCCTCGCCCCGCTCGGAAACTCGTGCTCTTCGCCTTTCGAACGATTTCATCTAAACTTTCCACCGCGCGTTTATTCGACGCGCTGCGCTCTTTCATGGCGACGACCGCGGACGTATCCGAAACGATGGACGAGAGCGTTTGCGCGTCGACGGAGTGCATGCCCTCCGACACGACGTCAAAGATGTGTTTCGTTCGTTTCGACATCTCCACCGCCACCAAGACGCCGACATCGCCGGCGTCGACGTCGCACTTTCGATGCACGAGGTCCAGCACCCGCCCGCCCGCGACGATGGCGCACTTTGATTTCAAATCGTGATGCCGCGCGAATCGTCGACTCTGAAGCGAGACGACGCTCGCGAGTTCGTCGTCCGCCATCGATCGCGAAAACTCCGACGTGGACAGTCCGACGCGCGTCGCGACGTCCTCGGGATCGACGTCGACCGACGCGCCGTCGAGTAACTCGCGAATGAACGGCACAACCTTCTCTCGGTGTTTCGTCGCGCGCAACGCGGCTTGCACTGCGCGCGCTCGTTTGCCCATCGTCGCCGCGTCGCCGACGTGCGCCACGGTGAACCGAGACATCGAACCACCGCTCGACTCGATGTGCTTCGCCACTTCCGCGATCACGCGCGCGCCTCTGTCGCTGTCAGCATCCGCGAGGACGACCAATGACATCGGTTTCACGCTCTCGACGTCGCCCGCGTGCGCGTACTCGAGCGCCGACACTGACTCGCGTTCGACAGGACGCGCGTACACCGGGACGTTGTCGTCTTCGTCCAATATCCAAGGCACGTACTTGGCCACGGCGCCTTCGTTCAAGACTTCGGCCACGTTGGACGACGTCAACGTCCCGACGCTGACGAGACGACGCACGGTGTCCATCTCTTTTCGCAACTGGTGCGAGAGCAATTGGTCTAGCGTGGTGCCGTACGCAAAGGCGTGCGACTCTCGCGAGTACTCACCGTTCATGAGGAACGATTGCGTCTGCAAACCCTTTTCCCGAAGCGCGGCACGCACGTCGTCCACGCGTTTGTCGGCCATCGAGGCATCCGCGGACTCGAAATCACGCAGGAGCACGTCGGCGTCAAATTCGTCGTCATCGGCGATTTCTTCCAAGACGGAGACGAATGCGTCTCGAGCCGCGGCCCACGTTGGTGGGAAAAACGTCCCCATGGAAAAGTACGACGGCGGTTGATCAGGTTCACGAGCGCCCGCCACGCGCGTCAAGAAGTCGATGTACGCGCTCGTGCTGTATTCGCTCAGCAAGTAGTTGGCCGCTCGGGCGACGCGTCGGCCAAACGTCTCGTCGATTTTCTCGCTGGCGGGTCCGGCGGCGTTCTCTTCGGCGATGTCCGTGACGATGACCTGCGCGATGCGCACCGGAATACCGTTGTTGGCAAAATAATCCAACATCGCGACGAGATCCCACGTCGAACCTCGCGACGGGTCCATGATGACGACGAGATTGTACAGATTGTGTCTCACTTTCGGCATACCCGCCTGCATCGGCGCGAGGAGTTTTCTGACATCCCTGCTCCACGTCGCGTACTTGGCGTCTTTTTCGATGTCGTTGTAAAACGCAAACACGGGGCTCGTCGTATCGATCTTCACGCCCTTGCGCGAGTGCTTCGGAAGACGAAGCACCTCGGAGACGACGGCATCGGGAAGACCGACGCGTCTGAGCGCCGCCGAGAATTCAATCTCCCTAGAGATGGTCTCCGTTAGAGTGTAAATATCGATCGTATCGAGCTCCAAGTTTTCACCGTTGAGCGACATGACCAAACCACCGGGTCGGACGATCTTATGATTCGCCTTGACCTCCTTGACCATGGTGGTGTTGAGTTTCATTCGCGACAAGGAATTAGCCAGCGAGGGGAAATTTTGCGAAACCTCCACGAGCTCCGTCAGCGGATCCGCCGAGAGCGCGATGCGTTGCGTCGCTTGAAGTCCCAAATCCTTGATATCCCATAGCTTCAACGGTGCGTCGCTCGCGAGCGCCGATTTACGGCTGAGTTCCTCTCGAAACGCGCGCAATCCGTCGGCGTGTTCCGGATGGCGCTCGGTCAGCGTCGCGAAATTGAAGCCCGCCACGCTCTCCTCGGTCGTCGCATCCACACCACCCGAGACGTCGCCCTCACCGCCCTCGGCCACTTTACTATCGTCAATCGCCTTGTACTCCATGTTTTTCACCGCGAGCTCGACGCCGAACCCGGTGAGTTGCAATTTATCCTCCGTCGCGCCGTACGCGGCGCACGCGTCCTCTCTGGCGCACGCCGCGTCGAACAACACCGGTCGCAACGCGTAATTCACCAGCCCCGCCTCCACCGCCGCCGCGAGTACGTCGTGCATCGCTGAATAACACCTCGTACCGGGCGCCATGTACGCGAACGCCGTCGCCAGACTCTCATTAAACGTCCCCGCGTACGCGGCGTCTCTCGTCGTCGGCGTCTCGCCGCCGCTCTCCAATCCCTCACCCGACTCCAACGCCGTTTTCAGTGTCTCCGCGTCCTCGTGCACGCGTCCATTGATGACGACTCGACAACACGCGTCGCTCACTCCCGTCGCTCGCGTCGCCATCTCGCGCGCGCTCTCCAAACGCGGAGAGTACGCGCGCACGCCGAGCGCCAATCTCATCGCGCGAGCGCGTCCACCGTCTCGCAGCGCCCGTTCGACGACGCTTCGCACGCGCGCCGCGCAGTCCACCGAACCATCCTCGTGCGATCGATCGAGCGCGCTCGCCGCCCACCAAAAGGCATCGGCGTCGCCAACGTCACCGACGCCGATCAGCGCCTCGAGCGCCCCGCTCGTCGCGCGCCATCCCGCGCTCATCGCCACCGTCACCGACGTCGCCGCGCGCGCGGGCGCGGGCGCGAGGGCGAGGGCGAGAGCGATGATGAGCGTCGCCGCGCGCGCGACGCGCGCGCGGTCGTCTCGTCGACGCTGGGGAGACATGGCTCAGCGAATGCGTGAGACAGTGAAGACGCCGCGCGACGTCAGTCGGCGCCTCGAGACGTCGCGCGCGAGCGAGTCGTCGATCTCGCGGGCGCGCGAGGGCGATCGCGATGGTGTTCGGCGTGTCCACGACGACGATTGTCGTCGTGCTCGGCGCCGGCGCGCTCGCGTTGGGGCCGAGAGACGTTCCGCTCATCGCGAAATTCTTGGGTCGAGCGACGGGACGCGCGGTGGCGCACGTGAGCGGGTTCACGCGCGCGATCGAGCGAGCAACGAGCGGGGGCGAATTAAGCGGGATACGCGCCGAGGTTCGAGCGTCGATCAAGGACATTCGTGGGGTGGCGAGGGAGATTGAACGAGAGTTGACGCCGCTGGGGCGAGCGCGCGAGGACGAGGACGCGGCGGCGCCGTCGACGACGCGCGCGCGACAGAGGACGCCGACGGGCGAGGGACGAGAGCTACCGTTTGTTGCGAGCGCGTTGACGCCGCACGAGCGCGTGATTCCTGTGAACGCACGGTCGCTGGGGGAGACGCCGGCGAGCGGGAGTTTCGGCGCGGCGGGCTCGGACGTGCTCGCGGCGAGTTACAAGGAGCGCGACGTGGCGTACAGGGCGGCGAAACTCATGGAGTCGGGGGCGATCGATGAGTATTTAGAGAAACGCGAGCGCGAATCGAATAGCGAATAGAACACCTTGTTGTATGAATAGGACGTAGAGTAGACGCAGACGGAAAAATTCTCCCTTTCTCTTTACAAAAGATGCAGACAACTGGATGGAGACAACTCGTGAGGGGCCACTCTTCTCCCGTTCTAAAGCTTGTCGAGAATGTGTTCGGTGACTTGTTTTCGCGTGTCTTCCGGCGACGTCACCGTGTGACCGATCGTCTTCGGGGATTCGAAAATTTCGAAGTCGTTTCCGCCCGGGTACGTCTTGTCGCCGAAAAAGTGAATGACGTCGAAATCATTTTCGACAAACTGTAAGCAATACGTCTTATCCCATCCGTTCGGGAAGACATCGAAAGATATTTGACCTCCGATGGAATACGTCAAGCCGTAATCGGCGAATTCCTTCTTCAAAGTCTCCACCATCTTCGTACGAACGCCCGCCTCCTTGTCGAAGCGTTCAAACTCGTCCCGCTCCTCTTGGCTACAATTTCTCCCGATCGGCGACACATTCAACATCCCGGACCTAAACTCCACGAACGTCCCTCGTTTGATCGGAATGTCCAAATCCGCCACGTACCGCAGCACGAAATTGATAAACTTTTTCAACTTGTCCTCTCCCAAAAACGCCTTGAGCGACTGCTTCGCCAGCAGCGCCCCGTTCTTGTACGCCACGAGTCCATTCTCCGAGAACAAGTACTCGTACTCGCGCTCGACGCCGTCGCCGAGTTGTTCCGAGATCTTCGACAAATCAGACCCACCGACGATCCCCACCGTCACCTTGGACCGCAAATCCTTCATGAAAGCCTTCATGACGTCGTCCGACGCCTTTCGAGGCACGGTGAGCGTCCCATCGACGTCGAACAGCGCCAACACGCGCGACATGACGATGGTCTACGGCGTCACGAATCGACGGATCGACGCGCACGGTTCACCCACGAGCGTCGCGTCGCGTCGCGCGCTCGAGTGGCGCACCCACCCTCGACGCGCGTCCCTCGACGCGGAACCCGGAAAAAGATGGAACGAGCGGTGCGTGGGGACACCCCGCACCATCCCGAGGAGCACCGAC
>Ga0181567_10003435_pt1 | contig 11713 bp, 9 predicted proteins | sample 101ome_14_FD_133761 | JGI IMG/M metagenome (GOLD analysis project Ga0181567, IMG submission 133761) | Coastal salt marsh microbial communities from the Groves Creek Marsh, Skidaway Island, Georgia - 101403AT metaG (megahit assembly) | ecosystem: Environmental > Aquatic > Marine > Intertidal zone...
GGTCGGGGGTCTTTCGGTCGGTCGATCGGTCTTTCGGTCTTTCGCTCTTTCGATCGGTCGATCGATCGGTCGATCGGTCTTTCGATCGGTCGATCGATCGATCGATCGGTCTTTCGGTCTTTCGATCGGTCTTTCGATCGGTCTTTCGGTCTTTCGATCGGGTGCACCACCGCATCCGGAGCGCGGGGACGACGGGGGATCAATCAATTAATCATAGATAGGCAGTTCACTCCCTCGAGTATGTACAGATACACACTACAGTGGACGAATGAGACCGAAGAAGTCGTACGTCCAACACAGAGACAGAGACGCCACCGCGACGTCGAACGCTCGAATCATCGAATCGAGTCGCTCGTCACCTCGCGTCGACCGTACGTCCCGTGGGCATGGCGACGCGCCGCGTGCGCGCGCGCAATCGCCCGGGTGATGTCTCCGCGTCGTCCTCGATCGAGGACACCGCGAGCGTGGACGCGTCGCGCGCGTTCGCCGAGGCGGTGGCGTTAGGCGCGCGCGTGAGCTCGAGCGATGTCGAGGCGTGGCGCGCGAGCGCGGTGGAGGATTTCACGCGCTCGAGGCGAGAGGTTCGAGAGATGACGCGCGAGCGCGCTCGAGAGCGATCGGTCGAGAGGCGCGGGGGTTGGGGGTCGAAAGACGCGGTGGTCGGGGTGAATGATGACGGCGAGGATGACCCATCATCGAATGGTGTTGCGGCGACGGGCGCCGGCGAGCGATCGAAGACGTGCGTGTTACAGCGAGGATGGATGAGTCACGAACATGGGATGGATTCCGCGTCGTCGGTCGCGTCGTCGCTCGGTCGTGGACGCGAGTCGAGCGCCAAGACGAAACGAATCGAGCGACGCGTGGATCGACGTCGACGCGCGGCGCCCGTGGCGGAGGCGGCGAGAGACGCGTGCGACGCCGACCCCGAGTGTGTGTACGTCGACGGCGCGAGCGCGGCGGAACATTTTCCACCGAATTGGATGAAAGTGTTCGCGGTGAAAGAGGCGTTGGAATCCGAGGAGTACGAGTGCGATCGAGTGGTGTGGTTGGATCCGGATGCGACGTTTCACGCCGAGACGCTCGCGTGCGCGCCGGCGCCGAGCGGGGAGAACCGCACGGCGAGCGTCGTCTGCGAGACGACGCGTCGTTCGGTGACGGACATCATCGATCGAGCGTTTGGGGATAAAGATTTCTTTTACGCGCCGGAGAGTTCGTTGACGAGCGAGTGTCGAGCGGGACGTCGTCCGCAGGCGTTTGACGCCGGCGTCTTTGGCGCTCGAAATTCTCCCAGGGGGAGAGAAATCGTCGACGCGTGGGCGCGTCTGTACCCAGCGCGCGCATGGTCGCTCTCCGACGATCGACCGAGCGGGTGGAGGTGTGAAACGACGCGACGCAAACATCCCGGGGCGTTGGGACACGTCAAGGAGTGTCCGTACGAGGGTGTCGAGTACGAACGCGGCGCCTTTATCGCGAGCGTGTTGAAGACGTACGAAGCCGACTCGGAGCGATTGGATCCGTGCATCGCGAGCGCGCCGTGCGGGTCTCAAAGCGAAGCCACCGCTCGCGGGGCTTCGTTTTGCCACTTTTCATCCTGTCTCGGCGAGCGGTACGCCGACGGCTACCTCGCGTCGACGAGCGCCGACGCGAGCGCCGACGCCGGCGCGCTCGGCGCGCTCGCGCGCGCGTGTCCGCCCCGCGACGTCCCCTCCGCCGGTCTCGCCACCGTCGCCACCGACGGCGCCGTCATCGACACCAATAAGGATGATTCCATCGAAAAGTCCTTCTTCAGTCTCGACGCCGATCGCGCCCTCACCATCATCTTCTCCGCGCTGGCCTTTGTCGTCTTTTTCGCCGTCTACTGCGCGAGACGTCGCGCGCGGGCGCGCGTCGAGACTGCCGAACGCACCGCCTCCGAGTCATCGCCCCTCGTGTGACCGCGCTCGCGATCATCGTCGGTTTCAATACACACACGTATATGACACACTCGCCCGTCACGCATTCATTCATACAATTATTAATCCGACGCGTCGTCGCGTCGTCGCGCCGGTTGATTGAATTGAAATCACACACTCGATACCGATCCACCCCGACGACGTCACACCGCCGCGCGTCGCGTCGCGAGTCGAGCGACGGGCATGAATTTCATACGGACGTTCTCCCGATCGCTCAAGCGCGTCGTCCTCGGCAGCGACGACGAGGGCGACGACGATTCAGACGGTGGATTCGCGACGCGGTCGCGACGACGAGGGCGCGCCAAGTCGCGCACGTCGACGCCCGTGGTGGAGAGCGCGGTGAGCGAACTGAGCGGGATCGCGCACGGCGGGGTGCAGGGATTGAATTGGGTCGCCGCGAACGAAAAGGTGGACGACGACGGGGACGTCGCGGATGGGTTTCTCGTGTGCGAGGACGGCGGCGGCGACGGGACGGCGGGCGCGGGACGGAAAGTCGGGAACGGGGCGGTGCGTATGAAGGGGAAAAAGACGCGCGCGAAGCGTGGGAAGTGAGCGAATGAGATGTATGAATAATAATGGGTCGTCGTCGTGTGTTTTACAAACAAGTCGAGAGAGGTGAACGAACGGCTATTGCGTCTTCACCTTTAACTTTCGACCGCCGATGCGCATGCCCGAGTCGAGCTGTTTCTGCGCCGGGAGGGATTGGAGGTAAAAGGTGCCCGGACCGTGGAGACGTACGAAGAAGAGACCGGCGCCGCCGAAGACCGCGGCGAGCGGGGAGCTCTGAATTTCGAGGTCGTAGCCGACGGAGCGCTCGAGCGCCATGACGGCGCGCGCGTCCACCACCATCTCTTCGCCCTCTTTGAGCGAACGGCGAACGACGGTTCCCTTACCGGTGATGCACACGGTGCCGTTGCCGATGAGCCATTCACCGTTGAAAATGCTGTTGCCTTTCGAGAGCACCAAACGCGCGGCGAATCCGACGCGATATTTGAGCATGTCGAGGAGAGAATCGAAATCATTCTCCGTCGTGCGCAGCGCCGCCGCCGCGGTGATTCGCACGTTACCCTTGGAGCACATGTACGAATCGCGCGCGCACAAAATGTCGTGCTTGGTGTCATCCTTGAGCTCGATCACGGCAATCTTATCGCTCGGTTCTAATCCACCGACGGCGATGTATCCGTCCTGGACGCCTAAATTTCTAAACGTGTTGATGAAGAATGGTTCGCCCGCCAACGCGCGCATGATGGCGCGCGGAAGCCCGCCGACGCCGAGCGAGGTGATGGACATGACGTTTGAACTCATGTAACACATCGCCCCTGGACTCGCCGCCACCTCCTCGCCGGGTTTGAGCTTGATTTGCGCGATTTGCGTATCCGTCCCGACGATGGTGACGTCCTTGGGTAACTTTGGATTGAGATGGGTGTTTCTGTTCTCCGCCTCGTGGATGTACTCGGGAATTCTCTTCGAGTATCGTCCGCTCTTGATCATCTGCGCCTCGCGCTCGTTGTTCATGAGCTTATTCACCAATCCAGAGTCGTTCGCGCTCTCCATATCCGTCTCGAGCGTGTTGGCGAGGTACTGCTGCAAGAGAAAGTTGGCGACGAAGATGAACCCGAAGACGCCCCCGGCGATGATGAACACGCCCCATCCGCAAGCGATAGCGCACGCCAACCACAAAGTTCCCATGTACGGATCGTTCGCGATGAAGTAACACCACCACGCGCACAGTAAGAACAATCCCAACCATTTAAACCCGTTTCGACCGCCGCGCACCCACATGAACCCGTCGTCCTCGTCGCCGCTCCCGTGGGCGTCCCCGTCATCCCCCCATCCGCCGTCCCCACCGCTCCCACCGACGCCATCTATGCCGTTCCCATCGTTCCCGTCCCCGGTGACGACGTCGACGAATCCAAACTCCCGTCGGGTCTGTTCCTCCGCGCGCAGGTTCTTCTCTCGCTGCGCGCTCGTCGCCGCCCCGAGCCCGATCGCCGTCGCCGCGAACGACGCCGCGTCTCGGACCGTCTCGATCGCCGCCGCGGTGAACAGCGTCCACTCGGACGGATCTCCCCCCGGCGGCCCGTTCGGGAACACCTCGAACGCGCCGCGCGGCGCGCGCGGGACGCGGCGCCGACCGACCGAGACGCGAGACGACGCCCACTCGATTCGTCGCGCCGACGCGCGCGCGCGCGCGACGCGCGGCGCCGCGACCGACGACGACGGTCGTTTCGCGTCTCTCGGCGCCGCCGCGGGCGCGCGCGCGCGCGGGGCGAGCGTCACCGCGCGCATCTCGCGCGCAGAGATGTGGGGCAACGGCCCGCGTCATAGCGCGCCGCGACGGGGCGCGCCATGACGGACGGCGCGCGCGCGGTCGCGGTCGCGGTCGATCTCACGGTCGACAACGACGCGCGCGCGCGTCGGCGCCGGTCGAACGGGGTCGCGAGCGCGTCGGGACGACGCGAGAGCGCGGTGGTTCTCTTGAGCGACGGCGAGGACGACGCGCGCGCGCCGCCGGCGCCGACGACGGGGAGAGCGACGACAACCGCGACGAAGAAGAGACGACGATCGGTCGGCGACGTCGTCGTCGTTCGCGAGACGCGAGACGCGGGACCGATCGTCCTGACGGGAACGCCGAGGGGGGACGGCCGCGGCGCGGGGCTCGAGGCGACACGAAGACGCTCGAGGGCGAAACGGCGCGCGGAGGTTTTGGCGAACGGAGGCGTCGACGCGAACGCGAGGGTGGTGGATGAGAGCGGGGGGGCGAGCGAGGGGACGGGGGGGAAGTGCGCGGTGTGTCTGGAGGCGTACGTGAATCCGACGGTGACGCGATGCGGGCACCTGTTTTGTCAAAAATGCCTGCAGGCGGCGATCAAACACTCGTCCAAGTGTCCGACGTGTCGTAAAAAGGTGACGAAATCGCAGATCCATCGCGTGTATATGTGAGATTCTAGTAGAGTGTGTAATGATTCTAATGTGAGGTGCTAGCGTTAGCATCGACTGGCGAGACGCTCGATGCGCGCGGCGCACGTCTCGTCGTTGGTGATGGCCGTCATGTAGTCGCTATATTGTTTCTGTTTGCGTTTTTCGTACGCATCGTACGTCTGTATCATCTTGTCGTCGTCGGCGCTCACGACTCTGTGGATGCGATTGAGGTTGACGAGCGCGGCGACTTGGAGCGGTAGGTCCCCTTGCTCCTTGGAGACGCCGAACGCCGTCTCCGCCATGCCTCGAGTCTCGTCGTTCGCGACGTCGATGCCACAGATGAGTCTGAGACACGATGCGAGGAGTTGATTGTTGTCACCTTGCTCGTAAGTCTTCTTCAGAGCGCGACCGAGATGGTTCTTGGCGTCGTCCAACTGGCCTTGCTCGTACAACGCGCAGCCGCTGGCGAAGAGCGCAAAGGTTTGATTGAGCACGCTCGGCGTTTCGTCCATTTCCTTGTATGCGCGAACGATGGGTTTGGCTAACTCTAATGCGCGACTCGCGCTGTCTTCATCATCGCAGCATAAGATGGATAACGCCGAGCACAGAGTGGCAATGTCGCGCCAGTTCGGAGTGCTCGCCAACGCCGCGGCTCGCGAAAAGCGGGCGCTCGCTTCGGGATACCTACCGAGCGCGTGAAGCGCGTGACCGGAGACCATCTCCACGTGAGAGGCGAAGAGACTCAGCGTCTGCGGGTACACCTCGACCATGTCCACCATTTGGCACGCCACGTCCAGGGCGACGTCGTACTTGCATGACGTCAGGGCGATGCTCACGATGGATTCGAGAATGAGGATGCGCAAAAACAAGTACGGACGAGCGTCTTGAGCGACGCGATACTGCATTTCCTCTTCACACGTCACCCACAACCTTGCGCACGGTTCCTCTCCTTGCTCATCCTTCGCTTCCGGAGGGTCACCACCCTGAGGTAAGACGCCGAGCTCGTGCAACTCGGCGTCCACCAAATCCTTCGCCTGCGTGAGTTCCGCCATCGCCGGGCTCAATTTACCGGTCGGACGCTGGATCTCGGCGGACAAATACTTGGCGAGCGCGAACGCGGCGGGATCCGGAAGCCAATTGTACGCCGAATCGTTCGCGTGTTTGACTTCTTCCATGAGCGACTTGAACTTTTTCGGATCGTTCTTCGCCCCGCCGGGATCTCCCTCCATCAACTTACCGAGCGCGCGCACGACGGCGTAATGAAATCGCAAGCGTGCCGTGTCTTCCGCCGGCTCCTTCTCGTCCAACATCTTCGACATCGCCTCCTCCGCGCTCTTTGAAGCCTCGAACACGTGCGCATCCTTAGTTCCGCTTGCTCGCTGCGCCAACGCCCGCTGCAACTGGGCGATCGCGAACAGCACCTCCATCCTCGACCCTCTGTCCTTGTGAATCGTTCGCACCACTCGCAATCCTGCGTCCAAGTACGATTCGCACCCCGTCCAATCCTCCTCCACCATGCACGCGTCCGCGTGTTCCAAGTAATAATGAAACGTCCACATCGTCCACACTGCGTCCTCCGGCGCGCGCTCTCGCATCCCGATGGACATGTTCAACCCTCGCTGCAGCGCGTTAAACCTCGGGCGTCGGTAATCACTTCCCATCATCTTATACGTTCGCCCCAACAGACTCAATCCCTGCACGCGAAGCTCCTCGCATCGCTTCAAAGGTTTCAACAGCACCTGTGCCGCCTCGAGGTGCGTCTTGGCCCGATGCGCGTTGTCCGTGTGTTTCAGCAACAACGACGCCAGCTTCACCCGGCACCGCGCCTCCACCTGAGGCAAACACTTCGCCCGCGTCTTCGCGTTCGCGATCACCGTCTCCAGCGCCTTGATCGCGCCGAGGGGATCGCCCGCGTTTTCGCACTCGAGCGCGAGCGCGATGAGCGCGGGCGCGATCGCCGCGCTCGACACCTCTTTCGCCGGCCCCGACTCCGCGGGCGCGGGCGCGGCGCCTCGGCTCGTTCGCTCTCTCGGCGTCTTCTTCGGTTCGCGCGCCATCGCGCGCGTCGACGACTGCGGACGCGCGAGATTACCATTTTGGCGCCAACTCGGGCGGTTGGTTTGAAAAAATCAGGCGGCGGCGCGACGAGAGGGAGAAATTCTAGACTACAACGAACGTGCTAAGGGGATCGATCACGCCAGCGCGGCGTCGCCGAAGTACACGTGTAAGACGAATCTGGTCGGATTGAAGGCGAAGAGGATGGCGAACGGCGCGAGGACGCACGCCGCGGCGGCGGGGTAGAGGAAAAATTCAGTGTTCTCCAGAAAGGGGAGCGCGTTGTACCCGACGAAGACGCAGTAGTTGTGATAGCCGAGAGCGACGGCGTATAAGAGACAACTGAACGTGCTGGCGAGGTATCCGCTTTGTCTGAGGAACGGGCTGAGAAGGAGTTGGAGGAGATAGAGGAGGACGTAGGTGGGTGCGAAGGCGTTGCAGTGCACGTCGAACGCGTACAACCACTCCACTCTCTGCTCCACCGCGTGCGAGTGACCGCCCAACTGTCTCGTGCGAAGATACGTATTCGCCAAGTACCACGACACCGTGGCTAGGACGCTTCCGAGACCGAGATAATCTCCGACGACGCACCTCGTAACGACGCGCGCCGCGCGAGACGCGCCCCCCGAGTTATACATCAAACAATACCCCATCGCCGCCAACGCCACGAACGCGCACGATACGACGACAAACGTCGGATCATCTCGCGCCCACTGATTTTTCGTCTGCTTGCGGTACGTCGTGTGCCTGTACACAGCCTTGGGATTGACGCACATCGACGCCATCTGCCACAGCGAGTACTCGACATCCATCTGTCTCCATCTGAACGCCCGACGGAGGTAGTGCCCCGCCTGTGCGTTCCTCGCCGCGGCGGAGACGTACGCGTTGTATCGATCGGCGGGATCGCGACCTCGAGCGCGCGACGCGGACGTCGACGCCGCGGGAGCGGTCGTGGGCAACATGGTGAAAGTCGTTGCCCGCGGGCCGGTGTTCGTCGCGTCGCGGCGGTGGATGCGCGGCGCGAACCCGAGCGCGCGCGCGCGAGGTGGTCGGAACGAGTCGCGCGCGCGTGATGAACGCGTCCGAGAGGGCGGACGAGCGTTTGAAACGCGGGCGAGAGGGTCGATCTGTCGCTCGGATTCGGATTCGCCGCGAGCGAGAGGCGAAGGCGCGCGGCAGGCGCGTTCTCGAATGGGGGACGGACGGAAGGGACGGTGAGAGACGCGTGATCTCTGTGTGTGTATGTGTGTGTTACAAGTCTAAAATCCTCGCTCTTCGTCCTCCGGATTGAATTCAAAGTCTTCGGGAGGCGACGGCTCGTCATCGTCAACTTCGGGAGCGGCCGCGGGCGCCGTGGGCTTGAATTGAGTCTCCACGTACGCAATCTCTTCGCCCGGCTCGGTATCGCGGAGAACGATGAAACCTCGCGTGTGATATCTGGACGATCCAGAGGTGGCGATGGGGACGAAACGACTGCCTTGATCGAAACGCACAACCTTTTCTTGAAGCACGGTGACTCGACTCGGATTCGTCAATTCCTCAGACGTGGGCTCCGGCTTATCATCCGTCTTCTTCTCCTCTTCGCCCTCTTTCTTCGCTTCTACGGATTCACCCTCCTTCTTCTCCACCTCCATGGCGTCGTCGTCGGGCTTTTCTTCCGTCTTGACCGCCTCGTCAACGTCCATGCCGTCGTTCGCCTTCGCCTCCTCAGCCTTCTTCTTCGCCTTTGCCTTTGCCTTGGCCGTCGTACTAAGAACCGCCTTGATGATTTCTCGGCTTCCCTTGTTATCGTCTTCGGTGACCGGAGTCGCGTACGCGAATGTCGACGGCTTGCAGTGAGACATCACCGAGCAGTGCGGCGCAGCGAGCGTGCCATCGACGCCGATGAACGCGGTGGGCACGAAGACGAGCGAGAGGAAGTACGAAAGCGGATACCAGTACCAATACTGCGTGAAGACGAGCATCCCGATGACAGAGGTCATTCTCGGACGACCCGATCGCGATCTCAATCCGATGGTGACGTTGCGACCGCCGGCGTCGAGGATGCCTTGCGCCATGATGGCGCCCATCTTGCACATCGTGGGTTCGTGGGGCTCTCGAATGTGACCCATGACAGTTTTGCGGAACGGCGCGAGTTGCTTTTCGCTTTGTTGAATGCGCACCATGGCCATCGCGATCAGAGCGCCTTGCTGCACGAAATCGACGTGATCATTGAGCATGGGCTCGAGAAGGGAGACGGCGTCGGCGAGTCCGGTTCCTGCGCACGCGATGCCGACCGCCATCGCCGCACCGTATCTCACGTGAGGATTGTACGATTCAGACAGCAACGCCACGACGCGAGGACACTGTTCTGGAGTGGAGCACAAGACGAAACCCAACGACATGACGGCGGCGCGTCGCACGTCGTCTGAAACATCGGACACCGCCATGTGGAGAAGTTTGCGGAGGGCGCCGTTATTCCCCGTACCCGCGTACGCCGACGCGAGCGCGAGACAACCACCGTAACGCATGATCTTATCGCCATCGTGAATCATAGATTGAATGAGATCATCTCCGCCTTCTTCTCGACCATACACAGTGAGCGCCATACCGAGAGAAGCCCCGCGAACAATCTTGCCGTGGCTCGTCTTCGCGCAGTATTGGTGAATCTCCTTGGCTCGAGGAGTGCACGAGCCGGCGTAGAGCAGACCCAAGCCGATGCCTGCCGCCTCACCCGCCACGGCACTGTCGGTGCGCAAAATTCGGAAGAGCTCACCGTCCACTTGCGGGTTGCCGGTGGCCATCGCCGCGAGACCCAAACCGAGGCACGCGCCGTGCTGAATGACCTCGTTGTTGTTCCCACGCGCGCGTTCGAGCAAGAACGGAAGCGCGTCTCCGGGCTGTCCGGCGTGAATTAAACCCATGGCGTAAAGAGCACCGCCCAACGTGTACGGACTCGGAGCCGGAAGAAGCTGCGAAAGCAGCTGCCTGGATTCCTTGGTGCGCCCGCGATGAATCACGCCGACGCCCGCCGTGGCGCTGAATCGCGCCCAGTTCGTCGCTTTAGCTAACCAGTCTAAATTTTCACGCAAAAACTTGTCGCACGTCGTCCCAGCGTGCATCAGAGCGTTCGCCAAGACGGTGGCGGAGTGGCACACCGAGTTGCGAGACTCCACCGAGGTTTTCACTTGCTTCAACAGCAACAAGTCGGCGTGGTTGTGTGAGAACAAAAACTCCAAGTAGAGCGCAAACGGACGCTCTCCGCTCAGAATACTGCGTAACTTTTCCACCGGAGTGCTATCTTCCGCCATCTTGGACGACTCACCGCCCTCACCCGACCCGGCCTCACCTTCGCCCACGAGGTCGTGCACCTTGTTCAAAAAGGGTTGAACGTCGTTCTCAAACAGGGCGAACGCGATCTGATACGCCAAGAGCTGCTGCTCCTCTTCACCGGCGATCAACTTGTTCAACACCTCGACGATTCCAGAGGCGTCCTCCAGGAGCATCAAACACTGGCACATGTTCAAAAAGTTTGGCTCACTCAGCGACGAGTACAGTCTCGCCAAGAGACGCAACACGTGTTGTCTAAACTCGCGCACCGATACCAAACTCGAGCAAACCTTCAACGAGTACGCCAAACATTCGGCCACGTTCTCCGATCGCATGATCGCCTCCTCCAACTTGTCCAACCTCTTGCTCTCGAGCGCGATGCCGATGGCTTGAAAATATTGCCCCTCGCCCAGGCACCATTCGAACATGCGCTCGACGATGCCCACGAGCTTGGCGTCGATCCCATCTCCGCTCGCGTCACCCAGCGCCACGCCCATCGCCAATCCCTGACGCTTCGCCACGTACTCATCGATCGCCGTCGCGATCAGCGTCTGCACGAAATCGCTCGCCTCGTTCACGTCAAAGCGATCCCCGGCGCAGAGGGCGTAGTGCAGCGCGTCGTTCATCTCTCCCAGATGATAAAAAACCTGCGTCCGCGAACGTATTCGATCGCATCGAGTCACACACCGTCAGTCTCTCGCTCGCGCATCGCGTCGCGCGCTCGACTCGACGCGCGACAATCCCCATTCGTCCGTCTTCCGTCTTCGTCAACGGAAGAAGATCCGACGCTTTGTCCACGTGACGCTCGCGCGAGCGCTCCGAACGCACCTTGCTCGCCAATAACGCCGCCTCATCGCGCGCCTCAAACGTCTCGTCCTCGTACAGCGCCTCGATGGAGGCCACGCTCGACGCCACCGCACTCCATTCGACGTCCACGACGTCGTGCAGGGCGCGCAGGGCGTGCGCGCGGAGCTGCGGGCGAGGTTCGTCGAGGAGCGACAGGAGCGCGTTCGCGGCCGATGGCGCGGGCGGGCGCGCGGGACCCACCGCCGCGGTCATCTCTGCGTCGTTGCTAGGCGGCGGACGCGCGAGCCGTCGGCGTGTGCGGCGATCGCGGGCGTCGCGCGGGCGAGATGACTGGAGCGTTTGTCGTTTTCGAGGGGTGTTTTTTATACTGTTTACCCATACGTATACAGTCGATCTCATCGTCATTTCCGTACAAGGCGAAACACCCCCGTAATCTAGAAAATTTACTCCAAATTTCTACCCTATTATGGAAATTTCTCTCCCATCGAGTCATGGAAATGCACGTATCGCAGGAATGAACTTTCTGCCTTCTACAAGAAGGAGGTGCTCCAAGAGCGCAGACTTCGACACCCGGCGAAAGGCCCTCTGGTAATTGTACCTACGGGCAACGGTTCCGGACCGATCGGCGACGGTCGGTAACGGGCTGAGTACCTGGATGAGTGGCAGGA
>Ga0181567_10003436_pt1 | contig 11712 bp, 10 predicted proteins | sample 101ome_14_FD_133761 | JGI IMG/M metagenome (GOLD analysis project Ga0181567, IMG submission 133761) | Coastal salt marsh microbial communities from the Groves Creek Marsh, Skidaway Island, Georgia - 101403AT metaG (megahit assembly) | ecosystem: Environmental > Aquatic > Marine > Intertidal...
ACTCTGCTAAAACTGCGGGACTTGGGTAATACGCTCATCGTCGTCGAACACGATGAAGAGACGATACAGACTGCAGATTGGATTATCGACATTGGCCCCGGCGCCGGCGAATTTGGGGGAGAGGTTGTTCACCAAGGGAGCTTGGCGACACTGTTGCGGGAAAAGAAATCCATCACAGCTGACTACCTTTCTGGCCGCTCCCGTGTTTTTGCAGCTCGAGAGCCCCGGCCCATCGACCCGTCCCGGATGATTACCGTTGAGGGGGCTCGTGCCAACAACTTGAAGGACATCTCCGTTGACATCCCCCTTGGGGTAATGGTGGCCATCACCGGGGTTAGTGGATCGGGTAAATCAACCCTTGTGAACGACATTATTTACCGGTCCCTCGCGAACACGCTCAACGGGGCGCGGCACGTACCGGGTCTCCACACGAGGATTAGGGGAGTCGACCTCCTCGACAAGATCGTCCATGTTGACCAGGCGCCGATTGGCCGGACGCCACGAAGTAACCCGGCAACCTACACGGGGGTTTTCGACAAAATCCGTGCCCTTTTCGCCGAAACACAAGAAGCAAAGATGAGGGGCTATCAGCCTGGTCGTTTCAGCTTTAACGTGAAAGGCGGGCGCTGCGAAAATTGTTCGGGCGATGGCACCATCACTATTGAAATGAACTTCCTGCCGGATGTGTACGTGGACTGCGAAGTCTGTCATGGGGCCCGGTATAACCGGGAAACCCTTCAGGTGCACTACAAGGGCAAGACCATCGCCGACGTTCTCAATATGCCCATCACGGAGGCGGCAGAGTTCTTTGAGCCCATCAGTGCGATTCATCGCTACCTCCAGACCCTTGTCGATGTCGGGCTGGGGTATGTCCGACTGGGTCAATCAGCGACGACGCTGTCGGGAGGAGAAGCCCAGCGAGTAAAGCTCGCCACGGAGCTTCAGAAGCGGTCCACCGGTCGCACCATCTATGTTCTGGATGAGCCCACCACGGGACTGCACTTTCATGACGTCAAGAAGCTCCTGGACGTTCTCCAGGGTCTTACTGACAAGGGGAACACCGTGATGGTCATCGAACACAATCTTGACGTGATTCGAGCCTCCGATTGGATCATCGACCTTGGCCCAGAAGGTGGCGCGGGAGGTGGCACCATCATCGCCGAGGGTACCCCGGCCGATGTTGCGACAGTCGCAGCTTCACGCACCGGTGCGTTTCTCAAGGAAACGCTGGCCTAACCGTGGCGACCCGCTACACCTGGCAACCCCCTACGAGGGATATTCCGGCTTCTCCCGGTGTCTATCGCTTTCTTGACGCTCGGGGGAGGGCTATCTATGTAGGAAAAGCAAAAAACCTGCGAAGCAGGCTCCAAAGCTATTTCGCCGAGCCGGCGACCTTGCATGACCGAACTCGTCGGATGGTAGCCACGGCGAGATCACTCGATTGGACCCTGGTGCCTACTGAGCGTCAGGCACTCCAGCTTGAGTACCTCTGGATTAAGGAATTTCAACCCGAGTTCAACGTGCGTTTCCGTGACGACAAGTCCTATCCGTACCTCGTCGTGACGGTAACAGAAGACATTCCGCGGGTTTTTCTCGCGAGGAAAAAGGGCATCAAAGGCGCGAAGTATTTTGGGCCTTTTCCCACCACAGGGGCGTTGCGTGAGACCCTTGCCACTATTTTGAAGGCGTTCCCGGTGCGATCGTGCTCGGAATCGACCTATCTGAAGGCTCAACGGAACAATCGAGCATGCTTACTCGGTGACATCGGCAAATGTGCAGCGCCCTGCGTAGGGCGTGTCTCTCAGCCGGAGCACAAAGCTCTCGCCCTCTCACTGGCTAGTTTCATGGCAGGCAACGATAAAGGAGTGGTTGACGACCTCACGAAAGCTATGAAGGTCGCGGCTGATTCGCTGGACTTTGAGCGAGCCGCGAAGATGCGGGACAGGATTGACGCCATCGAGACCGTGTTAATGAAGAACACCATGGTTCTCGATGATCGGGTGGACGCGGATGTGTTTGGTGTCGCGGCAGAGGGTGTTGTCGGCGCCGCGCACGTTTTCCGCGTGAGGGGCGGTCGTATACGCGGCGCGAAGGGCTTTATTGTCGAAACTCCCACCAGCGAGTCCGGCGAAAACCTGGTGGAAATGATTCTTCGGGATGGTTTTGACGACCAACCGCCAGCGAGAGTGGTGGTGGTTCCAGAACTTCCCGACAATGCGCGTTTTTGGGAGGAACAGCTCACCGAGAGTCGAAAGGCACATGGCGAAGAGGGATCCGTCACTCTTAAGACGGCTAAGAGAGGCGAGCTGGCGGATCTGGGGACATCTGTTGCTCTCAACGCGCGCCACACCCTGCAGAGCCATCTCTCACACCGGACGAGCGACCCGGTGAGCAGGTCTCGGGCCTTATCAGAGCTTCAGAGCGCCCTGAGCCTCGACGAGGCACCCCTTCGGATTGAATGCTTCGACGTCTCCCATCTGGGTGGAGAGAACGTCGTTGCCTCCATGGTGGTGTTCGAAGACGGCTTGCCCAAGAGGGAGCACTATCGCAAATTCGCCATCGAGGGAGTCCGAGACGACACAGAGGCTATCCATCAAATACTCACTCGCCGCCTGGCCCGACTTGTCACCGCTGACGCCACAGAAGAGCCCTCGAACCCAGGATTTCGATACCCGCCTGGCTTGTTGATTGTTGATGGCGGGCTGCCTCAGGTTAACGCCGCCGCCAGAGCCCTTGCAGAGGCTGAGATTGATATCCCCGTCTGCGGTGTTGCAAAGAAACTCGAAGAAATATGGCTTCCCCATGCTCAATTTCCTGTGATACTGCCTCGATCGTCCGATGCGCTGTTCATGGTTCAACGTGTTCGGGATGAAGCCCACCGTGTTGCCATCAGCTATCAGCGGGGAACGCGAAAGAGATCGCTCCGGACAGAGCTCACGGATATCCCCGGGGTGGGGGACGGCACTGCAAAGGCGTTACTGAAGCACTTCAAATCGGTCACCAAGCTCAAACAAGCAACCAGGGAGCAAATCCTTGAGGTGGAAGGAGTGGGACCCTCTCTTGCCGATTCCATCCAGACATTCTTCTCTGAGAGCTAGAGCGTGAGCGCTACGATGCTGTCAACACCCAGGGGAGGTTTCTCGTGACAAAGCACGATGGTCCCTCCGTGCTTATCGTCACGGGAATGTCGGGAGCCGGTCGCTCCACCGCGGCACATTCACTCGAGGACCATGGCTGGTATGTCGTTGATAACCTGCCACCCCAAATGCTCCAACCATTGGTGGATTTGGCGCATGACCCCGGAAGCCATATGACAAAGCTTGCGGCCGTGATGGACGTGCGAGGCGGTTCCCTTTTCGAGCACGCCAGCGAGGTCATCGAGAATCTCTCCGAGCACGCGAATGTTCACGTTCTCTTTCTGGACACAACGGATGACACGCTCGTGCGACGGTTCGAGCAGGTGAGGCGCCCACATCCCCTGCAAGAAGACGGCACTCTCCTCGATGGCATCACGCGAGAGCGCGCTCTCATGCATCCCATTAGAGAGCAGAGCGATCTCGTGATCGACACCTCCGAGATGAACATTCACCAGCTATCCACCGCTGTTGCAGCAGCGTACGGAACTCCTGGTGAGACCAGAACCAGGCTCACTATTGTGAGCTTTGGTTACAAATATGGTCTCCCGTCCGATGTAGACATGGTCGCCGATATGAGGTTCTTACCCAACCCTTACTGGGAAGAATCGCTCAGACACAACACGGGGAAAGACACTCCTGTCAGCGATTTCGTGCTCGCGAACCCACTGGCCAAGGACTTCCTTGATCAGTTCGAGCGGGCTCTCCATACGGTGCTCTCTGGCTACGTTTCGGAGAACAAAACCTACGCAACCATTGCGGTAGGGTGTACCGGTGGCAAGCATCGCTCGGTAGCGATGGCCGAAGAATTGGGCGCACGATTGTCCGCACGAGCTGATGTCCAGATCACCGTAAAACACCGTGACTTAGGACGCGAATAGGTTTTATAACGATGCACTCTTTGACTGTTGCTGTGAAAGACGAACTGGTGTCTCACCAGTCGGACATCACCAGTCATCGAGTTGCAGAGCTGTCGACAATTCTCCGTTTTGCCGGCGGATTGCACGTCATCGGGGGCAATATCGCCGTCGAAGTAGAGCTCGATCACTTGGAGACGGCCAAGAGGGTCAGAAAAGACATCCGGGACATTTTTGGCATGGCAACAGACGCGGCAGTCATGCAGCCGGCAGGGAACAGAACTCACCCGCTGTATGTAGTCCGGGTGCGTCAGGGGGGCGAGACTCTTGCCCGACAGACCGGGCTGTTAGATCCCCGAAAGCGCCCGGTGCGAGGTCTACCAAACAAGTTGACTACCTCACCTATTGGCGATTTGCCCTCGATTTGGAGGGGAGCTTTCCTCGCGGGTGGAAGTATCAGCGAGCCCGGAAGATCAGCAGCCATTGAAATCGTGGCACCCACCGGAGAAGCGGCAATGGCCATGGTGGGAATCGGCGCCAGGATTGGTGTGACCTCGAAAGCCAGGGAAGTCCGTATGGCCCATCGCGTGATGGTGAGAGACGGAGAGGCCATCTCAGAGCTTCTTACGCTCATGGGCGCGCCAGGCGCGGTGACGGAGTGGGAGAAGCTCAGGGAACGCCGGGAGGTCCGAGCAACTGCGAATCGGTTGGTGAACTTCGATGACGCAAACCTAAGGCGCTCAGCTCAAGCTGCCGTTGCAGCGTGTGCGAGGGTAGAACGCGCTCTTGAAATATTGGGCGCCGAGATCCCCCATCACCTCCTGTACGCGGGAAATCTCCGTCTCACCCACCGAGATGCGAGTCTCGACGAATTAGGTCACCACGCAGATCCGCCTTTGACCAAGGACGCGGTGGCCGGCCGCATCCGGAGGCTTCTCGCTATGGCGGACAAGAAGGCTGAAGACCTGGGAATTCCCAGCACCTTGGATGCCGTCCCTGCTGAGGTCGAGTAGGACCTCATTACCCCCTCAGTCGGGCGCCCTAGACTATGGGCAAGTCCAGACGATCTATGGAGGATGTCATGACGTATTCGCTTCCCGAATTGCCCTACGACTATGCGGCCCTCGAGCCCCACATCAGCGCCCGCATCATGGAGCTCCACCACTCGAAACACCATAAGGCCTATGTTGACGGCGCCAACAATGCACTCGCGCAGATGGCAGAGGCACGAGAGACCAGCAACTTTGCCAATATCAATCGTCTGGAGAAGGACTTGGCCTTCCACCTTGGCGGGCACGTTAACCACTCGATTTTCTGGACCAATCTTGCTCCAGGAGCTGGGGGAACCCCAGAAGGGGAAGTCGCGTCTGCCATCGACGAGTACTTCGGCTCGTTCGATGCCTTCAAAGCGCATTTCCAGGCCGCGTCATTGGGCATCCAAGGCTCGGGCTGGGGCGTCCTGTCATGGGATCCGGTGGGTTCCCGACTCGTGATTCAGCAGCTCTTTGATCAGCAAGCCAACACCGCTCAAGGAACTACCCCGATTTTGCAGCTCGATATGTGGGAGCACGCCTTCTACCTCGACTACCAAAACGTCAAGGCCGACTACGTTGCCGCTTTCTGGAATATCGTCAATTGGGAAAATGTTGCGAAACGTTTCGAAGCGGCCCGTGCACACGGGGGGGCTTCACTGCTAGTCTGAGACAGCAAGACACTGGAATGGGCCGGGGTTTTCCCGGCCTTCTCCATTTCCGCTGAATTATGAAGGGACACCCTCCGTGGTCAACGTTGCCATAAACGGCTTTGGTCGAATCGGACGAAGCTTTTTTCGAGCTGCTCTTGCTAGCTCTCACGACATCACCATCGTCGCCGTCAATGACTTGACCGACCCCAAGGCGCTCGCGCACCTGCTCAAGTATGACTCCGTGGGAGGCCGACTCCCTGTCCCGGTTGAAGCTGGTGAGGGCACCATTGTCGTGGACGGGAAGGCCATCACGGTCTACGCCGAGCGCGACCCCGGCAACCTGCCCTGGGGCAAGCTAGATGTCGACATCGTGGTGGAGTCCACGGGTTTCTTCACCGATGCTGACAAGGCGAAGGCTCACCTCAGCGCCGGAGCTAAGAAGGTCATTATTTCCGCCCCTGCCAACGGCGAAGACCTCACCGTGGTTATGGGCGTTAACCACCAGGACTACGACTCCTCCGCCCACCACATCGTGTCTAACGCGTCTTGCACAACGAACTGTCTTGCACCGATGGCGAAAGTATTCCACGATGCCTTTGGTATTGAAAAAGGTCTCATGACGACCGTCCACGCCTACACAGCGGATCAAAATCTGCAGGACGGTCCGCACAGTGACCTCCGTCGGGCGCGAGCAGCAGGCGTGAACATTGTTCCTACCTCCACAGGTGCGGCCAAGGCCATTGGCTTGGTGCTTCCTGAGTTGAAGGGCAAGCTTGACGGCTTCGCACTGCGAGTACCCGTCCCCACCGGATCAATCACCGATCTCACTGTTGAGACCTCGCAGGAGGTGACCCTTGAGCAGGTACAGGCCGCTTTCCGGTCTGCTTCTGACAATGGCCCCTGGAAGGGAGTTCTTCGCTACACAGAGGAGCCCATTGTCTCCAGCGACATCGTAGGTGACGCCTACTCGTCGATTGTCGATGGCGGTCTAATCCGCGTCATTGGCAACCAAGTGAAGATGAGCTCCTGGTATGACAACGAGTGGGGTTACTCCAACAGGTTGGTGGACCTTGCGTCCTACATGGCGGCACAGCTCTAAGTAGTGGCGCTCACAACTCTGGAGGAGTCCCTCGACCTTGATGGTCGCGTGGTGTTCTTGCGCGTGGACACCAACGTTCCACTCGATAACGGCACTATCTCCGATGATGGACGCATCCGTGCGTTTTTGCCCACTCTTGAGTGGCTCACCGGGCGGGGTGCATCTGTAATTCTTGCCAGTCATCTTGGGCGCCCCCTAGGACCTGAGGATGTTCACCTCAGCGCAGCGCCGGTGGCTGCGCGAACTTCCGAGCTCGCTGGTTTCCCCGTACCCCTCATTCCGGGCGTGACCGGGGACGAGGTATGGAGCGCATGTGAGGAGATGAAACCCGGCGAAGTCGTTTTTCTCGAGAACCTTCGATTTGACCCGAGGGAAACCTCGAAAGAAGACTCAGCCAGGCTTGAACTAGCCATGGAGTGGGCCTCCCACGTTGATGCGTGCGTTGTCGATGGTTTCGGCGTCGTGCACCGGAAGCAGGCGAGTGTGTACGAACTCCCGCGCCTTACACCCTCCTATGCGGGCTTTTTGGTGGAGAAAGAGGTCGATGTCCTCGAGAAGCTGGCATCCCGGCCGGAGAGGCCCTACACGGTGGTTTTGGGCGGGTCGAAAGTCTCAGACAAGCTTGGCGTCATTGAGGCACTCCTGCCCACTATCGACCGGCTGATTATCGGCGGGGGAATGGTGTTCACCGTCCTTGCAGCTCAGGGCCACGCTGTCGGCAAAAGTCTCCTCGAGAAGGATCAAATCGAGCTCGTAAAGGGATTCCTCGACCTCGCTTCCACGCTGGGCGTCGAGATTGTTCTCCCCACTGACATCGTGATGGCTGACTCGTTCAGCCCGGCAGCCTCCCACGTCACTCTTCCCATAGACCAACTGGAGCAGGGGCCTCATGGCGCAGAAGCTCTGGGCCTCGATATTGGAGAGAAATCTCAGAGGGCTTTCCAGGAGGCGATCAGAGACTCCCACACCGTGTTCTGGAATGGCCCCATGGGAGTATTCGAATTTGATGCCTTTTCGGCAGGGACTCTCGCAGTGGCGGAGGCGCTGACCCAGGTAAAGGGGCTTTCAGTCGTGGGTGGCGGGGACTCGGCGGCAGCGGTGCGTGCCTTGGGTTTTTCGGACGATCAGTTTGGACACATTTCAACCGGAGGGGGAGCGAGTCTCGAGTTCCTCGAAGGAAAACAACTGCCTGGATTGGAGATGCTTGGATGGCAACCACCCGTCGCCCCCTAATTGCTGGTAACTGGAAGATGAACCTCGATCATCTCCAATCCATCGCCTTCGTTCAGAACCTTGCGTGGGCCCTCAAAGACAAGAAGTTCAATGAACAGGAGGTGGAAGTCGCCGTATTTCCTCCCTTTACGGACCTTCGGTCTGTTCAAACCTTGATCAACGCTGACGACTTGCCGCTGGAACTTGGTGCGCAGGACCTCTCTGTTCACGATGACGGCGCACATACGGGTGACGTCTCCGGGGTGTTTTTAGAGGCTTTGGATTGCACATATGTCCTTGTCGGGCACTCTGAACGGCGTGCGGTCCACCATGAGGACGATGACGTGTGTGTGGGCAAAGTCCAGGCGGCATTGAGAAACAACCTGGTTCCTGTGCTGTGCGTGGGAGAAACCTCAGAGGACTTGGAAAAATATGGTGCGAGCAAGGTTCCGGTGGACCAGCTCACGGCCGTCCTCACCTCCATTGATAAAAAGGCAGACATCGTGGTTGCCTATGAGCCAGTCTGGGCCATTGGAAGCGGGCAAGCGGCTACGCCGGAACAAGCCGAGGAGGTCTGTGCTGCTCTTCGCGACACCATCCGCAGTGTCCACGGCGATGACGCCGCAGAGCGCACTCGCATTCTCTATGGAGGCTCAGTCAAGTCGGTCAACATTGCTGGGTTTATGAAACGGGACAACATCGATGGAGCCCTCGTGGGGGGAGCGAGCCTAGACGTGGACGAGTTTGTCGCCATTGCTCGCTTCCCACACCACCTGAGTGTGGACTAGAACGAGCGCTCAGCGTCTATAGTGGTGAGGGTTTCGGGAGGTTAAAGTGGAAATTCTGCGCGTCGTGTTTTTGGTTCTGCTGGCGCTCACCAGCATTCTTCTGACGCTGATGATTCTCCTGCACCGCGGGCGAGGCGGCGGCCTGTCGGACATGTTCGGCGGGGGCGTGACCTCAAACCTCGGGTCTTCCGGTGTCGCCGAGAGGAACTTGAACAGGATTACGGTCGTGGTGGCCTTGGTGTGGGTTTCGAGCATCGTTGTGCTCGGACTCTTCACCCGGTTCGATATTTAGGAAGGTTGAGTCATGGCAACTGGCGGAAGCGCGATTAGAGGAACCCGTGTCGGTTCTGGCCCTATGGGCGAACAGGACCGCGGGATTCAGGCGGACCGCATTGCCGTGTCCTACTGGGATGCCATGGGTAACGAGACAGTTCGCTACTTCTCGGCTCAGATTGAACCAGATGAGATTCCCGACATCATCGATTCACCAACCACGGGATTGCCAGCTGGGCGTGACAAAGACAATCCTCCTGAGCTGCCTGTTAATGAGCCATACAAGACACATCTCGCTTACGTGAAGGAGCGTCGCACTGACAAAGAGGCGAAACAGATCCTTGAAGATGCGCTCACAAAACTCCGACAGCGAAAGGGTCGCCTCTAGTTCTGGAGCGCCTCCCTCACGCGTGTCACCCCTGACGCGTCCCCAGTGAGGCTCAGTACCGGCTGTCCGCTACGAGCAAGCACGTCCGCGTCGCCGTGCGCCTGAGCAAGAAGTAGCTGCCAAAAATCAAAGTCACGACCTGGAATATCAAGCTCCACCAGGGGGGTCTGAATTATTTGGAGAAAGACCCCCTCGGGAGCACCGCCTTTGTGAAGTTGGCCCGTGGAGTGGAGAAAGCGCGGCCCAAAGCCCACGGTGACGGGTCGTCCTGTCTTGTGCTCCAGCGCATCTGCGCACTCTCGCCACAGGTGGGTGTGTTCTCGCGGACCGAACACACATAATGCGATGTAGCCATGCGGTCCCGCAAGATCCCTCAATTGCACCGGTATGCCACTCAGACTCTCGGGTGTGCTGGCACGGCCGGCGGAGAACACAGAAACACCCTCGAGTGATTCCTCGTTGCGAGTCTCGTGGCTGGTCGAACTGAGTAATTCCCGTGCTGCCACTTTCGCGCTTTCCACGTTGGGTTGATCAAACGGATTCACCCCAAGTTCCGCACCCGCGACCGCCGTCGCAAATTCCCACAAGACCATTTGGTGGGCGATGGAGCCCGACACTTCGATGTCACTATTCGATGCGCTCGGACCAATGCTGAGCCCGTCTTCGATGTGGTCAAGACTGGACTCGACCACAGGCAGAATGCCCAGGCCATCTTTACCCGTTGATTCAGCGACCAACTGTTCGACCCAGTCCCCGAATCCTGGTGCATCGGGATCAGAGCGATAGAGAACTTTGTTGACCTGGGGATTGTTCTGCGCGATGGCGATTCCCAGCATGAGGGCTGGGTTATCGGGGCCTGACGTGATGCACTGGGCATAACCCTCGGACGCGTATTGCAGAAACTGGGCAAGATCAAGACCCGCAAGCCCCGCGGGAACGAGACCAAAGGGCGAGAGGGCAGAAAAACGACCACCGATAGTCGGGTCACCGTCGAACACTCGGTATCCAGATTCCAGCGACGACACGCTCAGTGATGACCCCGGATCACTCACGACGACAATGTGTTGGGTGGGCTCGAGCCCTTGGGCGCGCAATGCGCTCTCAAACGCCCTCTTCTGTGAGTCAGTCTCCACGGTACCGCCCGATTTGGACGATACAACCACCACAGTGTTGGAGAGGTCCTGGTTCACGGACCGTGCGACCTCATCGGGATGGGTGGAATCCACAAGGGTCAGCGGCAGACCATGGGTGGCCGCTATCACCTCTGGGCCGAGGGACGACCCTCCCATGCCACATAGGACCACCCGATTGATCCCTCGAGAGCTGAGTTCTTGGTGTAGCTCTGTGATTTCAGCGGCCAGGCCACTCCACCTGTCGGGGTGGGCAGTCCACCCCAAACGGATTGATGCCTCAGGTTGCGCTGTTTCACCCCACAGCGTCGAATCGGCCTTCGAGAGGGAGTCCATGAAACCCTCACTCGCGCGCTCCTCGCAACGACTCCTTATGTTTCTGTTCAGGGTGTCGTTGAGTGTGACTGCCAGGCTCACGCAGAGCCTTCCATAGCATTCGCTACCGTCTCGAGGAGCTCTCGCCATGATTGAACAAACTTCTCCACACCGTCCTGCTCAAGGGCATCCGTTACCTGAGCGAGCGAAATTCCCAAGTCCTCAACCGCACCCAGAGTCTCTCGAGCAGCATCAAAATACCCCGTCACTCGATCACCCTCAACGACGCCAACTGCCTCCAAAGCCATCAGGGTCTTCTCGGGCATCGTATTGACTACATCGGCCACGGCTAGTTCGGTGACGTAGTAGGCGGGCGGCAGAGAAGGGTCCTTGACACCAGTGGAGGCCCAAAGAGGTCGTTGATTGTGCATGCCCTTCTGCTTCAAACCCTGAGCGCGCTCAGAATTGTGACGTTCGAGGAACAGCTCGTAGGCGAGACGGGCATTGGCAACCGCGGAGAGGGAGCGGACAGCCGTAGCCTCAGGAGTATTGACTGCATCGAGCTTGGCATCAATTGCTGCATCAACACGAGACACGAAGAACGACGCCACGGAGCGAATAGCAGAAAGCGAGTGGCCCGCGGCTTGAGCTTTCTCGATGCCATCAAAGTATGCGTCGATAACCTCGCCGTAGCGTTCCAAGCTGAAGATGAGGGTCACGTTGACACTGATTCCCTCACCGATAACCTCCGAGATGGCCGGTAAGCCAGCCTTCGTCGCGGGGATCTTGATCATCAGGTTGTGTCTGTCCACGCGGTTCCATAAATCTTTGG
>Ga0181567_10003439_pt1 | contig 11710 bp, 8 predicted proteins | sample 101ome_14_FD_133761 | JGI IMG/M metagenome (GOLD analysis project Ga0181567, IMG submission 133761) | Coastal salt marsh microbial communities from the Groves Creek Marsh, Skidaway Island, Georgia - 101403AT metaG (megahit assembly) | ecosystem: Environmental > Aquatic > Marine > Intertidal zone...
AACACTTTATATCAAAATAACGGCGGACACTTTAGCGATGTGACTCAGCTGGTCGGCCTAGACCAACTCACCTATGCTCCCCTGGGATTTGGCACCCATTTCTTTGACTATGACAACGATGGGTTCCTCGACATTTTCACCGCCAACGGGCACGTGCTGGATCGCATATACGAAATTGATTCAACCCAGCACCACGCACAGCCGAGCCAACTCCTGCGCAACAGCCTGGGCGAGCGGTTCTACGACGTATCGGACGGAGTCGGTGTCGATTTTACGGCGCCTCATATCGGACGCGGCAGTGCACGGGGAGACTACGACAATGACGGCGACGTAGATCTACTGATCGCCGTGCAGCAAGCACCCGCTCGCCTCCTGCGCAACGACGGCGACGGAGCGATGAACTGGTTAATAATTGAGCTAGTGGGGCACAGGCATCCCGACGCCATCGGGACACGCGTTTTTGTTGAGGCGAGCGGACGGCGACAGCTGCGCGAGCGCCACAGCGGCGGATCCTATCTTTCGAGCAGCGACCCACGCCTGCACTTTGGACTGGGCTCAGCGAGCACGGCCCGTATCGAAATCCTCTGGCCCGGCGGCCAGCACCAGATAATCGAGTCGGCGCCGGCCAACCAAATTCTGCGCGTAGTTGAAGCGATGCCTGCAGTACTCCATAAATAGAAGAGACTCTGCGCGCCTTACACAGAGCCTCTCACCGTCGCGTCATACCCTCTTTTTCAACCTACGCAGATAGGTGCGCAGGCACGCCCACGGGCACGCCGTCTCGGCATACGCTGGGGAAATGAGCGCCCGCTTCGGCCATTGGTGCACCGTCGGGCAGATCGACAAACCGCTTCATAAGATGATCGCCCCCGGCATCAAAGCGCGCTTCGCCCGTCATATAGTGAATGGCTATGGCCCGGCGCGGCCTGCCAGAGCGATTAAACGGCGAACCGTGCCAGGTCAGCGAGTGGTGAAAAGAGACCTCGCCGCGCTTAACGGGCCAGGGTACCGCTTCAACCTGCGCTATATCAGCATCACTAGGCGGAGAAAAAGTCGCCAAGTTCTTAAAATCTTCGCGCTGTTTTAACTCGCCCTGCGTGCGTAAGAAATCTATTTGATTACCCCATTTATGACTGCCGGGTACCATCCACATACAGCCGTTGTCTTCGTCCGCGTCATCAAATGGAATCCACGCAGAAACCGGCGTCATGGGCTTGATAATCGGCCACAGCGGCGCGTCCTGATGCCAGGTCGTTGCACCGCCGTACTCAGCCGGTTTATACTGAATCTGATCGTGCCACACCATTAAATCTTTGTCGCCGGTTAGTTGACTGATTCCACTCACCACGTCGGGGTGGTAAATAAGGCGCTCAAACGCGGGGGTCGCCTCCCAAATATTGACAATCTGCCAAACGGGCTTTTCCTGATCACCGCTCAGGGTGCGAAAAGAGACGGGCTGGGGTTCCCCTTCATCAAAGCCGTCGGGGCCCTTCTCCAACACGGCATCAAGGGCCGCCGTCAATTCAGTCAGATCGGCATCGCTTATCACCTTGCCGCCATTTACAAAGCCGTTGCGTTCAAACTCGTGTACCTGCTCATTCGTCAGCATAGATCTCTCCTAAACATGCTATCAATATGTGACACAGTTATTGTCCATCCATCAGCTCATACGGCGAATCAGTTCGCCTTTGGCCTCGTTAAAAAGACCGATCAGACGCTGCCGCACGCCCTCGTCTCGGAATACGCCGATATTCTCAGCCCATGCGACTCCACCTTCCATATGCGTCATCAGGTAATTACCTTCTGCTTCAACAAAGGCGCAGCGACGACCGACGTCGATGTAAACAGGCGAAGAGTGAGCCATTACCGGCCCTGCATCCGTGTAGTGCGGTCCCCAACAGCGCGCCACCACCCAGCACGACTTTTCGGTTTTTATTTTGTGTTTGAGACGCATCGACGTATCGCCGTGCTTGCTCTCTTCGCGAGCGACCTGTTCGCCGTTGACGACGATCTCCACCCCCGTCAGCGGAAATACGCTCTCGGCCACCACTTCGACCTCGACGGTGCCCCCGTTACCCTTTAAGCGCAGCTCGCTGCCCATCGGCTGCCCTTCAACCTGTAGGTCAATCATCGCACCCGTGCTGGCAAAGGTCGAGCCCTGCTTGACGGCCTGACACCAAGCGTCAAACGTGAATTCCTCGCCCTCGCGCAGGCGCGCATAGGTCCGCGAGCCCCCCAAGATGCGTCCGTTGGACATCTTGTCCGTGCCACCGACAATCGGCAGCTTTTGACCGACGTTGAGCCAGCGATAATACCCGCGCTCGGCCGAGCTAATCTTTTCGCCCTCCCACAGCCAGCACATCTCACCCGCATCGGCATGGCCCATGACGATATTGGCCGCATTTTCAAAATCGGGCAGCGGCATATGCGGCATGATAACCAGTCCCCCCTGCTTCTTACACGCCTCCGCCCAGTCGGCCATCAGCGCTCCCACTTCGCCCCCAATCCAGTCCTCGTTGGCGCCGCCCGTGCAGATGGGTGCAATCATATCCTTTAAACCCAATAGACTGATATGCCCTAGCACGTGCTGGCGATTTTCCTGACTCACCCAGATCTTATAGTCTTCACTCGAAGTGGGGGCCAGCCCGCCGGTAAACTCTTCCCACGAGGTGAAGAGCCGACCCCACTGCGAAGCCAGTAAATGCGTCACGTTGAGATCTTCGGCCGCCGCCTCTAAGTGCGCCGACTGCGACGACAAAAAGTGCACGTGCGTATCGCCCGAATACCAGCCGCGCTTCTTCATATCAAAGGCACGCTTGACTTTCAGCGTCAGGTCGCGCTGCCCCGGCTTGATCTCGACTAGCCTGCGCACAGGCTCGTATTCAAAACCCCGCACAACTTCTACATACATCGATCCAACGGGCATATCGACCTGGCACGTTCCGTCTATATAAGCATAGGGCACCCCATTTACCTTGCAGTCTCCCCCCATATCCTCAAACCACGCAATATTGACGTCGGTCTGATGGCCGTGCGGCGCCACGTAGGCGCCACTCTCGGTGCGAAAGTGAATACGCGAACCCACGGTCTCTCCCGTATCCTCATCTTCGACCCGCACGTGCACCCACTGCTTGCCTTCCGGCGAAATCATCTCGATGCGCACGCGACCTTTCTCGACTTCTTTCTGATCGAGCACGTCGCCCCAGCGCAGCTGTTCTTCAACGTCTTGGCCGGCGCGCACCGTCAGCTGCCCCTCGCGCGATCCGTGTATTTCTACGTATCCCCCCTCTTTCACATCCTGACCACCGCGTCCCCAACCCCGTTCGGGACTGTTCAAAAAATCGCTGCCCGGGGCAAAGAGATCGTCCTGATGCACCACGACGCCTCGCTCTATCTCAACCTCGGGCTTTTCTCCGCCTTCTACTTCCACAGCGATCTCTCTGCGCGCTTCCCAGAGAAAGGGATCCCCGTCTTCGCCACAGAGCGTCACGCCGCCCAGCGCCAGTGGCGTAGCGCCGGTCGCAACAATCTCCACAGATACGATCGCCTTATCCGGATGGGGATTTTTCCAATCGTAGAGCCACCATCCCTGTAGAACGTGTCCATCTGGAGCATAAGTACCCACCTGAGCAAAGCCGTACGACAAACTGCGATCGGAGAGGGGCACCGAACGAAACTCGCGACAGTTTCGGCACAGAAAGGGATGATGTCCCCAAGGCACGTTGATATCGTGCACTTCAAAGCGGCGACGCAGCGTCTGCTCGACGCTGCCGCCATCGGCATAGCGCACCCGGTAGAAACCGATTTCTTCACCCGTTCCCTCACCGGTCACTGCAGCCCCCTTGATGGGCGCACATACGTGGGCAAAGAGCAGGCGCGGCGCGGTCGCACCGACTTCTACGACGACCGATTCGGGCACGCCGCTGGCTCCCTGCGCCACCTGGACGGCGACTTTTCCACTCTCTTCTGGTGCAAGGGTAAAGGGAATCCCCCAGAAGGCGCGCGTGCCCTTCAACATTTCCTTAAGCGGCGTAGTATCTCGATTTTCGGCGGGTGCTGGCCACAGCCATTCTCGCTCTTGTGAAGCCCCGTTCTCTCCGCCCGTATTGTAGTATGAACTCAAATCAACTGGTGTGAAATCCGCCATTTCGCCTTCTCCTTGCTGGCTCGCGATTGCACCAATATACCGCTGCGGCATCCCCCTATCAAGCCAATCTACAGGTGGTAATTTTCTCCCGGCAAACGGCGATAGGTCTGGGCGATATTGGCATCGGAATCGGTCTCCTCAACCAGCCCTAGCAGCGCCTCGTGCAAACGCTTTGCCTCAGCCGGGTGCGCGGCTAATACGCAGCGTTTTTGCTCCGGATCGTCCGGCATGTAGAACAGTTCGTCGACGCGGCGCTCTGGATATCCTATCGTGCGATGGCGCTCAGTGCGCACGGGCTTGCCGCGATAAGCCAAATCTTTATTCGGCCAGTAGACCAGCGTCCACTCGCCATCCGTTACCGTAGCCGGGACCGTTCCCCAGTGGTCGTCTAGATTGCGGCCCGTGATGGCATACGACCGCCGGTCACCGACTTTGCCCAACAGAGCGCCAGCAAAAGACTGACCCTGTAGCCCCTGCGGCGCAGAGACGCCACTCAGTTCACAAACGGTTGGGAACAGATCAACCGGCTGCACCAGCGCATCGCTGCGACCCGGATCGGCCTGCGGATGCTGCACCATAAAGCACAGGTGGGCCATCGGCTCGTAGAGCTGCCCCAAGTCGCCCCACGGCTTCCCCTGCAGTCCGTGATCGCCAAAGTAGTGACCGTGGTCCGACATCAGCACAACCATGGTATCTTCGCGCAAACCAAAGAGCTCAATGCTGTCGAGTAGATAGCCCAACCAGCGATCGACCATCGTCGTCTCAGCCGCGTAGAGAGCGCGCACGTGCTGAGCCTCTCGTTCGCTCATGATCTCATCGATAAAGCCGTAACACGGAAAAATCAGTTCGTCTCCTTCATAATCGGGATCATACAGGTCGACATAGTGCTGCGGAGGATCCCACGGCTCGTGCGGATCCCACGAGTCTATCCAGAGAAAAAAGTTTTCCCGCGTGTAGTTGCGCTCCAACCAGTGCACGGCTTTCTGCATGACCTGCGGTCCGAGATAATCCGTCTCAAAAAGACGGCGCGACATATTGGCGAGGTAGCGCTGTACGCCCGGTTTAACCTTGTCCTCTCCACCGGGCCAGGGCACGTCGATAAAACCGTCGCTGATCCACGGCTCGCCGCCCTGTCCCCGAATCCACTCAATCGAGCCAAAGCCGCGATCTAGGTTATTACCCTCTGTCATAAACATGGGCGTATCGTAAACCAACCCCGTCGTATACCCCTCAGCTCGCAGGCGCCCCGCCAGCGTGGGCACGTCGCGCTCCATGCGGTCCCAGGTATTAAAGGGATGTCCCCAGCGCCCCGTGAACAGATCGCGGCGGCACGGCAGCGTCGGGAAGGATCCCGCATAGGCTTTATCAAAGACTACTGCCTCGCGCGCGAAGCGGTCCATATTCGGCGTGCGCGCCTTGGCTTGGCCCTTCATATAGGCGCCAACGTAGTCGGTGCGCAGACTGTCGAGCATAATGACGATGAGGTTCATAGGGTGTTCCTTTCAAAAGAGCCTTTGTATTTTTCGTCCTCCATAAACTTACATAAAGTCACGCGCACCCTAAAAACCCGAATCCGACCATCAGCGCAAAAGAAAGAACCAAACAATGAATATTTCTTTGGCCGATTTTGACGCCCATCCCGAAAAAGTATCCAAAAAGATCGTTCTTCCCAATGAACGAGAGGTGCTGCTGCGCCCGCTGCGACCAGACGATGCATCCATCTTGGGCACCTATTTCCTTTCTCTATCGCAAGAGACGCGCAATCTATTTGCACCGCATCCTTTTGATCGGGCAACAGCAGACGCACTTTGCGCTCAGATTGATAGCACGAGAGAAATGCGCCTGCTAGCCACTGTCAAAGAAGGGGAAATAGAGCAGGTCGTCGCCTACTTTATCACGTTTTTTTACGTATATGACGGCGACCGTAAGCGCTACGAGGAATGGGGTATTCCACTGAACGATGCAACTGATTGTCAGATCGCACCTTCCGCCGCCGATGACTACCAGGGAACGGGTTTAGGCCGTATGATGATGGAACACCTAGTCGAGCTCTACCGCGCTCTGGGCTATCAACGTATGGTATTATTAGGAGGCGTGAGACAACACAACAAACAGGCCATCGGCTTTTACAAGCGATTCGGTTTTCGCACGGTTGCCGAGTTCACCACCAAAGCCCCCAACTACCACATGATAGCCAATCTGTAACGCGGAAAACTTTTTTACAAGCAGCCCGAAGACAAAAGCTCGGTTTCTTATTATATACTTCAAAAAGAGACATCTCTTGAGATTGGAACAGACAGCCTTATGATGGCAGGACACTATACAACCGCTCTTCTAGCAAATCTGAAATACCCCCGAAAAACGCTGCTATACTTTCTAATCGTTTCACAGCTGCAGGATCTACTGTGGTTTGTATTTCACTATCTGGGTATAGAAGTAACCGAACCGGCTGACGTTTTTGATGCAACGCTTAGCGAGATGACCGTTAACATGATGTATAGTCACGACCTCATCCCCCAGGCGTTTTGGGTCGCTCTTGTCTTTATCGTTGGTAAAATCGCATTCAGGAGCACGCAGATTGGACTGATGGGTGCGGGGCTCGTAGTTGGGCATGCGCTATTAGACTTCTTTTCCGGCCACCCGCACTATATTTTCGGCTTGGAATCACATGAATTTGGCCTAGGCCTTTACGCATCAAACGTATTTCTGGCCATTGGCATTGAAGCCGTGTTCGCGGCATTTACGCTGTGGATTTTCTTCAAGAAAGAAAACGCCATGCACATTACTCGAACCCCAAAGAACAAGGCAGCGATTATTGGCCTATTCGTTTTTGGCATTGTTTTCATGTGCACCATTGCAACGACTTCTTTTAGGCAGTGGTTGGGCATCCCCGAGTTCAGTTTTGGCATTAATACGAACGTCCCAACGCTCATACTAACGTATGCCGGCATGATTCTGTATTTGAACCACTTTATCCCCAGAAACAGACTCTGCAGGCCTAGGTCTTAACGCCTTTAAATGCCTATCTGTAACCTCAAATTCCGGCGAGAATACGCTCCCTGTTGGAGTCTGTGCGAATAGGCCTTTCAGCCCTTGTAATTTTCTATCTTACCCCCATCAGCCAAGGGCAGACAGCGCTGACGCAGCGCATTCATTTCGGCCTCATCAAACGGTGTGAAGTCACGCGCTGAAGCCAAATTCGCCTCCAGCGTTTCCATCCGATCCATTCCAACGCACACAGTAGAAACCGGCAATGACATAGCATAGCGCAGCAATTCGGCCGCTTTAACTTCCCCTGAGCGTAAGAAAACTCCTTTTCCGCCCCCCATGCCACCGCCCATTGTCTTCATGGCAATCGAACCTATTGAGCGCTTCACCAACACGGGCAAAACGCGCTGTGCAAAACTCTCGTAGTGATAATCAAAAGGGTTCAATGGCATTTGCACCGTATCCCAATCAAAGTCGCCGGCCAGCATTTCCAAGTGGCGGTCGGTCCGGTAGTGACCCGTAAATCCGACAAAGCGCACTTTGCCCTGTTCACGCGCTTGCCGTGCAATTTCAAGTGCACCGCTTTCGTAGATCATATTTACGTCGGCCGGCGTCTTGATAGAGTGAAACTGCCACAAATCAATACAGTCCGTTTGCAAACGGCGCAGGCTGTCTTCTAATTGCCTTAGCGCTGTTGCCGGATCACGACCCAGATGCTTGGTCATTAGAAGCACGCGTTGACGATGCGCGCCCTTCAACGCTTTGCCCATCAGCTCTTCGCTACGCCCGTTGTTATACTCCCAGGCGTTATCGAAGAAGTTGATTCCCCCGTCTATCGCCGCATGCATTAAACGCAGTGATTCTTTTTCGCTCAGATGAGACTGGCCGATGTGATAACCTCCTAAGCATAGGAGAGAAACCTGTTCTCCCGTATTGCCCAAGGGACGCATTGGCAACCCCTTCTCAGGTTGGGCCTGCGCAATACCCAAACCCAAACCCAAACTTGCACCTGTAGAAAGGCGAATGAACGTTCTGCGTTGCATCTAATGTGCTCCTTTTGTGATAGCTTCTCCAAGAAAGTATAGGCCGATTCCGCAGCCGCCACCCCTGGACACTTTGGACAAATGCATCCATTGCCTATCTTCTGCACCCGAGATAAGGACGCGTGATCAGACTAACATTCATCGGAACTGTATGAGCGACAGCACATCTCCCACGACGACGCTTCAGCGCCTGCGCACCGCGTTTGTCGAGCTCCCGCGCGTCGAGCGCGAGTGGGTTACTCCGCTCGATCCCGCCTCCTACGGCACCGCGCGTTTTCTCCTTCTACGCGGACTTGGCCTGATCTATCTGGTTGCATTCTACGCGCTTAATCAACAGCTCTACGGCCTTATCAGCTCAGAGGGTCTGCTGCCGGCGGGCGTCTTTTTAGAAAAAGCGCGCCTCTACTTTGGCGAAGATGCGACCCCCTGGCTGCGCCTGCCAACGCTCTTCTGGTTTGGGGCATCGGACGCCGTCCTATACCTGACCTCCTATATTGGCCTAGCCCTATCCCTCTCACTCCTATTGGGCTATGCCCACGCACTGCAGCTTTTTGTGCTGTGGGTGATCTATTTATCCTTCAACGGTATAGGACAAGTATTCTACGGTTATATCTGGGAAATTCTGCTCCTAGAAGCGGGCTTCTTAGCCATTTTCTTAGCCCCATTTGGTCGCGGTCCCACACCGCCTTCAACAGCCGTACTATGGCTGTATCGATGGCTGCTCTTTCGCGTGCTCTTTGGGGCGGGCCTCATTAAGCTGCGCGGGGACGCCTGCTGGTGGGACCTGACCTGCATGGAATATCACTACCAGACCCAGCCGCTGCCACACATGCTGAGCTGGTACTGGCATCAGCTGCCTCCTCTGGCACACAAGGCAAGCGTGCTGGCCACCCACATCGTCGAACTGGTCGTGCCCTTTTTCCTCTTTGCCACGCGTCGCCTGCGCCATACGGCTGCCCTGATACAACTAGTCTTCCAGCTCTTGTTAATTCTCAGCGGCAATCTGTCTTGGCTTAACTACCTAACTCTTATTCTGTGCTTGGCCTGCTTTGACGACGACTTTCTGCGACGCCTCTTCCCGCGTCAACTGCAGCGCTACGCCGACGCCGGCCTGAGCGCCGAGCGCGGCAGCGGTGCGCGTTTGGCCATTTACGCTCTGTGCATCGCCGTGTTTTACCTCAGCTCGCATCCCATTGAAAACATGATTTCTCCCAAACAGGTGATGAACCGTTCGTTTGATCCGCTGCGCCTGGTAAACAGCTACGGCGCCTTTGGTCATATCGGTAAGAAGCGCTATGAAATTGTATTTGAGGGAACAGACGATGTTACGCTAGGACCCGATGCGGTCTGGCACGCCTACGAGTTGCCCGCCAAGCCAGGAGACGTCAACCGACGCCCACCGTGGGTAGCTCCCTACCACTACCGACTCGACTGGCAGCTGTGGTTTGCCGCCATGTCGGACTACGAGAAAAACCCCTGGCTCGTCCATCTGTGTTATAAAATCCTGCGCGGACAGCCCAGCGCGCTCTCACTCCTAGCGCACAACCCCTTCCCAGATAAACCACCGAGCTATCTACGCGCAGAGCTCTACGAATACGAATTTACACATGATCGTCGGGAACACGGCGCGTGGTGGAAACGCACGCGTTTGGGTACGTATCTGGGGCCACTTGCAGCAGACGATCCCAAATTAACTGAGTTTGTACGACACTACGGATGGAAGGTCATACCGACTCATCGATAACCTCTTGGCGCCCACGTTGCTGCCATACAAAGAGGACTAAGCCCACGGCAGCCAGCGCCCCACTCATATAGTACATGGGATCATAGCCGTGATGTTCTGCTACATAACCCGACAGCGCAGATCCTAGCAAACTTCCCAAAACCTGAGCACTCATAAACATGGCCTGCGCCATGCCTCTATTGCCCTCGGATGCCAACCGCGCGACAAAGAGCACGCCGGCTACTTCAAAACCGGCCCAAGTAAAAAAGTGGAACACCTGTGGAAAGAGCAGCCATTCATAACTGCTTACTAGCGTTAAAGATAAGGCACGCAGCGGCATAGCAATAAAGGCCAAGAGAAGCGGCAGGCGAACGCCAAAGCGATCGGTCCATCGGCCCGTCAGCGGCAAGGCAAAAATTGCCACTCCGCCCTGCACGGCAGCGAGTAAACCGATAAATGCGTTATCTCCTCCCAGTTCACGTGCGTAAACCCAGGTAAACGTAAAAACGGCAGGAGAAGCGAGCGCGAAAAAAAACACCGCAGACAAAAAACCAAGCAGTTCTCTATTGTTCAACGCGCTGCGCAGCGACCCGCTCGAGCGGCGCTCGGGCAACTGCACGCGCACCCATCCAACGGGAATAACTGATATAAAGAAGGCGATACCCGCTACGAGAAAGAGCGCATAGATATCGTCGAGTAAACGCGGCACTAACAAATTGCCGATCACATAACCAAACGAGCCAAAAATACGATAGGAAGCATATCCCCGACCGCGATCGGCATCCCCTAGCGCCGATACGGCCAAGAGCGGCATCTGGGTTGAAACCATCGGCAAACAGATGCCGATCCACACGGCGTAGACAAAAAACTCTTCAACCGTTCGACAGTGGCCCAAGTAAATAATCACCATGCCAAGCGAAATACCACCAAGTAGCACAATGCGATCGGGGCGGCCCGACTGGTCTGACAGACGCCCCCACAGCAGACCAAAGAAAAACCACAGCGCAATACTAGTCGAGGAGATCAGGCCGATCAGCGTTTCGCCTACGCCCTGCTCTTTCATCCACACGCTGCTAAAAGACCACAGGATCCCAAAGCTAAAAACCTGAAAAAAGCAGGCGGCGCGCAGCAGCCACAAGTTACGCTTTTGTTCTGCTTTCATGCAGCACGCTTCTGCAGCTGGAGCAGCGAAAATATGCTCTCTATGTTCCACTCATTCACGATCGGATCGCTCTCTCCATTATTGATATCTGTTAAACCTACCACGCGTAGCCAACGGCACTGGGCCCGTTTACAGAGCGTCCAAACGCGCTTCGAAAATATTGCGACAGGCCGCAGTCACTGCAAGCGATAGCTGCATGCGTACGGCACTGTCACCCTCTAGTCTTAACAGATAGAGCCGTTCGCACATTTTGCGCTTGAACAGTACCTCTCTGCACGCTACTTTTCTCGACAAAAGGAGGTCTACCATGGCACGGGAACAAACGGGCGACGACATCATTGCTACGAGCAGGCGATTTTTTAGCAGCGTAGTCTCACCACTGCTCCAAACCCATTTTCCAGCAGAGAGTCAGCAGATGGCATGCGGCCTTTTTGGCTATGGCTCAGAGTGCCTGCGCATGGACGACGACCTCTCGCGCGACCATCACTGGGGTTTGCGCATTGACGCGCTGCTGCCAGATGCACTATTCCACGAACGCGCCGCCTCCATCCGCGACAAGATTAGCGCTGAATTACCCGACCAATTTGAGGGCCTCGAGCTACGACAGGGCCACGTCGAAGGGGCTGGCCTAGCACCGGAAAGCTTAG
>Ga0181567_10003443_pt1 | contig 11702 bp, 10 predicted proteins | sample 101ome_14_FD_133761 | JGI IMG/M metagenome (GOLD analysis project Ga0181567, IMG submission 133761) | Coastal salt marsh microbial communities from the Groves Creek Marsh, Skidaway Island, Georgia - 101403AT metaG (megahit assembly) | ecosystem: Environmental > Aquatic > Marine > Intertidal...
GAAACGTACACTTTTGTGCTCGAAAATGCTGGCATGACACCCTCTATTTATGAGGACGCAATACGATCTGAAACCTCAAGAATGATTTTACAGTCTGGCATTACCGACGGTGTAAAGATACCATTACATTACTTAAAAATAATGGAAAAATATCTATTCCAGAAACGTGACTTTGAGTCAGTAACGCTCGCATGGAAAGATTTGGATAAGCCGGATCCAACTCCAACTGATGAAGAGTTAAAAACTCATCACAAAGAAAATTCAGATCAATACATGACACCTGAAACCAAAATGATTACATATGTAATACTGACCCCAGAAATGCTCAGTGAAGAAATTGAGATAGATCAACAAGTGCTAGAAGAGGTCTACGCTCAAAGAATATCTGAATTTAGGCAAGAAGAAAAAAGACGCGCTGAAAGGTTAGTATTTTTAACGACGCAGGAGGCAGAGACTGCACTACAATCAATTAAAAATGAAAATACATCCTTTTCTCAATTTGTAAATGAGCGCGGTCTTACCGGGAGCGAGATTGACATCGGCTTTAGGACAAAAACTGAACTGGGCGATGCTGGAAATAGTTTATTTGATGCAAATTTATCGGAAATTATAGGGCCATTTGAAACGGATCTCGGACCTAGCCTTTTCAAATTAATCGAAATCAGAGAAGCTAAGACTTTGACTTTCGAGTCCGTGAGGGATCAGCTTAGTGAAGAATTAGCATTAGCAGAAGCAATTACACAAATTGCCAATCAGTCGCAGCAGTTTGATGATCTTCTTGCATCTGGAGCTAGCTTGGAAGAATTAGCAATAGAAACACCACTCGAGCTCAAAGAAATTGCATTTTTTCCCGGAATGGAAGATAGCGATGTAACAAAATTTGAAGACTTCAGAACTGCAGCCGTAGCAGTTTCAGCCAAAGATTTTCCTGAAATTATTGTGCTGGAAGATGGGTCAGTGATTGCTTTGAGGCTAAATGAAGTTCTGGAACCAGCCTTAAAACCTCTTGATGAGGTATATCAATTGGTACTTGATAGTTGGGTCAGTAAAAAGAAAAACGAGTTGTTAAAAGATGAGGCGAGACTTTACATAGACAACGGGAACATAAGCTCTTTGAAATCTACTAAATTTGAAGAAGTTTCACGAGACGACTTCTCTGATGAAACACCTCCTGCATTGTTAGCTACGGTCTTTGAAATGAACAAGGATGAGTACAAAGTTGAAGAAATAGGAGATAAGGTAGCTATATTGCGTCTAATAAACATTCGAGACGGCGTTTCTGATCAGCCAGAAGAAGTAGAAATTCTAAAATCATTAGAAACGCAAATAAAATCGACACTTTCTCAAGATCTCTTCAGGATTATGGTTTCCGATGTTCAAAAATCTAGAGGCATTACGGTTGATGAAAGTTCGATTAACGCTGTGCACGTTAACTTTCAGTAGAAGTCATTATGAAACTTACACCAACTTATGAGCATTTTGAGAAAAACTATACGAATGAAATAAGCCAATTAGTTTACTGTCGACTAGCCGCAGATTTGGACACCCCAGTATCTTTAATGCTTAAACTAACAAACGGGGAAGAAAATTCGTTTATTCTTGAGTCCGTAACTGGTGGCGAAATAAGAGGGCGATACTCCATTATCGGTATGCGCCCCGATAGAATCTGGAAATGTGCTGGAAATGAGAGTTATTTAAAAAGAGTGGAAGATAATGAGCCTTGCACATTTGAAAGGCAGGAAGCTGACCCATTAACTAGTTTGAGGAAACTATTATCCGATAGTTACATTGATATTCCAAAAGATTTACCACAGGCGAGCGCTGGGATTTTTGGTTACTTGGGATACGACACCATTCGCCTGATAGAGAACCTTCCTAATTTAAACCCGGATCCAATTGGATTGCCAGATGGAGTATTTTTACGTCCCTCTGTGGTTGCTGTTTTAGATGGAGCTAAGGGTGAGGTTATATTAGTAGTGCCAGTTTGGCATAATCAGAAAAACGATGCAAAAAAGTCTTACGAAAATGCATATAAATTAATTGCTGGTGCCGTTAAAAAACTTCAAGGTGAAATATTAGAAACTAGAGATTTAGGAAATCCAAAAGATATAGGTCCACCAATTTCTAATTTTTCGAAATCCAATTATCTAAAGGCAGTTGAGAAAGCTAAAGAGTACATTACGGCTGGTGATATTTTCCAGGTAGTACCGTCACAAAGATGGACGCAAGATTTTAAGTTACCACCTTTTTCCTTATACCGGTCTTTGCGCCGAACAAATCCCTCTCCTTTCATGTTCTTCTTTAATTTTGGAGATTTTCAAGTTATTGGCGCAAGTCCTGAAATTCTCGTAAGAGTGTTTGACAACGAAATTACAATCAGGCCGATTGCCGGAACACGTCCCAGAGGGAAAACTCCCGAGGAGGACAAAGCTTTAGAGGTTGAATTACTAAACGACAAAAAAGAATTAGCTGAGCATTTAATGCTTCTGGATTTAGGTAGAAATGACGTTGGACGTGTATCTAAAATCGGCTCAGTGACACCAACTGAGGAATTTATAATCGAGCGATACAGTCATGTGATGCATATAGTCTCAAATGTAGTTGGAGAGCTTGCACCGGAACATGACGCTCTATCCGCTTTTTTTGCAGGCATGCCTGCAGGCACAGTTTCTGGTGCTCCAAAAGTTAGAGCAATGGAGATCATTGATGAGTTAGAACCTGAAAAAAGAGGCGTTTACGGTGGTGGAGTCGGCTACTTCAGCGCAGCTGGTGACATGGATATGTGTATTGCACTGCGCACAGCTATTTTAAAAGACCAAAAGCTTTATATTCAGGCTGGTGGCGGTGTAGTATATGACAGCGTACCGGAAGATGAATATATGGAAACGGTTCACAAATCTAATGCAATAAGGCGTGCTGCAGCTGATGCTGCCGTTTTCCGGACTCTGAAAGATTAAACTGGCTTTCCAAAGATACTTGCTTACACAGCATATTTAAATGAGTCACAGTATTACAAACATTAGCACCACTCATTCTATTTTTGCACGCTGCCCCCAATTGGATTTGCTTCTAATAAAGGCACTGATGGTTCAGCTGGAAGATCTGGATTAAAATCTTCTAGTCGAAGATTATCAGTTCCATCATACTCGACCTGATCAAGGACTTGACTAGTTGTTTGAGTTGAAGGGTTTTTCACTGGGGTCTCGCTTAACACAAACGAGGAATCCAAATTTTTGGATATAGATGGCAAGATTGGCCGTGTTTCATAAAGCTGCGGTTGAAACAGTTGGTTTTGTGAGGCGGTCGGCTGACCAAGTGCTTCAACAAGGTTATCTCCAAGCTGATCAGTTATTGGTTCAAGAGCAGACGCTGTCATTTGGTCCGTTAATTTAGTCTCTAAATTTGTGTCTAAAACTAATAAATTATCATTTGATGGCATTATCACAGGCTCGAGTTGGTAAATTGCAACAGGAGGCAAATCAGGCCTTGACTGATTAAATTCTGAGCCAGAAGGCACTTCCAATATAACCTTACTTGGCAGTGCACTACTTTGGCCCGAGACTATTCTTACCGTTGAAGGGATACTGATAATTATTCCTCCAAGTACTAGCGCAGAAATAACACCAATTAAAAACCTAATTATCGTTCTCTCTCCTCGAATAAAAATGCACGCATAAACTTAAAACACTTGCACACATTGATACCCACAACTATCACATGATAAATAATACTCTACGAAGACTTCTGACGCTAGTCCTGATCGTGCTAAAGGGAAAAATTATGATCCTTATTATCGATAACTATGATAGTTTTACATATAATTTGGTTCATTTAATAGGTGCATTGTCACCAAATATAATTGTAAAGCGCAATGATGCTATTACTGCAACTGATGCTATAAATATGAGACCATCAGGAATAGTTTTATCGCCTGGCCCTTGCGATCCAGATCAAGCCGGAATCTGTTTGGAATTAACACTAAAAGCCGCCGAAAGCGAAATACCTATATTTGGGGTATGCTTAGGACATCAAACGATCGCACAGGCCTTTGGAGGGGATATAATTCGTTGCCATGAAATTATTCATGGGAAAATGGGAGAAATTCACCACGATAGTACAGGACTTTTTAAAGGAATGCCTGAGCCATTTAGTGCCACACGATACCACTCCTTAGTTGTCTCAAGAGAGAATTTACCGAGTGATTTAAAAAAAACAGCATGGCTCAAGGACGGAACTATAATGGGACTTTCCCATAAAAAACTTCCTATTTTTGGGGTGCAATTTCATCCAGAATCCATAGCATCAGAGCATGGGCATAAATTAGTAAAGAATTTTATTAGTAATACAGGGATCAAACTATGACTGAGGAAATGAAACCATTAATTTATGCAGCCTCAGAGGGTCCGCTAAGTACTGCCCAAGCAAAATTAGCGTTCGATATCCTGTTTGAAGGGAAAGCTACTCCCTCGCAGGTGGGTGGCTTTTTGATGGCGATGAGAGCAAGAGGTGAGTCTGTTTCAGAATATTCCGCTGCAGCTGAAGCAATGAGATCGAGATGCATTCCTGTAGATGCTCCATCAGGTTCAATTGATATAGTTGGCACTGGCGGGGATGGAGTTGGAACACTCAATATTTCTACAGCGTCCGCTTTCGTCGTAGCAGGTGCCGGAGTAACCGTTGCAAAACATGGTAACAGAAATTTAAGTTCAAAATCTGGGGCCGCTGATGCATTAACGGCCCTTGGAATAAATGTCATGGTTGAAGCAGACGTCGTAGAGGCAGAAATCCGAAATGCTGGTATTGGATTCATGATGGCTCCAATGCATCACCCCGCGACTAAGCATGTTATGTCGATCAGGCAAGAACTTGGATGTAAGACCATTTTCAATATTCTTGGACCATTAACCAATCCTGCGGGTGTAAAACGTCAACTAAGTGGTGCGTTTGCACCAGACTTACTTTTCCCTATGGCTGAAACTTTAGATACACTAGGCTGTGAAAAAGCTTGGTTGGTGCATGGATCTGACGGAACCGATGAACTTACCATCATTGGTGTATCAACTGTAGTCGAACTTTTTGATGGGAAAATTAGTTCGTTCGAGGTTCACCCAGAAGATGCAGGGTTACCTAATCATAAGTTATCAGAAATACTTGGCGGGTCTCCGGCAGAAAATGCATCTGAACTAAGAGCATTACTTGAGGGCAAAAAAAGTGCATATAGGGACGCTGTGCTTTTAAACTCATCCGCAGCGCTGTTGATTGCTGGAAAGTGTGGCTCATTAAAAGAGGGCGTTGAATATGCAGCTGATAGTATAGACAGCGGCAAAGCGAAGGAATCTTTAGAGCTAGTAAAAAAGGTTTCTAACGGTGAGCTATGACTATGACCATCTTGGATACTATTAAAGAATATAAACTGAAAGAAATTGAAAAAGACAAAAAACTAATATCTGTGAGTAGGATCGAGGAGCTTGCAAAAGCTGCATCGCCAGTGAGAAATTTCTATGCAGCAATAAAACATGCTCAGAAGGACGGATATGGATTAATAGCAGAAATTAAAAAGGCATCACCTTCAAAAGGTTTAATTAGAGAAGATTTTAATCCAGAAAAATTAGCTACAGCATATGAAGAAGGAGGCGCTACCTGTTTGTCGGTCCTAACGGATAAGCCAAGTTTTATGGGTGATAAAGATTTTTTAACAAATGCCAGAAAGTCAACTCAACTCCCTGCCCTACGCAAAGATTTTATGTATGATACTTACCAAGTTACTGAGGCACGTGCATTAAACGCAGATTGTATTCTCATAATTATGGCATCGGTCAGTGATCAACAAGCAGAAGAGCTAGAACATGCAGCGGTCTCCTGGAATATGGATGTATTAATTGAAGTACACAATGAAATAGAACTTGAGAGAGCAATGAATTTAAAGTCTCCTATGATTGGCGTAAACAACAGGGACCTGAAAACGTTTGAGACTTCACTTGAAACAACCAAAAGATTATCCAAACTTTTACCTAGTGATCGATTGATCGTTAGCGAAAGTGGACTTTTCAATACTGAGGACCTCCGATCAATGGCAGAATTAGATGTACGATCATTCTTAATAGGAGAAAGTTTAATGCGACAACCAGACGTTAAAACAGCAACCCAAAAAATTCTAAGCAATCCGTTGAGACCATAAATGTCTAAATCCTTGACCCACTTTGACAATAAGGGCAACGCTCACATGGTTGACGTAAGCTCAAAAGATAATACCGACAGATTAGCCATCGCAAAAGGTACCGTTAGAATGAAACGTGAGACCTTCAATATAATGACCGAGGGGAAAGCCAAGAAGGGTGACGTATTGTCAATTGCTCGCGTAGCAGGCATAATGGGGTGCAAAAAAACGTCGGATTTAATACCACTTTGCCACCCAATCCCGCTAAGCAACGTTAAAATAAACCTTGAGCCAAACAGAGAATTGCCAGGAGTTGATATAGAAGCTCACGTAAAAACTAATGGGCCGACTGGAGTGGAAATGGAAGCTTTAACTGCTGTAACAGTTAGCTGCCTAACAATTTATGATATGTTGAAAGCTGTCGATAAAACGATTGAAATTGGTAATATCCGACTGACTATGAAAGACGGCGGAAAATCAGGACGTATCGAAAATCCATGATTTCTGTAACAGAGGCTTTAGAAAAATTATTTTTGATTGCGAAAGTTACACCTGTTGAAACCGTTGAGCTAAAAAAATGCTTAGGACGTGTACTGGCCAAACCGTTGGAATCAACTCGCAGCAACCCCCCTTTCCCGTCATCAGCGATGGATGGATATGCTATAAACAAAGCAAACTTGAAATCAGGCGCAGAATTTAAAGTCATTGGCGAGTCTGCCGCAGGCCATTCTTATCCAAAAAAAATAAATAAAAATGAAGCAGTAAGAATTTTTACTGGCTCCCGGGTCCCAGATGGAGCGAATCTTGTACTCATGCAAGAGGATGTAGAGGCTGACAAAAAGTTTATAATTGTAAAAGAAAACTTTGATAAAAAATCAAATATAAGGCTCGAAGGTTCGGACTTTTCAAAAGGATACAAAGTAAAAACACCCTTAATACTTGGGGCAAAAGAAATCTCTCTTTTGGCAGCTATGAATTTCGCACATTTAAGCGTCCGAAAGAAACCAACAGTAGCAATAATTTCTACTGGTGATGAGTTAGTATTTCCAGGAGAGTCACCTAAGCCTGATCAAATAATTGCATCTAACGCATACGGAATAGCTGCCCTTTGCGAGGAGTGCGGCGCTGAACCACGAATATTACCCATAGCTCAGGATAACTTAAAGTCTATCGAATATATAATAGGCTTAGCGCAAGACGCAGATTTAATTATTACAATTGGCGGCGCTTCAGTCGGTAAGTATGATCTAATAAATGAAGCAACCAATAATTTTGGCGTTGATAAAAGCTTTCATAAGGTGGCAATGCGTCCTGGGAAACCATTGATGGCTGGAAAACTCAACGAGACCGCACTTGTTGGGCTGCCTGGAAATCCAGTTTCAGCCTTGGTTTGTGGCTATGTCTTTATCAGACCATTGATACAGGCAATGTTAGGGTTAGAGAAAAAAAGCGCGCCCCGCCTAGTGGCTCCGTGTAGCACCTCGCTTCCAAAAAACGGACCACGCGAACACTATATGCGTGCGGTTTTATTACCAAACGGATATCTTGAACCTGTAGAGAACCAAGATAGTGCACGTTTGGCTTTATTATATGATGCAGATGCGCTTCTTATCAGAGCTGCGCACGCAGAGGCTATTCCGGCGAAAACACAGTGCGAATACATTAAAATTTAACAAAAACTCACAAAAGCTTGACACAAATAAGGAACATTAGTAGAACAAAGATAAAAAATTGAGGATAAAGCATGCTTACACGTAAACAGCTCGATTTATTAAATTATATAAACAAGCATTTGAATAAAGACGGTATACCACCCTCTTTTGACGAAATGAAGGAGGCTTTGGATTTACGATCAAAGTCTGGAATTCACAGACTTATAACCGCTCTCGAGGAACGGGGATTCATTAGAAGGCTTGCTCATAGAGCGCGGGCCATAGAAATAGTTAAGCTGCCAGATTCACTAGAAACAAACAATAAAGTAACCAAACTAAGCCGCGTTTCCACCAAAAATCCGGCAAGAAATGAAGACGTAAATCCTCGAACTCTTTCCGACTCAGTAAATGCGAGCGAGCTACCAGTAATGGGACGAATAGCAGCCGGAGTTCCCATTGAAGCTATAAGTCAAATTTCCCATAATGTAGCCGTTCCAGGCCACATGCTAAGGAATGGAGGGGAGCATTATGCGTTAGAAGTAAAGGGTGATTCCATGATTGAAGAAGGAATTAACGATGGGGATATTGTCGTAATAAAAGAAACAAAAACAGCGGTAAATGGCGATATTGTTGTAGCACTCGTGAAAGATAGTGAGGCAACATTAAAGAGATTTTTTTACAGAGGCGATGCAATAGCCTTGGAAGCAGCCAACCCGGCATATGAAACCAGAATACTGCCAAGTGGTGACGTAAGGGTCCAAGGGCGACTGGTCGGTCTGATAAGGTCTTACTAGTTCATTTAACCAGAAAACAATCGTTCCTCTCAAATGGTTATGAGTTAACATATGCCGTTGTAGGTCTAAGAAGACTTGCTTGTTCATTGCTATTATTAACTATAAGAACTGAGCATAATAACTTAAAAACAGCACAGAGGCGAAATTTATGTCCAACGTTGTGACACGAATTGCTCCATCACCTACTGGCGATATGCATATAGGAACTGCCCGAACAGCTTTATTTAATTGGTTGTATGCCAGAGGTAGAAATGGAAAATTTTTACTTAGAATTGAAGACACAGACAAAAATCGTTCTACTGATGCTGCACAGGACGCTATCCTCGACGGGATGAAATGGCTAGGACTAGATTTTGATGGTGAGCCTATTAGCCAATCAAAGAGGGCACCACGTCACGTTGAGATTGCAAATAAGCTCTTGGAAACAGGCAAAGCATACAAATGTTTTTTAACAGAAACTGAGATCGATGACTTAAGAAAATTGGCAATTAACAATAAAAGTCCAAGTGCTTTTCGAAGCCCTTGGAGAAATGCCTTACCAAGCACATTCCCAAAAAAACCATTTGTAATAAGAATTAAGGCTCCAGAAAATGGTTCTACTGTTATTAAAGATGAGGTTCAGGGCGATATTGTAATAAAGAATAGTCAACTAGACGATATGATCCTACTCAGATCTGACGGTTCACCCGTTTACATGTTGGCTGTTGCAGTGGATGATCATGATATGGGTGTTACGCATATTATTAGAGGCGACGACCATCTGAACAATGCAGCCAGACAAAATTTAATTTATTCTGCATTGAATTGGGCAATTCCAGTTTATGCACACATTCCACTTATACATGGTGAAGATGGAAAAAAATTATCAAAACGTAACGCCGCAACAAGCGTGATTGAGTATAAAAAAATGGGTTATCCGGCAGCTGCAATGAGAAATTACCTTGCGCGCCTGGGCTGGAGCCATGGAGACCATGAGTTTTTTACTGATGAACAAGCAAAAACATGGTTTAATTTGCAAAGTATTGGGAAAAGTCCATCGAGGTTTGATTTTAAAAAATTGTCCAATATTTCAAAGTTGCATATAGCTAATACAGATAATGCTGCGCTGCTGCATGAGCTAGCAGGTTACTTGAAAGCTGTGGGTCAACCAGCCTTTTCACAGGCACAGTTTAACGGCCTTCTTAAGTCACTAGATTTCACAAAAAATGCTGTTAAGAGCTTTTCTGAACTAGTTGAAAAAAATAGATTTATCCTTCAAGAACGACCAATTTTTCTTGACCCAGACATTGAGGAGAGAATCAAAGATTTTCCTTTAAATGTCCTCAAAATATTGACGCCGCAACTGCAAAATGTTAGATGGGATCGGAACTATTTAGAAGAGTTGTTAAACCTCGTTTGTGAGCAGATTGAATTGAAGTTTCGAGATGTAGCTCCCATATTAAGGGCAGCCCTTGCGGGAAGTTCTAAAACACCAAGTGTGTTTGATATGATGATAGTTCTAGGGAGAGTTGAAACTATTGAGCGGCTAATTGAGTTTGAAGATACGTATAAGAATTAAATTTAATTCACACAACGTCAGGATAATGCGGAGTTAAAGCATCAACTAGTTGTAGCATTTTGGAGGACATTATGGCTGGCAAATCAAAAACGGCAAAACTTATTATTGGTGCAAACGAGATTGAACTTCCTATTCATTCTCCATCTGCCGGCGCCGACGTAATTGATGTTACAACATTATACAATCAAGCAGGTGTATTTACATACGATCCTGGCTTTACCTCTACCGCTAGCTGTGACAGTACAATAACATTTATAGATGGTTACAAAGGTGAACTGCTTCACCGCGGATATCCTATAGATCAACTCGCTGATAAGTCGCATTATTTGGAAGTATGCTTCTTACTTTTATACGGTTATTTGCCAACTGGGGCTGAGTTAGAAGATTTTGAGCACAGGGTCACAACCCACACGATGCTACATGAGCAGATGATGTACTTTTTCAGAGGTTTCCGTCGTGATGCCCATCCTATGGCGGTTATGACCGGCGTCGTGGGTGCAATGTCAGCATTCTACCATGACAGTACAGACATAACTGATCCTTGGCAAAGAGAAGTAGCCTCAATAAGGCTTATTGCAAAAATGCCAACAATTGCCGCCATGGCCTATAAATACACAATTGGGCAGCCCTTTGTTTATCCCCTCAATAATTTGGATTATGCGTCAAATTTTTTAAGAATGTGCTTTGCAGTGCCAGCCGAAGAATACCAAGTAAATCCAATTTTAAGCCGTGCGATGGATAGAATATTCACATTACATGCAGATCATGAGCAAAATGCATCTACTTCAACGGTTCGGTTAGCTAGTAGCTCTGGTGCCAACCCATTTGCTTGTATCGCTGCAGGAATCGCGTGCCTTTGGGGCCCAGCACACGGAGGTGCAAATCAGGCGTGTCTAGAAATGTTGAAAGAAATTGGAACCGTCGATCGTATCCCAGAATATATTACAAGAGCAAAAGATAAAGACGACCCATTTCGGTTGATGGGATTTGGCCACAGAGTATATAAGAATATAGATCCAAGAGCTCGAGTACTAAAAAAATCAGCAGATGAAGTATTAGAACTGCTTGGTGTTGAAGATAATCCGCTCTTACAAGTCGCAAAAGAGCTGGAGCATATGGCTCTGAATGACCAATACTTTATAGAAAAGAAGCTTTTTCCGAATGTTGATTTCTATTCAGGGATTATCCTAGAAGCAATGGGATTCCCAACTTCAATGTTTACTCCAATATTTGCAGTTTCCAGGACTGTTGGTTGGATATCGCAATGGAAAGAAATGATCGCAGATCCACAAGTAAAGATTGGACGACCTAGACAACTATATCTTGGCGAGACCTCAAGAGACTACGTAGACATAGAAAATAGATAGTCAAATTAGAGACCTTACCGCCCCTCAAATTTAGCATCTCTTTTTTCATGAAATGCTAAAACGCCTTCCTGGAAATCACGTGTATTGCCGCATTTTTTTTGTAATTTAGCCTCAAGCTCTAACTGTTCATCTAAAGAGTTATTTAAAGATTTTCGCATTGCTGTCTTGATCCCA
>Ga0181567_10003465_pt1 | contig 11668 bp, 6 predicted proteins | sample 101ome_14_FD_133761 | JGI IMG/M metagenome (GOLD analysis project Ga0181567, IMG submission 133761) | Coastal salt marsh microbial communities from the Groves Creek Marsh, Skidaway Island, Georgia - 101403AT metaG (megahit assembly) | ecosystem: Environmental > Aquatic > Marine > Intertidal zone...
GACCAAACTGCTGATTACTCTTCTCGTCAATACTATCAGAACAGATACGGAGATCGGCTTCCTGAAGAGTTTTTGAAGAGCTTTTATGGCGTCACTGGAAACACTCCTCCTGACAATAACACTCCTCCTGCCAATCCCGACACTTTTACTTCGAACCGTCAAGGAATGCTCAGTCCCGAGGTAATGGCAAGAAGACAGGCGCTGATATCTTTGTTGGGCTTTTAAGTAACTATGCCAGTAGTCGACACATATTGGGGGCCAACCGTTGAGCCGTATGAGCCGCCAGAATACGACGAGGAAGAGCTTTCTAACCAGCTTTCTAACAAGCTGTTAGAGGGCGGCTTTGACTTCAGCGGCTTAGATTCTCTCAGTATCGGCAAGCTGTATAACGGCGGTGTTATTGGCGAGCAGATTAATAACCCCGACAGTTATATGTACCATGGCTACATGAGGTCTGGCGGCGGCATGGATAACGCCTATAGGAGCGGCTACACGGGCCATTACTACGTAGGTGAAGACGGCCTGAAGTACAAGCGAGTTATTAGCTGGGACGAAGACAAGCAGGCCATGAAGTACGAGGATTACGACGAGCGCGTATATCGGTGGTCCCCCTCGGATGAACACAAGCGTACCCACCGCGATCAAGGCGTTGCGGAAGCCGCATACGGAAAGGAATTTAAAGGCGGCACTGGCGCTGGCTGGTACTCAGAAAAAGAGATCAAGGGTGCGTGGGACGCTGGCGATATGCGCCAGATGCAAGAGCAAGGGGTTTCATGGGATCAGTACTGGGGATACGTCACTGGCGTAGATCAGCTAATTCAAGACGGAGTTCTTCAAGACTACTCTGAGCTTACCGGCCCAGAGATACATCAGATGAAACTGGCGGGTGAGTACACACATTGGGGTGACGTTCCTGAGTACATGGCTTTGGTTAATGGCCTTGGCATACCCACTCAGTTTGAAAGCAGAGGCGACGTATACAACTTCAACGGTTTTGGCTACTCCAGAGATTATTGGTCAGATAAATCAGACGTATCTGGCAAGATGCTTATGGGCATTGCCCTTGGCGCTATTGGCGGTTTTGTCGTTGGCCCTGCGATTGCCGGGGCGTTTCAAGCCTCAGGCATGAGTGCCGCCGCCGCCGCCGCCGCATCAAAAGGGATTGTCAGTTTAGCCACGCAGTACATGACTACAGGCGAGCTTAGCATTGAAGATGCTTTGCTTTCTGCGGCACTCTCTTACGGTGGCTCTGAATTGCGGTCAGCACTAGAAGGCTCTGGTGTGCTGGGTGAGATAGGCTCTGCTGTAACTGACTTTGGTGACACTCTTGGCTCTAATGGCGGCGACATATTAAGCGCGGCATTGCAGGCTGGCGGGATGAGCATGGTCACCCAGCTAGTTAAAGGTGGGGAGATTGACTGGAAGGATGCGGCTATAGCAGCGGCTATGGCTGGTGGCACTAAAGCCCTTACTAACTTTTTGTCTAATGTTGGGCACAGCGGTGCAGAGTCAGAAGTGCTGGAAGAGATCAAGGTTACTGCTCAGCACAAGGGGACTTTAGTTGGTGATGATATGTACCAGCTAGATGATGGCACTGTTATCTATGCCCCTGCCACTGGTGATACTAGCGTTCTTGGCAATATGGCAGACCTTGATCTTAATGGAGATGGTCAGCTAACAGGCAATGACCTGCAAGAAATTCAAGCCAATAACTATGACTACAAAGACCCTAACCCAATCGGACGAAATGACTACTATGACGTTGACGGGGACGGAAAGTACACCGAGGGTGTAGACACGCTTCTTGCCCCGCCCGATAGCACAACAAACCCGACCCTATTTACTAAAGAGTGGGCAAATGAAAGATACGGCGCTCTCTCAGAAGATCAGACTATTCTTGCAATGCAGCGGGACGGCTTTACTGACGAGCAGATAGACGCCTACCTTGATGGACGATACGACGATGTTGGAGCTTTAAACCCCAATATAGTTACCCACGCCGGGGGCTGGGTTGAGAACATGGAACAGCCCTACACGCTTCAAACTAGGAACGGCAACTACTACATCATTCAAGACGGCAAGCTAAGGGCAATCACCGCAGAGCAGTATGAAGAGCTTGGTTATTATCTTGTAGACCCTGACGGATCTGCTGACTTGAATGGTATGGATGCAAGCCAGTATTTGGAAAACCAAGGCATTACTTCTGGCACGAAAGTATTTGGCGGGTATGACGAATATGGCAGGCCAATCTATTGGCAGTCACAGGAAGAAGGGGATTGGATAACGCTTGACGGTACTCAGCCGCCAATAACAGCCCCTATTGATGCTTTCACAAATACCGATCCCAAAAACCCTGAGAACAACCAAAACACTGGTAGCAGTGCTACAGGGGACCCCAACAACAGCACAGACACCGGAGCAGACAACCAAAGTACCGCAACAGGGACAGGAGGCGCAGGTCCAAGTGACAGCACTGGCGGTCAAGGCGCTGGTGGTCCTTCTGGTGGCGCTTCTCTTTCGGGTGGTAACAACAATTCTACCGGCTCGCCTAGCTCTAACGGCACTCCTGGTGGCGGAAGTTATGGTGGCGGATTACCTGATTTTAGTAATATGACTGCCGCAGAGATAGCCGCTTGGTGGGCGGCTAATGGCTCTGGTAATCCCGGCGGCGGCAACCCCAATACCAACACAAATACAAATAACAACAATAATGCTGACAACGGTGGTGGAAATACTACTGGTGGCGGCGCAGGCGGCAATACCGAAAACGGCACTGGTGGGAACAATACGGGCGGCACTAACACTTCTGGCGGGGGCGGGAACAACACTGATACCGATGGTGGCGGTGGCGATGCAACTACCAATGGTGGCGGGACTGGTGGCGCTACTGGCGCTGGCGGTGGAAAAGGCACTGGCGCGGGTGGAACCGGCGACAACACTGGCGGCGGAGAGACTGGCGCTGGTACTGGCTCCGGTACTGGACAGGGCGGTGGTTCTGGAGGTGGCGCTGGCACTGGCGAGGGCAGCGGCGGCGGATCAGGCGGAGGCACTGGCGGAGGCACTGATGGAACGTCTGGCGGGACTGGTGGTGGCGCTGGCGGTGGCGGAGAAGGGGGCGGAGGCTCTGGTGGAAGAGGCGCGGGCATGCTTGCTGGCCTTGGCGGAGGTGGCGGCGGGCACAAGCCGGTGCATGGCCCATTGTTTGCAAATGCCCCCTGGAGATCCTATGTCCAAGAAAGGCATGATTTGCTGGGAACTTTGTGGACTGACCTAATGAGAAAAAGAGGCTAGGTAATGACTTATTTAGAACTGGTGAATGGCGTTCTTACTCGTTTGAGGGAGCCTCTTGCTGTCACTACAAAGCAAAGGGAAGACCCTGTTATCAACTTGGCTAAGGACTTTGTTAACGATGCCAAGCGCCATGTTGAGATGGCTCACAGGTGGAACGCTACGCGCAAGCAGTGGGTGTTTAGCACATCCATAGGGCAGGCTAATTACATACTGCCATCCACTTCTTCTGGGTGCATAATTAGCAAAGTAATGCTAGACGGAAATCATCTGCATCAGTGGGATCTCAAGTCTGTTGTAGGCAATCCACAATCGGGCACTCCATACAGGTATGCCTTTGATGGCACGGATGACAAGGGGAACCTTTCTATACGGTTTGACAACATCCCCGATGATAAGTACGCGGTTGATGTACTTGGCTGGAGGAGCCTGCCAGATCTTAAGGAAGATGATGATTACTTAAGGATTCCCGCTCAGCCTGTTCTTTACTACGCCCTTTCATTGGCGGCTAGAGAGAGGGGAGAGGTTGGAGGCCAGACAGCGGCAGAGCTTTTTGGCATGGCTCAGCAATATATTTCTGACGCCATTGCTCTAGATGCAAACCATAGTCCAACTGAATTTATGTGGGTAGCGGTGTAATGGCACAGGCTTTACAGCAGGTATCTCTCAATGGGATGGGCTTTCAGGGGCTTAACACAGAGCTATCCCCTATTAACTCTACCCCTGAATTTGCCCTGGTTGCTGACAATCTTGTTATAGATGAGGTTGGCAGGCTGGGCAGCAGAGAGGCGTTCAAAGATTTTGTGCCAGCTATGCAGGTTGGCACTGACAACTTCCTAGACATTACTGCTGTGCATGCGTGGTACGGAGGGAGTCTGGAACCCTGCCCAATCCTTGTTTATTTAGAGTCTCAGTACGAACCAGAAGCCGCTTCCATGAAACAGGATAGGGAGTGGACAGATCCATTAGACATCAGGATTCACGGACCAGATCCAGACAAGCCCTATGTTTATGGAGTGGCGTACTGCAAGGGTGGGGAGATGCTACAAGTCAACATCCCTGCTGACATAGATACAACAATGCTAGGCACTGCGCTCTTTGTTAACTTCAAGGAAGAGTTGCTGTTGTTCAGCGCCGGGAATCCTCCTCTTAAATATGATGGCAATGGTGGCTTCACAAAGTTATCTGATATGCCTGACTACACACCACCACAGGATGCTAATGACAATGTTATTGCCGCAGAGCTTAACGGAGATGTTGCTTGTTCTGCTTATGGTCGCTTATGGGTTAGCGGAGTTAATGGTGATTATCAGACTATTTACTATTCTTCTCTTCTTAGAGAGGACAAGTGGTATGACCCTGACTTGGATGCCGGGTTCAATGATGGTGGCTACATTAATGTCCAAGAGTATTGGCCCGTTGAAACTGATTACATTGTTAACATCCATGCTCATAACGGGTTTCTTCTTGTCTTCGGTCGCCGCTCACTTCTGATCTATGCCAATGCTGATAAGGGAGATCCTGCTGATGACGCTACTGGATTTGGTTTGCAAGATGCCATCAGCAATGTTGGCTTGGTTGAAAGAGATGCTATCTGCAATACAGGTACAGATGTCCTCTTTGTTGATGATACTGGCTTACGCGCTTTAGGTAGGACTGTTCAGGAGAAGTCTAACCCTATTGCTGTTGCTAGCTCTAACGTCAAGACTGACTTTATCAAGGCTGTTGGAAATGAGAGGAAAAGCCAAGAGCTTACTAAAGGTATAAAGCTAAGCTACAACCCTCATAGATCTTTGGCTATCTGCCTATTTAAAACCACCCATACAGCTTATGCCTTTTCTACTACCAGGCCATCGAGTGCTGGTGGGTTGATGACTACGTTCTGGACTGACTGCCACTTCAATTGTATGCACGCGGTTGAGAACGATGAGACAGGTGCGTTCTGGCTTGGAGGCAAGCAAAGCCGTGGCCTCTTAGAGTACAGAGGGTACGATTCTCAGCAGACTTATACTGCCAAGTTTGAGTCCTCTGTTGTGAAGCAGACGCAGGTTGGTCTACAGAAAATCATTCCCCGCTCTATTATCTATATGTTGAGTTCTCAGCCTGTCACTGCTGAATGCTATGCCTTGTGGGGGTTTGGTTCTCGGATGAGTTATCGGCGTCCTTTTAAGATTAATGTGATAGGCACAACTGAATGGAACGTTGCTGAGTACGCGATAGATGAGTACGTCGGCGGTGGCAGGGGCGTTTGGAAAAACAAGATTAACACTATGGGATCTGGTGAGCTTATGAGGGTTGGGCTAGAGGTTGAGATTAACGGCTGGTTTATAGGTTTTCAGGATATAGCGGTTAACTATTCCGCCGGGAGGATATACGCATGAGCGCGCTTAATAGCTTTTTTGATTTTCTTGGCAATCATGGAAACACGATTGCTGGTATTGGTGGAATAGCTGGAGCTCTTGACAGTGCTAACGATATAGCAAAGTTAGGCAGTGCCTCTCAAGAGTTCTTGACTGGTCTTGGTAGTGAGATGGTGGATAACACCAAGTTCCAAGGCTATGGCGTTACGTCTGGGCTTGGCTCTAGCACTGTGGGTCAAGATGGCTCCATTAATTTTGGCCTGGGACTAGATCAAAATTGGGGCAATGGTCATAACAACATCAACGCCGGGTTCAATTACATGAATCAAGGCGCTGGACTAAATAGTGGTCAGTCAGCTACAGACTGGAACAGTGTAGCTAACAACTACATGAAGCAGGCATCACAGGTTAATCCCAATCACGGGGCTTTTGGGCCTGCGGCTGAGCAAGCTATTTCTGCGTCGTTAGCTGACCCATCCCAGCGTCAGGCTGAGATCTTCAACCAGATAATGGCTATTCAGAACCCAGAGCTTAACCGGCAGCAAGCGGCTCAGATGGCTCAAGAACACGCTATGGGGCGTGGTGGTGTAGCAGGTAGCCAGTACGGTGGAACGTCCAGTGACGCGGCAATGGCGAGGGCTAGGGCGCAGGCTGGTAATGAGGCGGCATTAAACGCTATCCAGCAGGCTGATGCTGAACGGAAGATGTTTGGTGATATGGCCTCTCAGTATGGTCAGGTCGGCAATCAGAACTACGGACTTATGGCTGACAGAGAGAATGCCTTTAATCAGATGGCTGGCACATTTGGTCAGTTGGGCAATCAGTTTAGTCAGATTGCTAATGACAAAATGGGAATGCTGGGTCAGCTTGGCTCGCAGATGGGCCAGCTTGGCATTGCCCAATCTCAGCTTGCCGCATTGCCAATGGAGTTGCAGATGAAGCTAATGGATCTTGGCAGAGTCAATGCAGAAATGGCTCAGTCTGGTCAGCTTACTGGTCAAGACTACTACTCTCAGCTTGCGCTTGGTGGTGCAAACAACAACATCAATGCAAACAAGGTTGCGTCTGAATTGAAAGCCAACCTTTATAGCGCCTTGCTTAGCAATCTAGGCAGTGAATCAGACGGGCAAGGGAATATGGTGTCTGGCCTTTTTGGAATGCTGTCAGACGGACTTAGCAGTTTGGGTATTTTAGACTGAGGAAAAAATAATGGCGGGACGGTCGTATGCTTCAAACTTAAGTGGCCTGCTTAACAGTATGGCAGGAACCATCGGCAGTATGGGCGAGGGTGGCAACCGATATGTAGAGACATTTAGGAGATCTCAGGCTCCCGATGTTGATATGTCTGACTCAGCCAGCCTGCTTGGCTATGCAGATTGGGCCAGACGTAATGGCTATGACGACGAAGCCAAGCAGTATATGGCTTTAGGTTACGAGCAGAAGGAGATAGAAAAGCAGGAGGCTAAAGACGCGACCAGGGCGAAGGCTGTTTCTAATGCTACCAGTGCTTATACAGCGGGATCTGCTGGAGCAAGCAGCGGCGATCCGCTTCAGCTTAAGTACAACATTGATAGCTTAAAGACTCAAATTCAGCAAGCAGCGAAAGCTGGCGATTTGGATCTAGTGAATCAGCTTAGGGCAGATGTAGGAAAGCTGGCGGCTATGGAGCCTGCTGCGATTGAGGGAAAAACAATCAAGCAGGCGCAGGCTATCCCTCAGTACGAGGCCACCCTGGCGGCTATGAGTCCTGATGACCCCCGCCGGGCAGGGCTGCAAAAGGCGATCGATTTTCTAAAGAACAATCCTGCCGTAGCCGAGGCATATAAGACAATGCAGGCTCAAGATCTCGCGCTAGAAAAAGCAGGGCTAACTGTTGAGGGCTTGAAATATGAGCAAACACGAAGGCCATTTGAGGAGCAGGCCGACGCGCTTGCTTTGGAGATACAAGGCTACACACTCGCGGCCAAGCAAAATGCGGCTTTTGAAGAGCAAGAGTTGAGGCAGGCTAGGAATGTTGCCGCCGCTAACATTGCCTCTGGGCAGTACACTTTAAGCGAAGAGCAAATAAGCCAAATGTCAGGCACGGCTCAAGCTGAAGCAAGAAAAATAATGGGCGATGAGTTTGAGCGCCGTGCCGATATGGAGGAGGCGCTATCTGGTGGAACCGTAGGGACTTCAACTTATGCGGCGGCTGAGGTGCTGGCAGAAAATCATCCTCAAATTGCTACGGCGCTACAAAACTACAAGGAGACTAAAGAGCGCAGCATGACTGTTGGCGATCAAAGGCGAGCCGCTGCTGCGCTGACAAACGCGGTTCATGTTGTCCAGAAAGATAACGCTGACAAGGCAAGATCCACAAATCTTGAGGCCGCTGTCGGTGGTCAGATGAAGGCACTAATGGCGCTAGGAGAGAGCGAGTCTACCTGGTTGGATGGCGCTGATGACTTCGTTGAAGTGATGTCTGACCCAGAGGCGTACATTGATATGCGTAAGGACATTGCTCTATTGGCCGCTGACAGAGGGATTTCACCGGATCAGCTAACTGCCGAGATGACCCTCGAGCTTATGTCTATCGCGGCAGAGGCTTCTGATCGAGATGATTGGGTGGCCGCTAATGACCGAGCGGCGGCCAAGCGCAGGGCCGTTAAAAAGCAGTGGCAGGACGCCGTTAATGAGCCGAAAAAAGAGTGGGTTTCCAGTGTGGTCAAGGAGAACTCAGGGAAGACGCAGTGGAATGATGCAGAGCTTGAGGAGTTTGCGACCGAGCACTACGAAACGGCAGTACAAAATCTTCAGACACTTCTCATCTTGCCTAATACTCATGAGCAGGAGCTATGGCTAAGAATGCAGATGAACACTAAGGCCGACTCTATGTTCAGGCCGAGAGAGTTTGGTCCGCCCGGAAATCGCATGGCACTTCCCCCCGTCTTTGACCAGGAGTCTTTTGAGGCAATGCTGTACACGGTGCAGCAGGGCGTCAGGATAACGTACCAAAACTTTGTGCCTCCTGAAGAGGATTAAACGTATGAAGTTTTATCCCAAGTCATCAAAGGTCACGGCTCCAGATCTCCCGCTAGCAGATATAGCTGAAGGGGCGGAGAAGGGTAAGGAGTACAGGAATATCCTTGCTGAGGGCGGCAGAAATGCCATGCTCTCAGGGGCCACGATGGGGCTGTTTGATAATGCGGCGGCTTGGCTGGACTCTTTGGATTCTGAGGACTACGAGCTTGAGCTGCTTCGCAGAAAGCGAAAACAGAGGCAGTTTGAGGAGCTTCGCCCTGGCACGGCTTTGACTCTGGAGTTATTGGGTAGCCTGCCTACAGGGGGAGCCACGTTTGCAGGAGTGCGGTCGGCGCTCACAGCAGGCAGCAAGGTCAAGAAGACGGCTGATTTTATGTCGGGTCGCAGTACCGCGCTTTACAAAACCAAAAACGGAAAGCTGAAAGAAGTCAAAGTTGAAGGCACCTCTCCTAACGGATCTGTCATGGTTCGTGACGGCTCAAATTCCTTTGCTGTTAATAAAAAGAACCTGACAGCCAGAACTTCTATCAAGGGTGATACGCCTAGCAACGCCGCTGTAGGTACTGTTGAGGGCGCAGCATGGGGCTTTAGCTCTGCTGAGGGTGAGGACAGGGCGCAGTCTGCTGTAATTGGAGGCTTGCTGGGTCTTAGCATGGGCCGCGTGTTAGACGTTTTTACGTCTGCATCTCCAAGCGCCAATCCCATAGGCAGAAGATCTCCTGCCGATGATGCAGCAGATGCTCACATGATGGGCTTTACGGATGACTTTATTGAGCAAAGCCGCAGGATAAATGACGAATCATTACGCGGGGGTCAGTTAAGAGAGGAGGCTCAGGCGAGGGTGTTGGGGCCAAGCCAGCCCGTAATGCAGTATCTAGACCCCTTTGAAAGATCCAGGGGCGCTGATCTCTACAATGAAAAAGAAGGGTTCTGGCGCAGTGTGAGGGAAGGCTACGACAAGTGGCTTACTGGTACATCTGATTTTCTTATGCGCCGTATTAGCCCGCAGCTTGGGGCGCTTGCACAGAGAAGCGATGAAACTGCGGTTAGAAATATCGGTAAGGATGTTGACCAGTACGTTGACCCTATCACTAACGTCTTAAAGCTGGAGCTTGATGACAACAATTTCCATGGGATGCTGTTGGATTACGGTAAGGGCGTTACGACGCGCAAAGAGATTCTGGATTATGTTCGGAGACGTCTGGGTGACAAGGATGCAGAGGCGTTAAAAGCGCATCTCAAGTGGTCAGATCGTAAGCATCGTGAGCATATTATTGGAGTCTCAGGCAGAACAGAATGGCTAGGCCCGGAAGCCAAAACCTACCTGCATACTTTGCTGACTAAAGAAGCCAAGGCAAAGAAGTTCCAAGACAATAAGGATATACCTGACTTTGACTACCCCACCGACCCAGGTCTTGAAAGAAGGACTAGGGGTGATTTCAGGAGAGGGGAGGTTAATCCCACTGACTACCAGCCAGTATTAGCCACGAACCTGCGTAGGATTATGAACAATGAGCGGCTGGTACAGCTTGCTCAGAAGTTTGGGATGCCCCGGCACGCCTCGATGACTGACCCTGTGCAGTTTTTTAAGGCCATGGAAAGGCACTTTGTGTCTAAAGGAATAGACTCGGATCTTGCCAAGAGAGCCGTAGATGCTATTCGTGAAAACCTAATAGGCCAAACCAAATCCCCCAACCAGTGGCTCCAAGCACTGAACTCATTTGGCTACGCCACCACTCTGGCTGGCCCCAAATCTGCACTGCTCAACCTTCAAGACCCAATGATTGCGAGCGCAAAGTATGGCTTTGGGAATGTGGTAAAAGGCTTGAAGCAGGAAAGTTTTGAAGTTGCTGACAGGGGTATAAGGCAGAACGTTGGTGAATTTTTAAACACCTTCAACGATGCCTTCTCCGATCAAAGGTCGGCAGGTAAAAGGGTTGCCGATGCAATGCGAGTCAGCACTGACTGGCTAATGAAAGGCTCTGGCTTTGCTGCCGCCGATAATATTGGCAAAGGCTGGACAATTAAGGCCATCCTCAATCATGCCGCCGATCTCGCCAAGACCCCTAACGGGCTAGAGGACGCATGGGGATTTTATTTTACAAGGGCAGAGTTGGCGCAGATAAAAAAGGAGCTAAACAAGTGGGGTTCCGACTTTGGTAATTACTCTGGTAGGGCGGAAGAGCTTTTAGAGGAGCTTGCGTTTGCTGGGCTAGGCCAACAACAGCTTATTAGCGCAATGGGCAGGCCCGTTGGGTGGGCAAGGCATCCTAATGCTAGGCCAATGTGGGCCTTGCGAGGTTTTGCTATCAAGCAACAGGCGCTCCTTATGCGGGAGATAGTCGAAAAGATTAGAGATGGGCGTACAGACGAGGCACTTGCTTATTTCACGCGTTATGTGGCGCTAGCTGGCGGCTCGTTTGGCCTGCTTAATGAGGCACGGCAGTGGATGTTTGGTGACGGCGAGGCGACCATCACTGGTGTTGTCCAGGGGATGGCTGACCAAGTGGTGTCTGCTGCCTCAATTAACACCATTGGTCTCAATGATTACCAGTACGGATCGTTAATGGAGAATGGCCTGTTATACACAATGGCAGAGGGGATGCTTCCGCTTGCTGTTGATCGGCCTTATGAGGCAGTGAAGGGTATTTACGACTCGGTTGTTGCTCCCGAAGGTGAATCTTTGACGCCGCTGATACGACAGGTCCCCTTTGTAAATCAGCCGCTAAATTTAATCCAGAATTTAGGTGAAGATGACCTCATCCCTGATCCCATGAAGAAGCTGGAGCGGGTCATTAGACCGCAGGAGCAACGATAATGGCTAAAAGGTAGAGGCCATGGACCTCCACGTAGTTAACGCAATGCAATGCCCCAAGTGTGGGGATGATGACTGCACTGAGATATCAGACGTTGACTTGACTGATATGCCTGATGCCTGTGAGCAGGGCTGGTACTGTGCCAGATGTGAGATGACTTATCGGGTGGTCTATGCCCCCTAC
>Ga0181567_10003477_pt1 | contig 11646 bp, 13 predicted proteins | sample 101ome_14_FD_133761 | JGI IMG/M metagenome (GOLD analysis project Ga0181567, IMG submission 133761) | Coastal salt marsh microbial communities from the Groves Creek Marsh, Skidaway Island, Georgia - 101403AT metaG (megahit assembly) | ecosystem: Environmental > Aquatic > Marine > Intertidal...
CTGAGAACCTCATGTGAAGTTTTAGAAGAAAATTGTAAAAATATTTTATGATGCAAAAATGGCTTTTTACTTTAAAGCAAGTTTCGATAAAATAAAGCTTAACAATATTTACTGAGGTGTGAAGTTTGCAAAGAATCATTGAAAAAGCAAAAGATTTTAATGAACTTGTAATGTTTGAACACTCCATTTTTTCCCTTCCTTTTATTTTTATTGGTATGCTAGTCGCTGCTGATGGATGGTTTGGCTGGTGGCTTTTATTGATGGGTGCTTTAGCTGCTTTAAGTGCTAGGAATTTTGCCATGGGTGTTAATCGTTACGTTGATAGAGATATAGATGCAAAAAATCCACGTACAGAAAACAGACCAAATGTTGATGGAAGAATAGACTCAAATGCAATTATGGCGTTTATTGTTGTAAATGCATTTATTTTTGTTGCAGTAGCTTATATGATCAATTCACTTGCATTTATTTTAAGTGTACCCATCTTAATAATTTTAGGGGGATATTCTTACTTTAAACGATTTTCTTCGCTTGCACATATAGTTTTGGGAATATCTCTTGGATTGGCACCTATTGCTGGAGTAATTGCGGTAACTGGAACAATAACAATATGGTCGGTTATATTAAGTCTTGGTGTTATATTCTGGGTAGCAGGTTTTGATCTTTTGTATTCACTACAAGATATTGATTTTGATAAAGAGCATAATTTACATTCAATACCATCAAAATTTGGCGCTGAAGCAACACTTTTCATTTCAGCTATCTTTCACCTTTTAACGGTAATCTTTTGGGCGCTATTTGTATGGGTTGCTCAACTTGGCATTTTTTCGTATCTAGCAGTTGTTTTGAGTTTTATGATGCTTGGATATGAACATTATTTAGTACGAAAAGATTTTAAGCAGATTGATCGTGCATTTTTTACAGTAAATGGCTATTTAGGGATTGCATTTTTCTTTTTAGTTGTTGTGGATAAGGTTGTTTAATGGAACCACGTTTAGTTCATGCTCCTATTAGTTTAGTTTTTTCAATAGCTTCTACCAATATGGAAATGTTTGAAAGAGAATATCATCAATTAAGTGAATCTGATGACAATCCCTTAAATCAGTGGCTAAAACTTGCAAAAGCTAGAGGTGAAACATCTGAAACTGATCCAGTTTTACTGAATCTGCTTGTGGAGCTTCATAATAAAGTGGATGCCTTAGAGTTACTCATAAAAAATGAAGAACCAGAGCGAGTTGCTCTCATTGAAGAAGTCGATATAGAAGCGATTGGTTTTGAGCATTTCAAGTTAACTCAAGCAGCTTTACAAAAAGGTGAAAGCTACTATGGAAGAGTTGAAATGCCAGTTCACCCAAAAAGAGATGTAGGGATATTTTTTGAAGCTCAAACAGATTCGTTGGCAAAAATTACCCGTATACATGATAGGGATGAAAAAGAGTGGAGTGCATACCTTACTGCTAGAGAACGTGTTTTAATTAGAGAAGCAAGAGAGAAAAAATAGTGAATTACAATATGGATAATTTTATGCACTTTTTTAATATTGAGTATGTTTTAGTTGCAATGGCAGCGGTTATCCTTTATCTTTTATATTATGTCTATACAAAAGATATGGCATACACTAAAAATATAAGGTCTGTAGCATCCGTTGTTGAGGAACTCAACAGAGAGATCTATTATTTGAAAAAAAATATGACAGAAACTCAAAACTCTATCAAAAAAGACACGCGTGGGATGAGTGATGAAGAGATATATGCTGAAATTGAAAGAAGTGTATACGATATGGTGCATCCACTTTCAATGAGTTTTAAAAATCTTCAAGAACAGATCTCTTCAATAGATTCTCATATAGAGTCTCGAGTAACATCATTAGAAAATGGGGTAAAACAGTTCTCTATACCTAATTCTGTGAATGGTAATGATGATGAGAAAATTGTTTCGCTTTACAAGCAAGGTATTACATTAGAGACAATTTCTAAAGAGTTAAATATCTCACAACCAGAAGTTGAATTTGTTTTAAAAATAAACAAACTGAAGTAGAATATGGCAGATAGAAAACTCTTTGCATTAGTTGTGACACTTATAGGTATGGGTATTATTCTTTCATATTCACTCTCAACCTATGTTACGATACTTTTTAATCTCAGTGAGTTTCATTTTGTGATTCGTCAGGCTGTATTTGGATTTTTAAGTATTATGACAATTTGGATTTTAGCACAATTGAATCCAGATAAGTGGCTTACTCCAATTGGTTTTGCACTTTTCTTGGGTGCAGCTATTATGATGGTCTCAATGCCATTTTTGCCAGAATCAATTGTACCAACTGTAGGTGGAGCAAAGAGATGGATCAAAATAGCTGGATTATCTATTGCTCCAGTTGAATTTTTCAAGATAGGCTTTGTCTATTTTCTTGCTTGGAGTTTCTCGAGAAAACTAGGATATCATGATGGTATGGGGCTTGTAAACGAGTTTAAACGTTTTATACCTTATGCCTTTGTTTTTGTTGTCGCAATGTTTGTGATTGCTTTTGTGCAAAGTGATTTAGGACAAGTTGTTGTTTTGGGTATGACTCTTTTGTTTATGTTAATGTTTGCGGGAAGTAGTTTTCGATTTTTCCTAACACTTCTTTTTAGTGTTATTATGTTTTTCATATTTTTTATTTTAACTGCTGAACATAGAATTTTACGTATAAAGTCGTGGTGGGCACTGGCTCAAAACACAGTTTTAGAACTGTTGCCAGAATCTTTAGCAGAGCATTTAAGAGTACCAACAGAAGTAGAGCCTTACCAGATTGGTCACTCTCTTAATGCAATTCATAATGGTGGGTTTTTTGGAACAGGAATCGCAAATGGAACGTTTAAGCTTGGATTTTTATCTGAGGTGCATACAGACTTTATATTAGCTGGAATTGCTGAAGAGTTTGGCTTTGTTGGTGTGGCTATTGTTGTGTTTATCTTTTTATGGATGCTTCAAAGAATATTTAAAGTAGCAAACAGAACAAATGATGACTCTGTGTATCTTTTCAGTATAGGTATTGGTCTTTTGCTCTCTTTTGCATTTTTAGTGAATGCTTATGGTGTAAGTGGAATCACACCAATTAAAGGTATTTCAGTTCCATTTTTGAGTTATGGTGGTTCTGCGATATTAGCTGCCTCAATAGGGATTGGCATGGTTCTTATGGCTTCTAAAAAAGCTGATATGCGTAAGCAAAAAAGAGAATTTGAATGAATATATGTATAACAGGTGGTGGAACCGGTGGTCACCTTATGGTAGCTAGAGCATTAGCTCACGCTGCTTCTATGAAGGGTCATACACTTATATTTATAGGTTCAACATATGGACAAGATCAAAAATATTTTGCTGAAGAAAAGCTTTTTGAAAAAGTGTTTTTTTTACCCACAACAGGAGTTGTGAACCAAAAAGCTTTTGGAAAACTTGTAGCTTTATACAAAATATTTAAAGCTTTTTTGGAATCTAGAAAGCTTTTAAAGCAGTTTCAGATTGATGCTGTGTACAGTGTAGGAGGCTTTTCAGCAGCTCCAGCATCATTTGGAGCTCTTTCTAGGGGAATTGAATTGTTTATTCATGAGCAAAATGCAGTCACAGGCAGGTTGAATGCTCTTTTAAAGCCTTATGCTCAAAGGTTTATATCTGCATATGATAAAGATTCACCAATAAAAGGATATCCAGTTGAAGAGGTGTTTTCAGCAAATGCAAGAGTACGTGATAGATTAAAGACAATAATTTTTTTAGGTGGATCTCACGGAGCTAAGGCAATAAATGATTTGGCTCTTGATTGTGCTTTAGAGCTTCAAAATCGAGGGATTAAAATTATTCACCAATGTGGTGAAAAAGATTACGATAGAGTAAAATCAAAATATGAAGAGATAGGTATAAATGTTATTTTATATGGATTTACCAAAGAGTTGCCAAAGTTGATGAGTGAATCTGATTTTGCAGTAAGTAGAGCAGGTGCAAGTACATTATGGGAACTCACAACAAATGGTTGTCCAGCTTTGTATATTCCATATCCGTATGCTGCAGGAGATCATCAGTTTTACAACGCTAAGTTTATTGTTGATAATGAGCTCGGATGGTGTGAAAGAGAAGGAGATAATTTGAAAGAAAAACTTCTAAATCTTTTGGATGAAAAACTTCATGAAAAAAGCAAAGCACTTGCTGAGTACAGTTCAAAAAATGTTGCCTTGCAGATGATTGAAGATTTAGAAGGTAATTTTGATGATTAGAGAACTAGCTCAAGATTTGGTAGATTTAATTTTTGATTGGGGTTATTTGGGGATTTTTTTGCTGATGACTGTAGAGAGCTCTTTTATCCCTTTTCCTAGTGAAATAGTTTTAGTCCCCGCAGGCTATTTAGCATCTGAAGAAAAGATGAGCATTTCGCTTATAATGCTAAGTGGTCTTGGCGGTTCAATTCTTGGTGCTTTTATAAATTATTATTTGGCTTTTTTTGTTGGAAGAAAATTCTTGCAAAGATATGGAAAGTATTTTTTTATTAAAGAGAGCACTTTGGAAAAAATGGAAAACTACTTTCAAAAGCATGGTGCAATTTCTACATTTATTGGAAGACTTATCCCTGGAATTCGACAACTCATTTCAATTCCTGCTGGATTATCTAAAATGAACATTGCCACATTCACTTTATATACAAGCTTAGGTGCTGGGATTTGGGCACTTATTTTAGTGCTTTTAGGATTTTTTATAGGTGAAAATAAAGAGTTGATTGATGTATACTTAAAGCAGATAACTATAGTTGTATTGATACTGTTAATTTTACTTGGAGTTTGGTACAATTCCAATCATAAAAGAAAAGCGAATAAGGAATGAGATGTTAGAGTTTATGAATCAGGCAGGTTTTTTTGGAACACGTGCTCCAATGTTTATGGATATTGTGAGTCTTATTGTTGCATTTTTACCTTTGTTGATGTTAGGAATTATATCTTTAGCAAGAATTGAAAAATATAAACTTCACGCACTCTTACAAGTTGTTTTATACATAGTATCTGTTTTAGTTTTAACATTTTTTGAGATTGGTGTACGTTTTGTTGGTGGATATGAAGCATTTATTGAAGGGAGTGGAGCCGGACATAATTATGTCTTTTTTGTTTTAGTATTTCATATTACTATCTCTGTAATTACTTTAATTATTTGGACATCAACACTTCTTTTAGCAAAAAAACAACTACGTTATAACAAGCATAAAAAGAAACATAAACTTTTTGGATGGCTTACATTTTTGGGTGTAGTTCTAGTTGTTTTAACAGGAGCATGGGTTTATATGCTCTTATTTGTATATTGAAAATTTAAGGAGAAAGTATGCTACAAGTTAATGATCAAGCACCAGAATTTTGTTTACCAAATCAAGATGATGTAGAGATATGTCTTCGTGATTTGAAAGGAAAATGGATTATTCTGTATTTTTACCCTAAAGACAATACGCCTGGATGTACAACTGAAGCATGTGAGTTTACTGAAGCTGAAGCAGATTTTAGTAGTTTAGATGCAGTTATTTTAGGTGTGAGTGCTGATAGTACAAAAAAACATAGAAACTTTATTGAAAAACAAAATCTTGGTATCACTCTTTTAAGTGATGAGTCTACAGATATGATGCAAGAGTATGGTGTTTGGCAACTAAAGAAAAATTATGGTAGAGAATATATGGGGATCGTTCGTTCTACATATATTATCGATCCATCAGGAACTATAAAAGAAGTTTTTGAAAAAGTTCGTGTGAAAGAACATGTAGCAAAAGTAAAGGCCAAATTAGAAGAATTGCAAGCATAAATTACCATATTAAGCGCATATAAAACTTTTTTTAAATATAATTCGCGGATTTTTCTTTTCCAATGTGAGAAGAAAATATTAACAGATTATGTCAAAAGTTAGTGCGCCTTCCTCTTTTTAGGATAGATACGTCCGACATCTTCAAAGATTAACTAACAAATATCTCTGGCTGAAATAAGCCTTTAAGGATTACCTATGGTAACTATGAAAGACCTATTGGAGTGTGGTGTACACTTCGGACACCAAACTCGTCGTTGGAACCCAAAAATGAAAAAATACATTTTCGGTGTTCGTAAAAATATCTATATTATAGATCTACAAAAGACTCTTCGTTATTTCCGTAACACATATCAAATTGTTGTTGATGCAGCTGCAGAAGGAAAAACTGTACTATTTGTTGGTACAAAAAAACAAGCTCGTAACTCTGTAAGAGATGCAGCAATTGCATGTGGAATGCCTTATGTAGATAACAGATGGTTAGGTGGTATGCTTACTAACTTCCCAACTATTCAAAAATCTATTCGTAAACTTGATGTTATTACTGAGATGCAAGAAAATGGTCAAATTGATCTTTTAACAAAAAAAGAAGCTTTAATGCTTGGAAGAACAAAAGAGAAACTTGAGTCATACTTTGGTGGAATTCGTAATATGAAAGAATTACCAGATATGTTATTCGTTGTTGATGCAGTAAAAGAGCACATTGCAGTTTTAGAAGCAAAATGTCTTGGTATCCCTGTTGTCGCTCCGCTTGACACAAACTGTGATCCTGATCTTATAACTTATCCAATCCCTGGAAATGATGATGCGATCCGTTCAATTCAACTTTTCTGTCGTGAAATGACTGAAGCTATCAATGAAGGGAAAGCTTTACGTGATGGTCAAACTGAAGATGCAGAAGCTGAAATCGAAGAAGCTCAGACTGAAGTAGCAACTGAGGAAGTTGAGGTAGCTACTGAAGAAACTGTAGTAGAGGAAGCATAGTCATGGCAGTAACAGCAGCACAGGTTAAAGAATTAAGAGCAGCAACTGATGCTCCAATGATGGACTGTAAAAAAGCTCTTGTAGAAAGTGATGGAGACATGGCTAAAGCTACTGAGTGGCTTAAAGAAAGAGGAATTGCAAAAGCTGCTAAAAAAGCAGATCGTGTAGCAGCTGAAGGACTTGTTGGTCTAAAAATCGCTGATGATTTCTCTAGAGCTACAGTTGTTGAAATCAACTCTGAGACTGACTTTGTTTCTAAAAATGAAGGTTTTCAAAACTTGGTACTTAAAACTACTGAAGAAGTATATTCAAACAATCATTCAGATGTAGACGGTGTAATGTCAAGTGAATTTGGTTCTTACTTTACTGAGCAAGTTGCAAAAATTGGTGAAAAGATCGAACTTCGTCGTTTTGGAACACTTGAGGCTGAAGATGAAACTATCGCAATGAATGGATATGTGCATTCAAATAACCGTATCGCGGTTATCGTGAAAGCAAAATGCGATAGCGCAAAAACTGCTGATGCTCTTAGAGATACTTTAAAGCAAGTTGCAATGCACGCTTCTGCAATGAAACCTACAACTCTTTCTTATAAAGATTTTGACTCTGCATATGTAGAGAGTGAAACAAAAGGAAGAATTGAAGCTATCAAAAAAGAAAATGAAGAGCTTTCAAGATTAGGAAAAACTCTTAAAAATGTTCCTACGTATGTTTCTATGATGCAATTAACTGACGAAGTTATGAAACAAGCTGAAGATGATATCAAAGCAATGTTAAAAGAACAAGGTAAACCTGAGAAAATCTGGGATAAAATTGTTCCTGGTTCAATTGCTCGTTTTATAGATGACAACACTACTTTGGATAAAGAACAATGTCTTCTTGATCAGACATATGTTCTTGATGATAAAAAAACTGTAGCACAAGCTATTGAAGATGCTGCTAAAGCTCTTGGTGGTACAGCTGAAATTACTGACTTTATTCGTCTTGAAGTTGGTGAAGGTATTGAGAAGAAAGAAGATGATTTCGCAGCTGAAGTTGCTGCACAAATGGGTTAGGAATTTATCTCCTTTCTAACGCATCCTAGCTTTTATTTACAGCTCACTCTTTACAGAGCTATTCTCTATAGCTCTGTTTTTCCTACTTGCTTATTAAAATGATTGATCATTATCTTTACTCTTAGCTTTAAAAAGAATATTCTTATGTTGTAAACGTTGCAATTTTAAGTGAAGTTTGTGATTTTTGCGTAATGTAATGTGGAGAAAATGCTAAATGTAAAGTGAGATAAATAACACTTTACATTTAAGTATCAGATGAGAAAGTTAATTTTTGAATCTTACCAACGTCTAACAATAGCGTGGCAGCGAGTACAACTATGGATAATTCCTGACATACTATCTGAGGCCTCAACAATTTCGCCTAATTCTACATATTCTTTCATTTGTTCAAGGCTTAAGTTCATGTTGTATGCACTTAAAAATGAAACCTTTGCAAATCTTTGTTTATTTTTCGGTAGATACAATGCTGAAGATTTTTCATCATGAAAAATTTTATTTGCATCTTGAATTTTTTGAATTCCTGCTAATATACCTTCTTTGTTATTGTATGAAAAGCCATCTTGGATAAGTTGAAGTCCATTTCTCATGTCTCTCATGCTTTTTGAAAGTTCATCATTTGCCATTGCTTGAAATCCTAGGGCAAGAAGCATAGAAAGTCCGATTATTATCTTCTTCATTGTTTTACACCTTATTATAATATTTATAGAGTTTAATGATATATAAATAAAGCTTAAAAACAATATATCTTTTAATAACATTCGCTATAATCTATTTATGAATTTACTAACTGCAAGCAATGTATCACATAGTTTTGATTACCCGCTTTTTTCAGATGTTAACCTTGAACTTAATTCAAAAGAGTCGATTGCAATCATAGGAATGAGTGGAAGTGGAAAGTCTACTTTACTTCATATTTTATCTTCTCTTTTAAAACCTAATGATGGTGAAGTATATCTTTTTGACAAAGAGATTTACTCTATGAAAGATAAAGAGGTTTCAAAGATTAAGCGTGATCAATTAGGCCTCGTGTTTCAATCTCATTATCTTTTCAGAGGTTTTAGTGCATATGAGAATTTGGAAGTTTCAGCAATCTTAAGTAATCAAACAATAGACGAAATATTACTTAAACGTTTAGATATATCTCAATGTATACAACAAAAAGTGACAGAGCTTTCAGGTGGACAACAACAGCGTGTTTCTATAGCAAGAGTACTTACTAAAAAACCACGTATTATCTTTGCTGATGAACCAACAGGAAACCTTGATTCAAGTACAGCACAAGAGGTAATGGACCTTTTTTTTGAATATTGTGAACTTGAAGATGCAGGTATGTTGTTAGTAACACATGATGAGAACTTAGCTTATTTATGTAATCATGTATATAGATTAGAAAACAAGGTTTTACAAAAGGTTAAGTAGATCTTTATGGAATGGGTTGAGATAGTAAAAGAGGAAAATATTGTTCGATTTATTTTGCTCTTTTTTCGTATGGCAGCACTTTTTTTAGTGGTTCCAATATTTTCACATATGAATATACCTATGACTGTAAAAGCTGCCTTGGCATTTTTTTTTACAGTAGTTTTTTTTGCTTCGGTACCTGAGTTACAGATAGCGGTCAATGTACCAAGTATTGTTATTGCAATATTGAGCGAATTTTTATTTGGTTTGGTCATTGGAACTATATTGTTGCTTGCATATAATGTTATAACCTTCGCAGGTGGTCAAATCTCTTTTATGATGGGTTTTTCTATGGCAAGTGCAATTGACCCTCAAACAGGTGTTTCAATGCCTATAATCTCACAGTTTTTATCTTTGATTGCATTGATGGTTTTGTTGGCACTTGATCTGCACCATTGGGTACTTTTGTATGCACATGAATCATTATCTAAAATACCTTTAGGTGGATTTATTTTAACGGAAGATTTATATAATTATATTATTTATGCTACTTCAAAAATGTTGCTTGTTGGTTTTATGATTGCATTTCCAATTATTGCTCTTTCATTACTTGCAGATGTTATTTTTGGAATGCTTATGAAAACAATGCCTCAGTTTAACCTTTTAGTTATTGGGTTTCCTATAAAAATAATGGTTGCCTTTGGTGTTTTGATCGCTACTTTAACAGCTACGATGCTTATTTTGAAATCGGAAATGATTGAAGCTTTTAATGCCTTAGAGATGTTTTTTTAACTTTTTCTGATACAATATACAGATAATAATTTTTTATGGGATGAAGGATACAACTTGAAAATACTACTGCTAAACGAGAATCCTGTTGTTAATAAACTTGTTACACTTAGTGCACAAAAAACCTCTGATGAACTTGAAGTTTCTGGAGACCTTGATGCAATAAATGGGAGCGATTATGATTTAGTAGTAGTGGATGATACACTCTATAATGAAGAGCTGTTTGATACACTTCAAGAAACAATAAATTTTTCCAAATCTTTATTTATATGTTCTCGAGATACTCCTGAGGATGACAGATTTACTAAAATAATTAAAAAACCATTTTTACCTACAGATTTAGTAGAAATTTTTTCTATCTTAGGTAAAGAGGCTAATGAAATTGATCTTTCTTCAGATGATGAAATTGTAGAAGAAAAACAAGAAGAAATTGAAGATACTATACTAGATGAACCTAGTGAATCTATTGAAGAACTTGATGGGATTGAAGAGCTAGAAGAACTTTCAGATGATGATATTGGAGATTTTGCAGATGATATGAGTCTGGATGAAGAAGACGATTTGGAAGGTTCTGAAGAGCTTGAAGATCTAGATTTTGGTGATTTAGATGAAGATATTTCAGATGATCTGGATTTAAGTCTTGATGAATCTGATGATATTGAAGAGAAAGAACAAGAAGATGAATTGGACTTTTCAGATGATCTTGAATTAGAAGAAGAAATTTCTTTGGAAGATGACGAGGAAGTTGGCGAGAGTGTTCTTGATAAAGATGAGCTAGAAGAAGTTCAAAACCTATTAGATGAAGCAGAATCTGAACTCGATGAAACAGATACTATAGATGATGATTTACTTGAGGATTTAGAAGAGACTGAATCTGAAGGATTAAGCGAATCTCTTGATGATCTTGAAGATAAAGAAACTGATCTTGGTGATAATTTAGATTTTGAGGATAACGAATCGGACAACGATGAATTGAGTAATGAACTTGATTTAGATGATCTACTTGAGATTGAAGATGAAGAAAGTGCTTCGGAACTTGAAGACAATGATGAAGAAGATTCTTTAGAAGATGAACTATCTGAAGATGGCTTAGATTTAGATACTCTGGAAGAAGGTTTAGAGCCTGATAGCAAAGAGGAGCTTGAAGATTTAAGTGATGAACTTGATTTTGATGAGATAGATGATGCACAAACAGAAACCGAGGATAATGAAACTTCTGAACCTGACTCTGATCAAGATGCTGCTTTAGAAGATGAAATCCTTCAAGATGATTTAGAAATTGATGATACTGAAGTTGGTGATGATGACTTGGAATCATTATCTGATGATCTTGAGGATATTGAAGATGAAGAATCAATCGATGACCTTCTTGAGGGAATTAATACTGAAGAGTCATCAGAAGAGACAATGGAAGGTGAAGATGAAATTTCTGAAGATGAGCTGCTTGCATTAGATGATTCACTTGACCTTGATGGTAATTTAGATGAAGATCACGAAGATATTGTAGAGATTGATGAAGATAATGAAGAAGATGAATTTGAAGAGAAGATCTCTGAAGAACTTACCTTAGAAGACCAAATTGAGAGTGCGGTTGGCGAATTAACTGAAGAGGAGCTCGAAA
>Ga0181567_10003481_pt1 | contig 11640 bp, 10 predicted proteins | sample 101ome_14_FD_133761 | JGI IMG/M metagenome (GOLD analysis project Ga0181567, IMG submission 133761) | Coastal salt marsh microbial communities from the Groves Creek Marsh, Skidaway Island, Georgia - 101403AT metaG (megahit assembly) | ecosystem: Environmental > Aquatic > Marine > Intertidal...
ACGCAAAAGACTGTAGTTGTAGAGTGAAGCGACTATGAAAAGAGGGAGTGCTGCGGCCAGGCAGTAAAACATCACTCGTTCTTTATGTGGAATTTTCGCCAAATGCTGTCTCCGGCCGCTTCCTCAGTGGGCTTACCTGGTCAGTAACAAGCTGATGTAAGCACTTAATTCTGATGAGTTTTTATTATGTAAGAGGCACCAGGGGTTGTACAGCAGGAATTCCACCCTATTTTGAAATTATGAAAATAAGGAGAAACTCCTGAAATCCCCGGAAGATCAGTTACCTGCGAGGTGTCTAATAGAACAGGGCGGTTATTATCTCGCTGGTAAACCAAGTATAATCAGTCGCCCGGAGCCCGGTACAGGAATAACGCCTGTAGTTGCCGGCTAACCTGTTGAAATAATTACTGAATCTGAAATCTGCATGATGCGAAAACTGCTACTGACATTACCACTGACTTTCACACTGTCGATGGCCATTGCCCAGGAAAATAATCCCCCTGGATCACTTCTTGATGCCTATTGCAGCGACTGTCATAACAGCGAGGACTGGGCCGGCAGCGTGGCTTTTGATCTCATGTCACTGGACAACGTGGGTAGTGATGCGGATATCTGGGAAACCGCCGTGCGCAAATTGCGGGGCCGACTCATGCCACCGCCGGGCAGTGACCAGCCTGAACAGCAAGCCATCGATGAATTTGTCGCCTGGCTGGAAGGCAATCTGGATGAGGCGATCAGCGCAGGGCATGGCATCACGGCCGGGCATGTCCCGGTGCAGCGGCTCAACCGGACCGAGTACGCCATTGCCGTCAAGGAACTGCTGGGTGTGGATATCAATGCCGCGGATTATCTGCCGGTGGATATCGAAGTGGATGGTTTTGACAATATTGCTGCGGCCCTGAGTGTGTCGCCGTCTTTTCTTGAGCAATATATCAATGTGGCTCGTGAAGTCGCCAAACTGGCCGTGGGCCAGCCGGTACCGAAACTGTCCAACACCTGGTACCAGGTGGTCAGTGGTGACCAGGATACCTACCAGGACGGTTTCCCCCTGGGCACACGTGGCGGTATGCAGATCTCCCATAATTTTCCTGCCGACGGGGAATATCGCCTGAATATTCTCGACCTGGATGTCGGCCTCTATCCGCGTTCCATCGAAACCGAGCAGACGCTCGTGGTATTGATTGACAGCGAGGAGGTCTTTCGTGAACAGATAGGCGGGCCTGAAGACTTTGCCCTGGTCAACAAGGGCGGCGCGCCTGCCGTGGCCCAGGTGATGGAACGGTTCCAGGACATTCCGCTGCTGATCAAGGCCGGTGTCCATGACGTCACGGTGACTTTCATTGAAAGGGCGCGGGTGGAAACCGATGAAATGATTGGCGGCTTTACGCCCTATGGTGGCTTTGCCTTCACCGGTTCACTGCGTGTACCCCGATTGCTGGACGGCATAGAAATTATCGGTCCCTTCAATGCCACCGGAATTTCCATGACCGACAGCCGCGAAAAAATCTTTGTTTGCCAGCCTGACGAGGTTGCCGATGAGCGGGCCTGTGCAATCCGTATTGCTGAAAACCTGGCCCGACGTGCCTATCGTCGTCCGGTAACCCAGGAAGACCTGGATGCCCTGATGCCATTCTTTGATATGGGTAATGAAGGACCGGGAGGCTTTGATGGGGGCGTGGAACAGCTCGTGGCTGCCGTATTGGCCAGCCCTGACTTCCTGTACCGCGGTATTTCACCCATGCGTGAAATCGGGGATGCCCAGGTGTTTGCCCTCAATGATATGGAACTGGCGACCCGTCTCTCGTTCTTTTTATGGGGGCAGGGACCGGACAGCACCTTGCTGGATCTTGCACAGGCCGGAGAGCTGAAAAACCGTGAGGTCCTGGACCAGCAGGTCATGCGCATGCTGAATGATGATCGCGCCGAGCACCTGGTCAACAGCTTTGCCCTGAAGTGGCTGAACCTGGACGAACTTGATGCCATTGACCCGGACCCCAACCTGTTTCCCGGTTTCAGCGACCAGATGTATGACCTGTTCAGTACCGAGTTGACCCTCTTCCTGGGCAGTGTGCTGCTGGAAGACCGACCGGTGACTGATCTGCTGGAAGCAGACTGGACCTATCTGAACGAAGGCCTTGCCCGTCATTACGGCATCGATGGTGTCCATGGCGGACAGTTCCGCCGGGTGACCCTGGATGATGAGCGTCGGTGGGGCATATTGGGCAAAGGAGCAGCGCTGTTGCGCACATCCTATGGCGATCGTACCTCTCCGGTGCTGCGTGGTGCCTGGGTCCTGGAAAAATTGATGGGTACACCGCCTTCACCGCCACCACCCAATGTTGAAACCGACCTGTCCGTACCGGAAGGCCAGAAGCCGACAACTGTGCGCGCCCGTCTTGAGCAGCATCGTGAAAGCCCCGGCTGTAATCAATGTCATGGCGTGATCGATCCCATTGGCCTGGCGCTGGAAAACTTTACCGTCACCGGTCAGTGGCGCGATGTTGATTTACTGGCAGAAGCTCCCATCGACGCAAGTACAGTATTGCCAAACGGCAAGGCCATTGACGGCGTGATCGAGTTGCGTGAAGAACTGGCCGGCAGGCCTGAGCAATTCGCTCTGGCCATGACTGAGAAACTCATGATGTATGCGCTTAATCGTGAACTGGAATATTTCGACATGCCCCAGCTGCGCGCCATTGTTCGCAACGCTGCCGCAGATGACTACCGACTGTCTTCCCTGATATCCGGCATCGTCAACAGTGATGCCTTCCAGAACCAGGCGCTGCCTCATGATGAAAACAGCGAAGCAGGCCAGCTTGCTGCTGTCTCGGGAGAGTAAGTCATGAAACACAATGAAATGTTGGCTGGCCGCCGCTCATTTTTGCTCGCCGGTGCTGGCACTATGGCAGCCATGGGATTGCCGCGACTCGTGCTGGCCCAGGGCGCTTTGGTTGACCCGGTCACTCCGGCCATTAACCTGGTCCGTGATGTGGGCGGCAACGTGATTACCCTGGATTCCGGTGACGGTCTCTTGCTGGTAGACAGTGGCTCGGCACAGGCCACCGATCAGTTGGTAGCCGCTCTTGGCAACAAGCCGGTCCATACCCTGATCAATACTCACTGGCATCCTGACCAGGTGGGTGGCAATGCTTATTTCGGCAATCGTGGTGCCCGCATCATTGCGCACAAGAATACCCAACTGCATCTGAAAACACCGTACTACCTGTTCGAAGAGGAACGCTATCACCAGCCCATGCCGGCCGATGCCTGGCCTGAAGAAGCCGTGTACACCAGCGGCAGTATTGATGTGGGCAACGAGGAAGTGGAATACGGTTACCTGGAAATGGCACACAGCAATGGTGATCTCTACGTGCGTTTCAACAATGCCAATGTCATTGCTGTCGGCGATGTGGTCTCCCCGGTTATTGATCCCGGTTTCGACTGGTTCAGTGGTGGCTGGATTGGTGGTCGCGTGGATGCCCTCAACAGGCTGCTGGACATGGGCAATGATGAAACCCGCTACCTGCCTTCCTATGGTCCCGTCATTGGACGTGCTGACGTGGAAGCCGAACGTGACATGATGCAGTTCCTTTACGACACCCTGGTCGACCAGATTCGCATGGGTTTTGATTACCAGGACAGCCTGGCCACCGGCATCATGGATAACCTGCCCAGAAAACTGGATGACCCGGCAAAGTTTGTCTACGACGCACACAAGGGACTTTGGGCGCATCACAACAAGCTTGAGCCGAATATTGTTTAACCAAAGGGACAAGGGACAAGGGACAAGGGACAAGGAAGGGCTTCGATTGATACCAGAGAAAGATTATGAAAATGGGCTATCTACAACAGATTAAAAAAATAACATTGAAAGGGATGGCATACCTCCTTGTCCCTTGTTCCTTGTTCCTTGTTCCTGTCGCATCAGCAGCACAAGATCTGGCTGATCTGATTCAGGACGGCAATCGTGAGGAAGCACTCGAGCTGATCCGGTTAGGTGCCGATGTGAACTCCCGCCAGGGCGATGGTTCAACGGCTTTGCTCTGGGCGATGTACAACGTGGATACCGAACTGGTGAATGAACTCCTGGAGCGGGAAGCAGATCCGAACCTGTTGAACAGTTATGGTGCCAGCCCCCTGGCCGAGGCGGTCAATGCCGGTAATGTTGAGCTGGTCGATATGTTGCTGCATGCCGGCGCCAACCCGGAAGCGGCCAACACTGATGGCCAGACAGCACTGATGCTGGCCGCCCGCACCGGCGTTGTGGAAATAGCCGAACTGCTGCTGAACTTTGGTGCCGATGTTAACGTGGCCGAGCAGTGGCGTGGGCAGACAGCCCTGATGTGGGCAGCAGCCAGTGATCATCCTGAAATGACACGTTTGCTGTTGGCACATGGTGCCGATGTCAGCGTCAGGGCCAGGGCCTTTGACTGGGCAGCCAGATTACCTCCGAACCCCGTGCCCAGTATCGCCCGACCGGTGGTTTGACCGCCTTGCTCTATGGTGCACGTACCGGTTGTACCGGCTGTGTTGAGGCTATCCTGGAGGCCGGTGCGGATATCGACAAGCCGACACCGGATGCAGTGACGCCCCTGATGATTGCCATCGACAACATGCGTTACGACACGGCCAAACTGCTCCTCGAGAAAGGCGCCAACCCTCACCTGTGGGACTGGTGGGGACGTACGGCGCTGTATATCGCCATTGATATGAATTCTTTCCAGGGGATGTCGCAGTCCCGGCGCACTGCACAGGACGGCAATGATTTTTCAGTCACCACGCCCCTGGAGATAGCCCGTATGTTGCTCGATGCCGGTGTGAACCCGGACTCGCAGCTCAACTTTCATCGCCCGGGACGTGGCGGTAACAGTGGCCGTTTTGTTGATGATCACCTGACTACCGGCGCCACACCCCTGTTGCGTGCTGCCAATTCCCATGATGTCGATGCCATCAGCCTGTTGCTGGAATACGGTGCGCAGGTTGACCTGCCCAATGTCATGGGCGTGACTCCTTTCATGGCAGCAGCCGGGTTTGGCAATCGGCGCGGACAACTACGAGGGACCTACGAAGAAGGCCGCGAAGACCTGGTCATTCCAGCCCTGGAAATTCTGCTGGCTGCAGGTGCTAATATCAATCGCCGGGTCCAGGACACCTCGAGTCACACGGCACGGATTGCGCGGATGTCCACCATGACCAATCGGGCAGGCCAAACCCCGATCTTTGGTGCGGTAAAACAGAACTGGATGTCAGTGGTGCAATGGTTGGTAGACCATGGCGCCGAGGTCGATTTAACGGATGACAGGGGCAAGACCATCGTGGATGCGGCTACGGCCAATGAAGCCGGTGGTCGTGCAGACAGGGCGGAAAGCGCAGAAATGCTTGCCCTGGCCAGGGAATTGCTCAGCCAATAACGGCTTTAGTGAATTGAAGGCAGGTCAGGCCGGGTATTCACCCGGCCTTCAGCAAAGGCTTTTCTTACAGGGCCAACAACAGGCCATTGGCCCAGAGCAGGGCTACCGCGGTAACAACCGGGGGCAAGAGCATCAGCAGGGTCATAAATCGTGTCTTGATCATTTCGGGTTCTCCTCGAACAAACATCAGGAAAGTGCGGGCTTGAAAAACGGCGGCATGGTAAAGCTTTCCTCCCCGCCTGTAGAATTGTTCACATTCAGGTAAACATTGTTTACCCAGGGACACACTGGACTGATCAGCGGATCCCGGTGCACATTGCAAAAAAAAAGGGGCAGGTACATGGAGGGGATGTTGGAGGGACCTGCCCCTGGTTCGAATCCAGTCAAACCTCAAGAGGGATTCTTTAAAAGTTTCACATCATCGGGTTGGGAAAATACTGAACCCACACCATGCAGCCCGCGGTAATTACCATGGGAAGCAACATCAGGGCGACCATATTTCTGATTTTAACCATTGTCTTCACTCCTTCATTCAATCTGAAAATTCTGTTGTTCCGACCAAAGGTTTGGTTTCTTTAACCTGTTGCCCGGGGAACGCTCGCTTACTTCACTATTCCTTCATTCTTTCTTCACTGTTTGTTATTGCAGAGAGCGTGCCAAGAACTCGAAAACATAATAACCATTTGAAATTAAATGGAATAATTGTTCTCAGGATGAAAAAAACTGTTCATGGAGGCTTGACAAGACCCATGAATATGTCAAATTTGACAAGTAATTTGACATAAATGACAAAGACCATGAATCTCATTGCTTCTGACCAGAAAGCACCAATGGCCGCCATGCTCAATGGCTACGATTGTCCCGCCATCCTGGTGTCCGCCGACTATGAAATCCTCGCCACCAATGCCCGCTACCAGGAGACATTCGGAGATATCGATTTCAGTAAGACGAATCGCTGTTTCCAGGTATCACATGGTTACCAGGTGCCCTGTGACCAGGCTGGAGAGGATTGTCCGTTGGGCGCCGCCAGGCGTTCAGGCCACAAGGAGCGTGTGTTGCATATACACCAGACACCCCGGGGCAAGGAGCATGTGGATGTGGAAATGCTCCCGATCCATAACCAGGAAGGCGAGCTGATCTATTTCGTGGAACTGCTGCGCCCGGTACCCCTGGCCAGCGGCGAAATACAAAACAAGCAAATGGTTGGTGAGAGTAAAGCCTTCAACGACATGCTGGAAAAAATTGCCCGCGTCGGTGTCTCGGATATCTCGGTATTGTTGCTGGGCGAATCAGGTACGGGCAAGGAACTGGCTGCCCGCGCCATTCATGAAGCCAGTAAGCGCAAGGACAAGCCCCTGGTGACTCTCGAGTGTACCGGGCTGACCGACTCCCTGTTTGAAAGCGAACTGTTTGGTCACGTCAAAGGCGCTTTTACCGGTGCCGTGTCCAACAAGAAAGGCCTGGCTGAACTGGCAGATGGCGGTACCCTGTTCCTGGACGAAATAGGGGACGTACCCATGCCGACCCAGGTCAAGCTGTTGCGGCTTCTGGAAACCGGGACCTTTCGAGCCGTGGGCAGCGCCGAAGTCAGGCGCTCTGACTTTCGCCTGATCTGTGCCACGCACCGCAACCTGCCGCAAATGATCAGTGCTGGCAGTTTCAGGGATGACCTTTACTACCGGATCAATGTATTTCCCATTCACTTGCCGGCCTTGCATGAGCGAACAGAAGACATCCCGTTGCTTGCTGATGCCCTGCTGAAGCGGCTGGATTCGGGTAAGGAATTTTCATTATCACCAGAGGCGAAAAGTGAGCTGCTCAAGCATGCCTATAAAGGCAATATCCGGGAACTGCGTAATATTCTGAGCCGGGCCCTGGTATTGAGTGATACCCGCCAGATTTCCGAAGACACCATTCGGAGCTGTTTTTTTGACCAGGTGGTACAGCAACCGCAGGATATTACGGCGATATCACAGCCAGGTGAACGCGAAATGGATCTCAAGACGCTGGAGCGACGCTATATCAATGACCTGTTGCTTCGCCACGATGATGACAAGGAAAAGGTTGCCGGAATTCTGGGCATCAGTGTGCGATCCCTGTATCGCAAGATTGACTGAGTGTTACCGGAATATCTGCTATAAGCTGCCGCTGATCCCCTGCAGAAAACGTTCGGGATAGATTTTTCAGCTCGATTTACCCCTGGTGCGATACCAGGAAGCAAAAGCTGTTTCAGGGTGTGTCAGTGTTCAAACAGGCTGCCAAAACACTCCAATGTAGTATAAACTGGCCTGGTTTCCGTGGTCAGACTACATCAGGACTGAACAACCTTGCCGGCTGAAAACCAGTACAAAGTCAGCAGGGATTTCTCCCCCAAGGTTGAGACAGGCCAGGCACTCCCCCTCCAAAACAGACGCTACGCGGATATTTTCACATCAGTAAGCCATTGCCCCATCAGCCGCTGTTTCATGAGGTCAGGGACGAAGTGCTCACGCTGGTCAAGCAGCTCAGCGAAGCCTACTGCCATGAGGTGAACAAGGTCAGGATATGCAATTCCTGGGGTAACGTGGTGGGGTATGAGCAATCCATTCGCTACCACCGTCATGACAACAGTTATATCAGCGGATCCTTCTACCTGACCAAAGGCTCGAAATTCCATTTGTTGAACAACTTTCACAATGACACCTTTGGCATCGTGCCCAGGGTCAAACCGGATGCCAGCAGTCACCGGTCACTGGAGGCTATCGACATCGATCCCGAACCTGGCAGGGTGATCTTGTTTCCCTCCGGGATGTATCACAGCGTGGCACCTTCCACGAGCCAGGAAAAACGTTACTCTGTTGCCTTCAATGCCGTGCCTGTGGGACAGGTTGGCAAGCCGACCAGTTTTATCGATCTGTAAAGGAACCGGTTTCAGCGTACTACAGTAAGCTCTCAAACCAGCCGGATTATTCCGGAGATTCCAGGGCAATCGCTACACCTTGCCCCACCCCTACACACATGGCAGCAATGCCTTTCGCGGCGCCGGTTTCCTGCATCTGCAGGGCCAGGGTGCCGGTAATACGTGCACCTGAAGCGCCAAGCGGATGGCCGAGGGCGATGGCGCCACCGTTGGCATTGATGTAGTCGGCATCATCAGGCAGGCCCAGGTCGCGGGCCGAAGCCAGCACCTGGCAGGCAAAGGCCTCGTTGAATTCGAACAGGTCAATATCCTGGATGGCAAGGCCCAGCCGCTGGCACAGTTTGCGGGTCGCCGGTGCCGGGCCGAAGCCCATGATGCGGGGAGCCAGGCCGGCACTGGAGCCAGCAGAAATTTTTACCAGGGGCGTCAGGCCATGTTTTGCCACGGCGGCTTCCGAGGCAATCAACAAGGCCGCTGCCCCATCATTGATGCCCGACGCATTGCCTGCCGTCACACTGCCATTGGCCCGGAAAGGAGTGCGCAGTTTCGCCAGGGCTTCCAGCGTGGTCTCCGGACGGGGATGTTCGTCGGTATCGACAATGATCGTGTCACCTTTACGCTGGGGAATAATCAGCGGACAGATCTCTTTTTCAAAACGGCCATTGGCAATAGCCGCTGCTGCCCGTTGTTGTGAGCGCAGGGCAAAGGCATCCTGGTCTTCCCGGGATATGTTGAATTCTTCAACAACATTTTCCGCGGTTTCACCCATGCTGTCAGTGCCATACATCTCAGCCATTTTCGGATTGATGAAGCGCCAGCCCAGGGAGGTTTCATAGATTTCTGCCCTCTGGCTGAACGCCTTGTCGGCCTTGGGCATGACCAGTGGTGCGCGGGACATGCTTTCCACCCCGCCTGCGATGAACAGGTCGCCTTCGCCTGCCTTGATCTGCCTGGCAGCCATGAGCACCGCGTCCATGCCGGAGGCGCATAAACGGTTCAGTGTAATGCCGGTGACTTCTTCCGGCAGTCCCGCCAGCAGCAGGGCCATGCGTGCCACGTTGCGGTTATCTTCGCCGGCCTGGTTGGTGCAGCCAAGAATGACATCGTCCAGTGAACTCCAGTCCAGTGTGTTGTGGCGATTCAGTAATGCCTTGATAGGTTCAGAGGCAAGGTCATCGGTGCGCACGGATGACAATGCACCCCCGTAGCGGCCAAAAGGGGTACGGACAAAATCACAGATGTAGGCATTGTTCATAGTGGTACTCTAAAGCAGATGTTTACCGTCGAAGACGGTTGTGTGAATTGAGAAAGTGTCAACCGCGTCAACACAGCCCAGGTTGACCCGGCACTGTGCAGGTGTTTTATAAAAAACATATATTCCGCAGTGCCTGCAGAATGTAAAGGGTATTTCGCCATCACCCCAGGAATATGTATGGAGATTTTCTTCCCCACTTGTCAGTTGCAGCGCAAGCCCTCCGTGATGGTGTCGCAGGAAAACGAAAAGCAAATAGCCTTGCAATGGCAGGCGCCTGTGTAGCTTGTCATGCTCATGCGAGTTTCGTGCTGAAGTCGGCCTCGGTGGAAGCGGCAATGTCATCCTCGGTGAGGCCGTCCATGATTCTGGTCAGGACCATTCCCTGGTCAGTAAAATGAAAAACCGCCCGATCAGTGACCAGGACATCCACAACACCTTTTGCCGTCAGGGGCAGGGTACATTGTTTTTTGACTTTCGAATTACCGTCACGGTCGCAGTGCGTCATGGTGACGATCAGGCGTTTCGCCCCGGTGACAAGGTCCAGGGCGCCACCGACACCCAGCAAAGGTTTGCCCGGAACAGCCCAGTTGGCCAGGTTGCCTGCTGAGTCCACTTCCAGGCCGCCCATGACGGCAACGTCCACATGGCCGCCGCGAATCATGCCGAACGAGGTGGCGCTGTCGAAATAGGAAGAGCCGGGCAGGGCGATCACCGGAATCTTGCCGGCATTCACCGGGTAGTCGAGCGCGCCACCGGATTCCGGTGCCGGGCCCACACCGAGCATGCCGTTTTCCGTGTGCATGATAATGCCGGACTCCGGTGTGATCAGGTCGGCAACCAGGGTGGGTATACCGATACCCAGGTTGACCACTTCACCGGGTTGCAGTTCGTCGAGCACCGCCTGGGCCATGGCCATACGCGCCGCATCCACCTTCTTGGCACTGGAAGATACCGAGGCCGACGAGCCCAGGTCTTCTTCACTGGTATGGGCCTGTACCAGGAAATCCACGAAGCAGCCGGGCGTGTGAATGGTATTGGGGTCGAGCTCGCCTACCGGGACGATTTCTTCCACTTCGGCAATCACAAGCCGTGACGCGGTGGCCGCCGCCTGGTTGAAATTGTTTTCCGTCATGCGGTACTGCAGGTTGCCGGCGGTATCGGCTCTCCACGCCCGGATCAGGCTGACGTCGCCGCGAATGGGTTTGACAAACACCATTTCCTGCCCGTCTATCACTTTGGTTTCACGGCCTTCCGCCAGCGGTGTGCCAGCCGAGGTGGGGGTATAAAAACCGCCAAGTCCGGCGCCACCGGCACGAATGGCTTCACCGAGCGTGCCTTGCGGGATCAGCTCCACCGCCATGCTGCCATCCTGAGCCGCGGCCACGGCTTCCGGGTTGCTGGTAAAAAAGGAGCCGATGGCTTTGCTGATCTGCCCGTTACGCAGCAGGCGTCCACCACCCAGGCCCGGTTCACCCACATTGTTGCCGACATAGGTGAGGTTGTTGACCGAGGTTTCCGCCAGCGCGTGCAACAGGTGCACGGGGTTGCCGGTCATGCCGAAACCGCCGGCGATTAGCACACTGCCATTGGCAATTTTTCCGGCGGCTTCAGCGGCCGAAATAACGGGTACTGATTTCATGGTTGGTTGATCTCTGCGTTGACTTCTATGTAGTTGCGCTCAATGGCAAAGCGGTTGAACTCGGCGACCAGCGTGGCCAGTTGCTCGGGCATGCTGGTGGCCAGGTCACGGCTTTCGCGGGGATCGTCGCTGATATTGAACAGCAGCCAGTCGCGGCGGGGCGGTTTCACAATTTTCCAGTCACCTTTCACCATCATGTGATTGCCGGCACTGTCCAGGGCAATGGCTTCATCGGCACTATGGACCCTCTCCCCGGTCAGCATGGGGACCATGGATTTTCCGCGTATGGACAGTATTTCCCGGCCATCGAAAGCACCCGTCGGGGTATCCAGGCCGGCCAGGTCCAGCACGGTCGGCATGATGTCCATGACGGTCAGAAACTGGTTGTCTATCCGCCCTGGTGTGGCAATGTCCTTGTGCCAGGCAAAGGCAGCGA